>Ga0209232_1001100_pt1 | contig 15166 bp, 3 predicted proteins | sample ETNvirenome_2_60_FD_184066 | JGI IMG/M metagenome (GOLD analysis project Ga0209232, IMG submission 184066) | Marine viral communities from the Pacific Ocean - ETNP_2_60 (SPAdes) (version 2) | ecosystem: Environmental > Aquatic > Marine > Oceanic | place: Pacific Ocean | collected 2013-06-22
TGCATTGCCGTCATTATCTAACGTAGGGTTAGATCCTTTAGCACCTAAATATCTATCATCAAAAGAATCTAATGCAGTTTCTGCTGCTGCTTGTGCAGTTTCTGCTGCGGTCTTAGCTGTCGTAGCTTCAGATGCCTTTGTAGATGCGGTTGCTGCGGAACTGGCTGCTGCACTTTGTGAACTGGCTGCTGCACTTTGACTTGATGCTGCTGCCGTTTGTGATGACGCTGCTGCTGTTGCGGAACTGGCTGCTGCCGTAGCTGATGATGCTGCGTTAGTTGCTGACGTTGTTGCTGTTGCTGCGTCAACAATTAAATCCCATTTTGCAGAGTCAGTATTAGTAGTTAATGGTTGTGATCCTGATGAAGTATGTGCAACATTACACATAAAAACATTATTAGTGCTTGTATCTTTTACAAGATCTCTAACAACATATGAAGTACTTGCAGACCAATTTCCTCTATATGTTCCTATCTCATTTAATAATGTAAATTCACCAGCAGTATCAAATGCCATTACTTTGTTGGCACGAGCAGTAGCAGATTCTGTAATTTCTAAACTACCAATAGTATTGGTTAATGAAAATTTTATAGATCTATCTAATTCATCTTGTTGTTGCTGATGTAAAATTGCTGATTTATCTAAAGCATCATTAATAACTTCTGGATAAAATCCACCTTGGTTTGTAAGATCTGTTCCTTGCAATGATTGAACAGCAGAAGTAATAACAATTTGAAAACCACTTGCTAAATTTTGATTATTACCACCAGATTTTAAAGTTATGCTTCCACCGGGGTTACCGTTTTGGTCTGAGTTTAAAGTAACTATATAATCATTACTAGCACCTAAAGTTAATGTAGTTTCTATACTTGTACTAACTTCTAATTTTTTTACAAGTATTTCAGAATCTGCAAATACTTTAAACGCAAACGGATATGTATGAGTATTTCCATTCCCAACTAAGTTACTCGTCTTTCGTGTAGTCGAATTTATCGTCATTAACTAGACATTCTCACTATCTTATTAAGGTTACCTTTTAATCTTTGTATTACGGTCACACCTTTATTTTCCTGTACCTACTTTACCTGTAACTGCACCTCTTATAAAATCAATTGGTCCTTTAGGTTCAACATAACCACGTTGTACATCTCGTAAATAACCGAACGTCCTACCTAATGGTGTAACTGGAATACCAGATGCTTGCGTAACTAATGTGCTTACATCTCTTATTTGTTTACCTTTAACTCCTTCTATACCGTCTTCAAATATAGTTTTCGGAAGATCTACTAATACCCGAAGAGAATCTTGCAATGCTTCAATACCCGGACTAGATACTATGTCATCATCCCAAGGAATATCATTTTGAGCGTTTATTGGAATAAGTGCAAGTTGCCCTACAATAGGTATTAGACCTGCTTTGTAATTAATAATATCTCCTATTGCAGCTTTAGCCATATCATCATGTATAAATCCATCGTCATTTTCATCGTCAATTCTGCCACCTAAACCACGCATAATAATACCTGCAACTATAGCTGGCATAACTGTTGTATATAAATATAAATAAACAATTTGTTCTGTATTCTTGCCTTTGTTTTTAAAACCTAAATCATTTTTAACTAATTTTTGATATTGGTTAAAACTTAAATTTGCAATCATATTAAAATATCCAGTAAATTGAGTTAATGATTGTACTATGGGGTCCATATTTTGAAATGCTGCTCTATCTTCTGGTAGTAAACTATCTTGAGTTAAACGTACATTTGCATCTGCTTGTTTAATTGCTTCAGCCATTACTTCTTCATTGCTCATGTTTGTCGGCATTTTTTCATGTACTTGATTTACAGTTCCTATCCAGACGATAGCGTCAGTAATACCTTGAAATGTTTGTTGTAAAAAATATGCATGATTTGTACTCCAAGATTTCATTTGTTGGAATTTACTTGGATCTATTAACAATTCGTTTAATCGACCTTGTATATCAAATATTAGATTTTTTTGTCTATCTGCCATAAAAGGTGATGCTAATGCAATTTTTTGCATTGTTCCTTCTCTATCTTTCATGTATTCAAAAATGCCATGTAACAAATGTCTAGGTTTAACTTTTATCAAAGCAGGGAATAAACCTGTAAGTTGTTGAAATGCGTTTGGTAAATTTCCAAACATAATACCCATACCAGTTCTACGTTTGTTTGTTTGTATAATTTTGTCCATGCGTGGACCAAGCACACTAGGAGCATATGTTCTTTGAGTAGCTGCTGATTTTAACCAAGGCATTATCATTTCCTTCATAACTGTCGGATCTATAATGTCTATTTTTTTTGCAAATTCTTTATTATTTAAAACTTTTAAAGTGTCTTGAATAACTGGCTGTATATAGGCATAACGTAATGTGTCATCAATGTGTTTTGTCATGTAACCTAAATGCAATGACAATGGTTGTGCAAAGTTTTCATTACGACTTTTTGTCATACCGTTTTCAACTTTTGGTAATGAATTTTTAAAGTCATTTTTTATAGCATTTATTTCTTCTTTAATATCAACTTCTGTCATATTTGGATCGCCTTTAGCAGGTACATATCCACCTCTATATTCACCAAATCTATTTATTATTGGAGTTGCTTTAACTTCTTTAAAATAATATCCTTCTGTTTCTTTATGTGCTTTCTGCAATAACGGTTTCATTTTTTCATTTAAATCCCAAACTGCTTGTAAAAAATCAAAATCTTGTTTTGTTAAATAGCCTTCATCAATCATACGTTTTACAAAAGCATCCCAATTAGTTGTGTTTAATGATCCGTCTTCGTTAAGTCTGCCCCATTTTCTACCTAACAATAATTTTTTTAAATTACTTGCATTACCTGTGTGTAACATAGCTCCAAGTAATTCAACTTTACCTCTACCATTACTTTCTGTTCCAAATTTATATGCTCTAGATTCTTCAGAAACCATTGCAAATTCATTTGCTGTAATTTCTTCTTTACCGAAATCAACAGCACCAACTAATTCTGAATATTCTTTTGTAAATATAGTTTGTTGTACTCTGTATTCATCTAATGCTGTTCGCATCGGAAGCCATAACGTATTATAAAAATCACCTAGTTTGCCACCTTTTAATTCTAATACTGCTGAAAGAAATCCTTGATTTACACCTTGTGCCCCATCCATCATGTCAACCCAACCTTCCATACGTTTTAGCTTTGAAAAAAATGCTAAAATATCTTTATAAAAAACATATTTTTTCGGTACACCTTGTGTTGTTCCAATAGGTGTTGCTGCTCTAGCACTTAATCTTTTGCTTTTCAATATCATTACATCCATACGATTATTTAAAGTATCAATAACAGGTTGTAAATCTATTAATTGACCTGCAAGTCTAATTTTATTTTGACGTAATGATTGATGCCACAATGATTCCATTAAATCATTTAAATTTTCAAATTCTTCATAAGTTAAATCTGTAATATCTGCCTGACCTTCAGTTGCTTGTGTATCTTCAATCATAGGTTTAAGTTCTTCATACATATATTCGTCATACTCTTTCATTTTTTCTATATACACATTTGGATTTTCTACTATTGGTCCAATACCATATGAGGATAATATTGCTCTACCTGCACTTACTAAATCAAAATTTCTTTGGCTGTTGCCCTTTTTAAATAATTTTGCGTCAGGTCCAAAGAATTTTTTAAATAAGGCACTTTTATCTGTTACTTGTTTTCTATATTGTTTTTGTATTTCTATAGCTTCTTTTGCTAGTTGATTATTTAAAAGTTGTGATCGTTTTGCTTGTACAGCATCTCTAATAGAATCATCATCTTTTCTTTTCATTGCTTTTTCTGCTTCTTTTAATGCATTAGCTTCTGCCCTTGTAAATACTGACGGTCTTATTTCTGATAATTTCATATCTGCCAATATATCTTTAGCGACTTGTTTTGCAGCAGCAACTTGATACCTTACTGGTTGCATAGCTTTTGTTAAGAACCCTAATTCAACCGCTATAAATCTTGCTCTTGCTTCGTTATGTATTGCTTCTTGTACTTGTAATTCTAGCTGTTTGTCATCAACTAAATCACTATGTTCTTCTAACATACGTTTATCTGTACGTTCTTTAACTACATCTTGTATAGGTCTTATTTGTAGCAAAGCTTCTATCATTGCAGGTCCTGATTTAAAACCAAACATATCTGCAAAGACTTTTGCATCTAATCCTTTTTTTCCAAGCATTCCATATTGACCAGTACCTAATTGTTTAATTTCTGAAGCCATATTATCAGCATCAAAAGGAAACGAATTTTTTACACTTATAATAGAAATTTTGTGATTACCTTTTGTTTTTACTAGCTCGCCTTTGTCGTTAAAAGTTTCACCACGTTTTAAAAATGATTGTAGTTTATACATTGGATCTTGTTTTAATTTTTCAAGCTCTTCCCCTTCTATTTTTTTCCGCAATGTAAGAATTTTTTTATCAAATGCTTTTTTAACTTTTTCTCTTTTATTATTTAACCAACGCACTTGTCTCATACTTTGTTGTGTCATTATTTCTATTGATTTGTTTTCTGCTTCTTCTAACGCTGTTGTATAAGCTAACCATTCTGCATCGTTCATACCACTTTGTTCTTGTGTTTGGAACATACCTTTCATGTCATATATTTCATTTGCCTGTACTATATCTTCGTCAACGGCTAACATTCTGTCCATTACGTTTCTTACTTCATCAGTAAGTATTGGTAAATCTTTTCCAGTTTCTTTTTTATATGCACGATTAACTTTATAAATAACATCTTCATAAACTTTTTTTATAAACCTACTAAATTTTCTAAACATTTCTTGTAGTGCCGTGCTTGGAGCTTTACCTTCAAACATATAAATTTCAAAATTATATGCAAAACTTTCGTGAAATTCTCTTTTCTGATTTATATCAAAAGATTTCCATGTTTCTAAATCTTTAACACCCCAAAAATCTAATAAAATATTAAAATCATTTGTTAGTTCTGTTGGTGCATTTTCTCCTGTAACTATATTCTCTAATACAGTTAACATATAGTGAGCACTTTCATGTGCAAAAGTTGAGAAATCTGCTTGCGTAGTAAATAATGCTGTTAATGTTTCTGGCTGAAAACGACCTCTAGCACCGTCAGAATCTTGTTGTTGTGCAAACTCTCCTACTTTTACTTGAATAGATCCTCTAGGCTCTCCAACTGAGAGTCGGAAATCTCTTCGTCCGTTAGGGAATTCATCATCGAGACTAAGTCTAGAAGGGTCGACCCGGATGGCAACTGCTGTATTGCCATAGCCAGTATCTGTGATAGCTCTGGTGGTAACGAAGACATCAGGTTCTCCAGCACTTGTGAGTCTACTTGTAGCTCTGATTTCTTCGGCTGCTCTTCTGTTGGTGTGATGGTAGACGGTAACTGTTCCGTCTGGGTTAAGGGGGAGTCCTGTGGTTTCGTCAATTCTTCCTTGTTGTTGGAAAGTTCCATCATCCGTTCCAACCGTTCTTCTTCCTCCATCATCAGGTTGTGTTCTTGTTGATTGCTGAGTGGACTGTAACTCATCATCTACCTCCTGTATTACAGATTGTATATCTTCATCTGGTATACCCATTGTAGCAGCAAATTCAACAGCAGCATTAGCATAATCAGGGGCTTCGTTATCTTCGTAATTTGTTTCTACTACTGCTTCTTTTAACTTGGCAGAATCATACAATTTTTTTTCTGGATACCAAACAAGTGCTTGCAAGTCTGCCATTGTTAAAGAAGGATATTTTTTTTGCAAAACTTCTAATACTTGTGCAAAAACTTTATTTATATTTCTTCTTTCTGGAGCACCACTTGGGGCTTCTTTTTGACCATCATTATCTTTAGCTAATAAATTACCTCTTTTACGCAAATAGTCACCAAGTGAAACTGTTGCATCATTGCTTTTTGGCTTGCCACCAATTTCTAAAAATATTTCTCTATGTCTTGGATTTTCTGCAAATGTTGCTATTTCAGCCATAAGATCACGGTTTGCTTCTGTCGTAGATGCTTTTTCAATATCAATAGCTAATTGATTAAGGTCACCTATCGTTAATTTTCTACCAATAATTGCTTCGAATGCTTTTTTTTGTTCTTTAGTTAATGCTTTAATTATTTGTTTTATCTGTTCTCTTTTTATTTTTGCTTGTTTTTGTTTGTTTAAAACTAATGTACCTGTCATACGACCCCATGTACGCATAGCCCATCTGTCTAAAGTTAATTGATCATAGTTGCCATTTAGATTTGCAAAAAACCCATTACCAATTTTTGGACCCATTATTGCAGCACCATAGACTTGTTCTTCTAATCCATAACCACCGCCTACTTTTATTTGCCTACCATTTTTATATGTTCCTACAAATGCTTCAACTTCTCTTACAGTATGCATAGTTCTCATAAATTTTTCTAATTCTGCAAAAGGTTTTTCATCTAATAATTTATTTAAAATTTTAAAAGATTTTTCCATTGCTGCTCTTGCAGTACCACCTGTTTTTTCGCCATCTTCATTTAACATTTTTACTGGCAATCTTCCTTTACCTTCACCTAATTCTTCTTCAGACGCTAAAAATTTTCTGTACACCATTGCTGCGTATTCATAATTTTTATCTACTTTTATGCCGTTAGATGTAGCTGCTAATGCCCATTTAAATACAAATTCGTGTCTTTTGTCAGTAGCAACTTTAGGATATATTTTGGCTAGTATTCGTACTGCTTTAGTTACTTTTTCATCGTACCAACCAACAGCATTTGCATTTTCTGTTAAAGCAAATCTTGCATCTTCTAATAAAGTTTTTACAAGATACTTTTCTGTTTCTGGACTGAAATCTGCTAAATTAACACCTGCTTTTTTTGCAGCAGCTTGTATACGACCTTGAATTTCTAATTTAAAATCACGATTAGTTGCAAAAGGTTTACTCTTTGCAAAATCAAAATTTTCTACAATTCTTGCTAATTGAAATACTTCTTCAGAAACTGGTTTGCCTTGTTTTTGTTTTGCTTTTTGTTCAAAAGATTCTAATGCCTGTTGGTCATATATATCATTTATTTCGTTAGACCAATTCCCACTATTGTCTACAGACTTAACAGCATTTTCATTAAATACAGCTACTTCTATTATTTCTCCAGAATCATTTACCATGATGACACCATCATGCCCTTCGCTTATTAATTTATCTTTATAAGCATCTGCTGCTGCTCTTCCCCCATCCTTATTGCGTGATTTAACATCACTATTTACGTTTACTGTTTTTGGATTTTCTAAACGTACATATAGTTCTAATATTTTTTTATCTTCTGTTTTTTTCTTTAACCTACTTTTTTTTATATTTGCATAATTTTCAGCTAAAAATTTTCTTACAGAAAGATATATTCCTGTACCTAAATATCCTGTGTCTAATCTGTTTGGATGTTCTAAATCAAATTGCCTTATGCTATCTGTTGTTCCGTGATACAACACCATTGGTGTGCCGTCAGGATTAACAAGTTTGGATTTTCTAAACCAATTTTTAAATAACGGTGATTCTGTTTTAACTGTTCCGTCTTGATTAAAATATTGTTGACCAAAATTTTTACTTTGAGTATCTAATTGAATATTAAAAAAATGATTGTTTATAAATTGTAAAGGTGATTGATTTGTATATTGAGAATATGTTTTTGAAAAACTAGTTATTAATTGTGATAAAAATTTTACGTTATGAGGTTTATAAAGATTTAAACTTTTTAATTGCTTATTTAATTGTCGTTGTATTTGTTTTGTTTCTTTCTGATCTTTTAATAAAGTATCTTTTTGAGAAGAGACTAAGTCTCTCATTGTCTTTAATATTTCTGGTTGATCTTTAAAAAATTGTACGCTTTCAGTTTGACTCATTTGGTCATCGCCAAATTTTATATGTGGTTTTAATGATTCATCAAATTTTGTACCAGAAATATTTGCTAAATAATCACCAGTTTTTATTTGTATAGTTTTTCCTGACAAACCTTGTTTTTCAGCATTTTTTAATTGATTAGCAAGGTCAGGTGAAAACAATTCTAATTGTTGTTCTGTAATAGCATTGTTATCTAGTTGTTGTTTAAATTCTTGTGCATTTATATGTATAGTGTCTGCACCGTTTTGATCAGCTAATTGTTGTACCCAATTTTGCCATGCAGTTTTATTTCTTTTTTTGGTTACGTCATCTTTAGATACTTCATTTAATTTTGCAAGTATTGCCGTATCTTTTTTGGCTCTAGTTGCTGCCGTGTAATCAGTAACATAACCACCAACAGAAGGTAATAAACCAAATACAACCATACTTCTAAAAGTTTGATCTAAGGTGTTATATATTCTGTCACCAATTTCTGTTGCACTTATTGTATCTATAGGCTCATCTACAAATTCTGCAAATAAATTAATACCTGCTATTGCATTTAACTCTTGTATTACTTCTGTACCAAGCTCTACTCCCATGTTTGATATATATTGCGTACCAAATCTTTTTGCTGCTGCACTATAAGTAAGTTTTGCACCACCATTACTTAAAACATTTTTTGCAAATGCTCTGTTTATTGCTTTATCTAATCCAGATTTTTTTAATAAAGGAGAAGTTAATGGTGACAATAATTTTAAAACACCGGGAGTATTCTTTTTTAAAACACGAGAAAAATATTCTAATCCAACTCTTTCAACAGCAGCGTTAGCAATACCAGTACCTGTAGCCAATATTTGTGCGTTTTGTACATTAAAACCTGCGTCTCTTGCATCTAAATATTGATGACCTGACTCTATTTGTGCCATGTCTAAAGTCATTTTATTTGCGTATGCATTTAAACCAGTAAACAAACCTACAATATTTCCAACTTTTGCACCTATTGCTTCACCACCAAACATTATTGGGCCATCAGGAATTAAAAATCCTATTGCCGTACCTGCAAGAACTTTTGCTCTATGAGTTGCTATTCCTGTTGTTATTGCTTCTATTTGACCACCACGCAATAATCCCGGTATATATGCAAATCCTTCAACAAGACCTATACCGTTATTATCATATTTAATAAGCCTTTCTTGCATTTCTTTTAAAGATTGCAAGTCTTCTAAATCTTGATCTGTAGGCACATATCCTTCTTCAAATCCTTCTTCAATATTTAAAAAAGGAACACCATCTCTTTGCAAACGAAAACCAATATCACCCATTTCTCTTGCAATTGTTCCTCTTGCATCACCCTCGTAATAGTTTTGTCCTAACTTTTTAAAGCCGGGAAATAATGATTCGGTTTTTTGTAGTCTAGGAATATTGTCATGTGCTATTGCTGCAAAATTAGGATCACGCAATTGTTTTGCTAACAATGGATTTACCATTGCTAAATTTTGTGCATTAAGATTTTGTATTTGTTGTTGTCTTTTTCTTTCTTCTAATATTTCTAATACACCATCGCTGTCTAATGCCATGTCTGGCGGTATATCTAATTCTTGGGCTAATATCTGTGCTTTTCCAATTCTGTTTGGATCTTTTTGTTGAGCAAGACTAAGAACTTGTTTTAATACTTCTTCTTTACGTTTGTCCTGTACTTTAAAATATGTGTCAAACGGATTGTCATTATCACTAAAATCTTGATCAGATTCGTAGCTATCTAAAAATTGATCATTAACAACATTGTCAAACGGATTAGATGAACTCATATTATTCCTCCATAGTTAATAATTCATAATTTTTAGAAGCTTTAATAAATTTATCTGCTTCTTTTAATGTCTGTGGTCTACCCATGTTTTGCCATAATTGTGCAATTTGTTGTTGATTCATAGGCACTTTACGTTTATACAACGATGCCATTATTGCAATATTTATATTTGGTGGAATGTCTGAATTAAATATACGATCTTCTCCTTGTGTACCGTCAGCACGATTTACTTTTACAAGAACAGATGTTTTATCAAATTTATCATCACCTTCTTTTTCAATAACAGTTGCAAAAGTAGTTTGTTTTTTATATTTTTTACCTACATTTACTTTGTCTAATAAAACATTCATTAATAACTGTTCTTTTTCTGTTCTTGTTAATTTTCTTCCTTCTACTCTTTGTGCATAATCTATTCGATCTTCCCATGAATTAAACAAAGCGTTATATTCTGCTGCATCATCCCCTTTTAACGGTTCGTTTGGAAAAGCTAATTTATCAAAACCATTTTTGTTTAATACATCTTTAAAAGTTTTTACATCACCTGTAGCTGCTAAAATTTTTGTTTCTCCACCAGATTGCAATTCTTTAGCGTATCTTTCTAATTCTAAATAATCAGATTGTGAAATTTTATGGCTGTATGATTCTAAATTAGTAATTATTTCTACTGGATTATCTTTTAGCTCAACTATAGTTCCTTGGTCAGATTCTACAGGTTGTCCATTTTTTAATAGTTCCTGATCTTTTGGCCTAAAATTATCTATTTGTACACCGTTAGCCGCAAGATTTTTCCATCCGTTTGGTTCTGCAAATGCTATTTTTTTTGCAGCATTTAAATTATCATTATACATTTTTGTTTTTTCAAATTTAATTTTTTCATATTTAACTTCTAAATCTTTTATTGCGTGTTTTTGTGTTGTAGGATCTAAAATTGTTTCTTTAATTTCTCGCTTTAAATCTTCTATAGGACGCAAACCTGTAACAAAATCTATTTTAGATTCTTGACTTGCGTTTTCTATATTGTAATCAATACCTTTTTCTATAATTGCTAAATCGTTTTCTATAATTTTTGCATACTCTCCGTTGCCAAATTTATATTTTTTATTTGCTTCTTGTACAATTAATCTATTGTAATTTTGTATAATTTTTTTATCTATTTTTTCAGCATATTTTAAATCTTCTTTGTATTTTGCTTTATCAATATCTATTTCTGATTTTGCTTTTGTATACAAAGAATCTGCTTTTTCTACACCTAATTTTTGTATTGCAAACAAATGAGTAGTTTGATGTTCTGGTATAAGTGTTCCAGCCAAATTAGAATCAGGTGAATAAAATTTTGATTCATCTCTTATTGCTTGTAATGTCTCTATGTTTTCTGTTGTTTTTTTACCTGCTGTTTCAGTTTGATTTGAATGTAATCCATCAGTAACAACTCCACCATTATCATCATCAAATGCGTGATTAGATTTTAAACACATTAATTTATTTGTCTGACTTATAAAATTGCCATCGTTTTGATTGCCAGTATTAGCAATAGTTGCATTAACACAATTTTCACCTTTAAAATTCTCGTGTTTTTGTTTTTTTTCTGACGAAAGATTATTAAATTCTTTTTCAGTAGTAAAAGGTTTTAAACTTAATAAAAAATCTTTTACACCTTCTGTGTCTTTATTTTCGTCTAATTTGTCTAATACATCTTTTGATATTTCTAAATCTAATTCTCTTCTTGCTTTTAAATATTGTTCACTAATATTTCCTTTACTTGCATCAAGATTCCAACCTTTTAGTATTGCTTTTTGTTCTAATAATTTATGTGCTGCATAACGATTTTTATTAAACTCACCAGTTGGATCTCTAAAATCTGCATAATTATTTTTGGCTTTGCTTGTATATATATCAATACTTGCTTCTGTTTCCTCTTCTAAATAATTACGTTGTTCTTTTAAAGAATGCGTAATCATTTTATTTTGTGCAGATCTTATAGACGTTGACATCATCTGTTCATACATATATTTCACGACACCATTACTTGCTTTATCTGAACCGTTATTAAGTACTGTTTCTAATTTGTTGTTGTTATATTCATCTAATACTGTTTTTTGTTCTTCTCCTTCTCCTTCTGTTTGTATTGTTCCTACTGCGTTGACACCTTTTAATTGTGTATATTCATTTGCAACAGCTTCTACTTCATAATGAGCTTCGTTATACAATCGTTTTGCTTCAGCATCATTTAACTCATCATCTAATTTTTGAATAGTTTGCCCTGCTTGTGTTAATGCTCTGCCTTGTCGTTTTATATCATCAGAAACAACATCCCTCATTGGATCTACAGAAGTAGCACCAAATTGAACTTCAGAACCTGCTGCTAATTCTTGATTTAAATTTTGCTGAAAAGGTACTCTTGCCATTATTATTTCCTCAACATACCTTCTGGAAGGCTACTAACAAAACTAGAACCGCCTGTTAAAAGGCTACTAGTCATGTTCATCCAAGGACTTATTTGCGATGCAGTAGAAAACATATTGCTTGCACTCATTCCGTACATACTTGCTTGAATACCTACACCTACACCTTCTAAACGTTTATTTTCTCTTGCTCTTACTTTATTTGTATTCATAGTCATTTTATCTATTTCTGCTAATATTTCAGAACTTACCATTGCATCCAAATTACTACCTACACCTCTTACACCACCTCTAGACGCTATAGATACTACACCTTTAGATTTTTGTGCTCCTTGTTTTAAAGTCATTATTTGATATCGTTTGTTAAAAACATTATTTATATGTTGAGCTTGGCTTTCTTTTTGACGCATATTAAAAAGAGCCATATCTTTTTTATGCTCTAAACTTAACGCTAAACTTTTTGTTTTATATTTAGCTGCACTTGCAGCAGACATTGCTCCTATAACTCCACTTACGACTCCAAAACCTTGTGATATTACACCAAATTTACCTAAACCACTAAGATCACTCCAACCAGTTGCCATAACTTCAACACTTCTTTATTTTTTTAGTATACATACATAGTATCTGTTTACGGTCACACTATCCACCCATTGCTACTTCTAATGTTAAACCAACAATAGTTAATGGTAATGGATCAGTTTGTCGTACAAATAATTGTCCATTATCTTGCCATGTAGGAGTCAACATGATTTTTATATCTTGTGTTTTTAAATCTGGTGGTGATCCATATGGTTCTGTTGTACGTTGTTTTGCTTCTACTAATTTATCTGCACTAGGACCTGCAAAAATACCAGAAGATTCTAATACTCGTAGCCATACATGGTTTAAATTTTTTACTCGGCCTTGACCAAGAGCTTCTACTTGCAAAGCCATCGGTAAAGTTTGCAAATCAGCTTCTATAGGCAATCCAAGATGTACAACACTTGATGCACGATCTAAAGTTATAGATCCACTAGAAACTACTTTTTGTGGATGTACAGCACCATCTGCCAAAATGTTTATTGTTTTTCCTTCTAGCCAACTAATACCTGATATTACATTTCTTGCTACTTCGTAAGTTGTAATTCCTGTATTACGCAAAGATGCAGGTAAATCTCTGTCTAGCTTGACAGTTGCTACAGTTGCACTTGTAGTAGAGGTTATATTGCAACGATAATAATTTGTACCATCTACTAATACAATCGCATCACCAATATCGTTAGTACTAGGAGGAGCATTAAATAAATTGTAATTAGCAGTTATAGTAACGCTTTCTCCTTTTGTATAATTTGTACCGGCAGATATGGTAACGTTTTGGCCTGTGTTTGTATTAGTACCGTCAAGAGTAGCACCTGCATCTACAAAGAAATTATCTCGTTGAGTTGCAAATAATCTTGTACCCATACGTTCTATATATCTTTTACTAGCACCATTAATTGTTCTTTTTATGACGCAATAAGTAACGTCATCATTACCTTCAGATACGCAAGCAACACTTTCAAACAAACCATCCGTATCATGTTGATGCCATGCACCTATTTGTTGCTCTGGAACATATGTAAGACCTAATAGTTTACCACTACTACTTACTGTCCATACAATAGGTATTGGTGATTTTGATAAACCCATATCTACAATTGTAAAATTATCAAATAAATGCGGAGCACGAAGAGATAAATCACCTGTAATAAATCCATTAGCTTGCCAGTTATAACCTAGTTCTCTAACGTGACCGCCACGAGCAGCACCATATACCAAGCTATTATTAACTATTACTGGTTGTGCATTATTAGAACCAACATACGATTGTGGTTTTACTGATATAGATGTAGGTGTTATTGCATCACTATTAACAGAAGTTATTCTCCACTCTGCTGATCCAGTAAGCATAAGTAAGTTTGTTAATGGAACAATATGTCTTATGGTATTTGCTTCACGAGCAGCAACTCTAAACTCAATTCGGTCATCATCTCTTATTGGTAATCCAAAAGACATATTACTTTCAGTACCAGATTTAGTCATCCATATATTTTGCGGTGCATTATTTGTACCTGCAAACACTCTACGTTGTTCAAAATAAGATACAGCACCGGGATAATTACCAGTACCTACGAAATCATTTTCATGTATTGGTGGAGTTCTAGAAAAATCTGGTGAAATATTATCGTCTACAAGTGTTGTTGAGGTAGTTTCTCCAAGAAATCCATAAATACCACCTGATTGTTTATAAACTCTATATCGACTAGCATTAGTAACTGCGTTCCAATTTATAGTATTTTTTGCTCCAGTAACAAATATATTGTTGTTAACAGAAGTAGCAGATGATTGATTGCTTTCATCTACTAAATTTGCTTTTACTGCCGTAACAACATATTCATGTGCTTGATAAGTATCTGTATTTGTTGTAGTAGATGATGGTATATACATAGAAGAACTAACACCACCGGGTGCTGCCAAAGGACTACCAAAATCAATTACACGCAATTCCCATTGTGTTGCACCAAGTCTTCTTAATTCTCTAGGTGCATGATTAGGATGCACTATTGTTATAACGTCAGCAGATTGTACATAATGCACATCAAATAATTCTGCTTCTAAATATGGATGTGGTACTTCATACGTCATATCAGCAGGTAATGCATACCAATTTGTAGAGTTTGGTGGCTGACTATTAGAATGAACAGTTTTAGAATAATAATTTGTACCGCTATGTTTAGCTATTGAACCAACTACATAATTAGTACCGCCACTCCATGCTGATCCATCGCTATAATTTAAAGTTAGTCCTTGTGTATGAAACCTAAAATATTGATCGCCAAACTCAATTACCATAGTTTGAGTTGTATTAAATGTAAAAGATAATAACCTTGTAGATTTTGCACTATATTTTACTTCTTTTACAAAAGCAAATCCCGGTCTGTTTTGAGCAGGTCCTTGTGGTTTAGCAATAAAATTACGCATTGTTGCTGCACCTTGTTGAAATTTATTATCAGCAATACGGCCAAACATTTCTGGTGATATTTCACCTCCAGAAAATGCTTGTTTAAA
>Ga0209232_1001101_pt1 | contig 15164 bp, 17 predicted proteins | sample ETNvirenome_2_60_FD_184066 | JGI IMG/M metagenome (GOLD analysis project Ga0209232, IMG submission 184066) | Marine viral communities from the Pacific Ocean - ETNP_2_60 (SPAdes) (version 2) | ecosystem: Environmental > Aquatic > Marine > Oceanic | place: Pacific Ocean | collected 2013-06-22
CATAGAAGTGGTTCACAGTTCAGGCGGGAGGGGCTACAACCTACCAGCAGCACTTGGATTCTCATCCATAGACTTCGATGTTGATGCCGATGCCACGAACTCAGGTGGAACCACTTCAGCCTCCACATTGACAGTGACATTGGAATCGAATTGAGGTGAATGGAATGAGATGGCAGGTAAGCGGCATACCCAATGGTGAGATTGGCGAGTATAGGATACACAACTGCACAGAGTCAACAGGGGAGGACTCTTGGCTCAATTACGTCAACTACGCAAGTGTCCCATCAGGGGACTACACGGTTCTGTATCGTAGGTTCGGAAACGCATACCTCAACATAATGCAGGACACGGACAGGGAATACGCTGAGCATGATTGGCTCACACAGAGGATGTCGGGTGACATACTGATAGGCGGCTTGGGGATAGGAATGGTGCATATACCACTCCTTGCCTCCAGTGATGTGACGAGCGTCACCGTGGTCGAGAGTGAACAGGCAGTCATCGACTTGGTGTGGGACCATTGTGCGAAGGACGACAGATTCACCTTGGTTCATGACGACATACACACATGGACACCGCCAGCAGGTAGTTCTTGGGATGTCGGTTGGTTTGACACATGGCTCACACATGATGATGACGGCAATGGGAACCTCATCACGAGTGATGACTACAAGACGATGATAGAGAGCAAATACGGCTCGCTCATCACTGAGATAGGCGGTTGGAACTGGTCTTGAGCCTACTTGACACGTTTATCTGTATCAGGACGCAGATGAATATGATGTTGAAGTAGAGTATGAGCATCGTGGATATCTCCACTCCTCTCTGCTCATTGATGAACAGAGTCATCAATATGGTGTATGACATTAAGAATACTACAACGAGAAAAGTAGAGATATCGTAGCCGATTGTGCCGAACCTCATCAGTTCAGCCTCAGAAGCGTCATCAACGTCGTCATGAAGCGATTTCTCGATGGTTGTTCTATGTGTATATCTTCCATAGTATCACTAGCCCACTCATTGAACCATCGGCAGTTGCGCTCCATGGTGTAGAAAATGCACTGACTTGTAAATGAACATTGTGTATATATGGGAGGGAAACGGGACGTAGGGAATTGAACGAAAACTACGTTATGTACTGGGAGTGAAGTGAAATGCCTTCCCCGTTTTTACCACACAAACCTCCCTTGTATATGGTGCTTCAACAATTTTGCACGTAGCCTCAACACCTCAAGCCTTCTTGAATGCGGAGTCCCGCCAAATATGACTGCACTCCTTGCATTCCCAAAGATGGATTCTTCTTCGTAATCCATCGTGATACCTCGCTGACAGTCTTCTTGGTATGTGTTCATGACCGCACTTGCGACAGGATACACGTAACTTGTCCATGAACCTACCCATCACTGCTCGCCTCTTTTCACCACTATGTCGTCTATCTTCAGAATAGCAGTGGTGACTTCAGTTGCACTGAGTATGGCTTGACGAACGAGTTGCACTGGTTCAACCACTCCAATCTCCTTCATGTCAATAACTTCGTTTATCCTCTCCACATCAGGCCCGAAAGTGTACATGCCCTCTGCTATTGCGTTCCTGAGTGAGAACACGCAGTTCAGGGGTGTATGTCCCGCTACCTCGCCTATGGTCGCTGGAATTATCTCAAGCGTGTCAGCGAATGAGTTGATTGCCATTTGCTCCATGCCCTGTATCTTCGGTGCCTCGGTTCTGAGATGACTGGCTATGGCAGCATACGTGGAGCCGCCACCAGCGACAATCTTTCCACCGTTCATGACAAGTGATACCACGCCTAGAGCGTCATCGAATCCCCTCTCAACCTCATCGAGAGTGGTGTGACTTGCACCACGTATGATTAGAGTAGATTGAGTTGAATCGACCTCACCTTCTACGAACAGATAGTGCACGTCGTTGTGCTTCTGCCTGACTATCTTGCATGGTGCTGCTGTCTCTAAGTCATCGATTGAATGTGAGACACGAATTCCTATGGCTGAAGACAGGGACCGCATGATGCTCTCCTGTATTCTCTTCACCACTGCTATGCCGTTCTTGTGCAGGTAGGCTAGGGCTGAGTCTTCCACATTGTCCCTCGTGAAGAGGACACCGCCGTTAGGCAGCATTGATGCCACTGTTTTCACCTTCTGAGTCAGTGTCTGTCCAGCACGCCTCCGTACGGCTTCGTACTGCTGCATGTCGGTCACTTGTATCTGCAAGTGCTCCATCTCCTTCTCAGACTCCAGACCACTCATCAGTAGAACGACGTTGGATTCGACGGGTATGTCCATCTCAATCGCATAGTCCCTGTTGACCACTACACCCCTGAACAAATGGGAGTCGGTGAGCGCACCGCCGGGGAAGGACAGCACGTTCACCTTGTCAGCATCACCAGCGGCCTTGACTGCATCAACACAGAGTCTCGATACTATGTCTTTCGCAGATGCTAGGGTCTTTCCTGATATAGCCGTCTCTGCCACACGTAGCAAGTCGTCCTCATCAGGCTCGTATGAGAGGTTCTCATCGAGATACTCGACAGCCATACGCGCTGCCTTGTTGTAGCCGTCGCACACCAGCGATGGGTGAACGCCCTTGCTGAAGAGATTCTCAGAGTCAGCCAGCATCTGCCCTGCTAGGACCACCGTCGATGTCGTTCCATCGTAGCACAGGCTCTCCTGCGTCTTGCTGATGTCTATAATCATCTTAGCAGCAGGGTGACCTGCTTCTATCTCACGCAGTATGGTTGCACCATCGTTCGTGATGATGGCATTGCCACCTGCATCGACCATCATCTTATCTCGACCTCTCGGGCCGAGTGTGGTCCTCACTGTGTTCACTATCGCTCTTGCTGCTCTTATGTTGCTGTGCAACGGGTCTTTTCGCTCTTCGCTCATTCCTCTTCACTTCCTTCTTTGTTTTCGCCGTTCTCCCCAAAGGGCCAGCCGACGTACACTGATATTTGCGCTGTCATTCTCATGAGGTCTGACAATGCAGCCCCACTCGATATCGCTGTGATTAATCTATCCAATGCTACTCTTATTCTATATTCTTCTTCGTTCATTTTACCACTCCAATTCAACTTCTATTATATTTCCAGTCTCAAGACATCTTGATTTTAGGAATCCATCTTCCCTGCCCTTCATGTACAGGTCGTACGTCAACTGAGCGTCCTTGAGACAATACTCAGCGACTTCGTTGTGTCGTCCCTCACGCCATGCTATGGGTGCATCTGCACTCTCCATGAGTTTGACCTCATCCAAGTTGCAGCGAGCCAAGTCGTTTAGGCTAGTCAGCAACTTGCCGTATGACAATGAGTGCTTTGAGAATAGGTTCTTCGTGTCTATGATGACATCGGACTTGCCCATGATGTCCCCAACGGCCCAACAGTCCAATGCATCTCTTATTACAGGAAGGTCGAATGATTTGATGTTATGACCGAGTATCTTACCGCCTTTCTCTATGTGCTCCTGTAGGAAATCACCTAAGACTTGAGGGTGAAGGTCATGGACTTGTGTGTTGTCTATTTCGACTTCTCCTTTCGTGAAGATGTTGGCGTTGCTGCCATCCCAAGTCGCGACCACGCTAGGCTCAAACAAGGACATGTTGTTCCACCCACCTATCTCCCAAGAAAAGTTAGCAGTTTCGATATCAAGCGACAGTATATTGCTCATTCCAAATTCTCCTTGAGTCTGATGAACACCACACGCCCATCCTTCGTCGTGTCGAACATGCTCCTAGCCCACTTATCGAAGTTGTTGTATGCACTGCCCTGAGAGACTGTGTTCTGCTGCTCGTACGACCTGATGACTTTCGTCTTACTACGCCAGCCATCACCCCTGTTTCCTAGTTCGACGCCATCCACACCGTTGTAGGCGTTTACCCACTTGCTCTTGTTGTTGGCCTTCTCCTGCACCTTTGGTCCAATCTCAACCTCATCCTCAAGCCAAAGTATCAGGTTCCTGAAGATGTCATAGAGTATGTCCTTAGCCATGTCAACGTGCTCGCCTGTGACGACCCATGACTCATCCAGCATAGCAATATGGGTGGCGAAGATTAGAGTATTGTTCTCCATCGCTGGAATGAATGATGACACAACTTCCAGTATGTTCGGGTTCAAACCATTCAACAATGTGTAGTAGTCATCTATGGCATCCAGCAGCGCAGGATAGAAGGTGTTCTCATCAGCAGTGAACATCCTGTCCATCACTGACTGGACGAGAGCCTCCTTGTCCGGCCTGCTCATCTCGTCCCACTCAACGAATGTCGTCTCTGTGATGTTGAGGACCCTGTTCCTCAACCTCAACTCAAGGTCTGTGAAATAACTCGTTATGTCATCATATGACACCTTCATGGGAGCAGTCATCTTGAATGCGCTCTCAGCCCTTATCTCGCTGACGGCCTTCCTTCTCTCCATCGTCCAGTTGCTCCAGTAAAGCAGGACCCTCTGGAAGATACCCTTCGTCAACACGTACTCCTTCACACCGGAGGGCGGGTATGTCGTAATCCACAGAGATACAAGTGATTCAGTCTCTATCCTACCTGTCTTCGTGTGCTTGACGAGCATGTTGTTGTTGCTGCCTACCGGGTTGCATGCGGATTGCAGATACAGGACAGTCTCCTGACTGTGCTTGTTCGGGTTGAGGATGATTGAACCCTCATCGAAGTTCAATGCCTTCTGACCCGTCAGCATACCCTCCTTGAGAATAGCAACCTTGTTGCCCTCACTGTCCTCCTCCATCTCAAACCCGCCAATCAGACCGGCATCTGTGCCAGTCGTGTACAGGTCGCTGTTGATTCCTATGTCCTTCAGGACGTCACCGACGAACTCCCACGCTATGGACTTGCCAGTCCTGCTCGATTGAATCCAAAACACGTGATTCCTAGGGTCTAGGTGCGAGGAACCCCATGGTATCCTCACATATGGTACCGCTACCTGTCCTTGGATGAAGAAGAATGACAGTAGTCCGGGTATGTCATTATCAATGGATGTCGCGTTGAAATGGTCAGTATAACCTTTCAGAATTCCGTACTTTCTTGATGCTCTATATTCACTCGCCTTACGCATAGTTACCCCAGAAGAGGTCAGCATATAATTAATTTGTATAAAATGAATGCTGAAACATGATAATAATGACTATCTTCCCTTTTTTCGCTCGACGTGTATGGGCTCTTCCGAGGTAATCACTTCAACCACTCTCTTTCTCATGACCTCACCCATTCCCTTGACAGCCTTCAAGGATTCAGGAAATGCCATCTCTTCTATGCTGCCGCATTTCTCAAGCATCCTCTCACCCATCTCCTTGCCTATTCCGGGTATGGCGACCAACATATCGAGCCTGACGTCATTAGTACTGACTCTCCTGATACCACGAGCACCGTGACTTGATGCTGGCTTGTGCAGTTTGTCGTGAAGTTTCACTATGAACATGGCAGCCTCGCTGGTGTTCTCCGTGAAGAAAACCTGACAATCGAAGTCGGCCATGACCCTCGCTATAGTGCCGGTCAATTCATTCTGCACGCGGCTGTATGTTATCTTCTTGCCATTCTGCTTAGCCATAGCAACATGCTTCGATATCGAACCATGGATGACGAGGAAGAACCTCTCGTAATTCGCATCCATGTTGTCCAACTGACGCCAAAGATGGCCGCTATGGCTTGATTGAAACAGGTCGCCTATGCTCTTGGCCTCTATACACGCCTGACCTGAGAGGTAATCACCAACGACCAATTGCTTGCGAAGAACTACTAGGCCCACTTTGTGTGCCTTTCTAATGACCGACTCGCACAGAGTTCCCCTCTCGTTGCTATCAATTATCAAATCAGGTTTAGGCACTTCTCTTACCTCCGTGAAAATGACAGTAATCAGGGTGTTTTCTATACTTTCTCATGGCGCATCTCTTACCCTTCTTGTTGACGTGCTTGCACCTGCTGCCGTTCTTCGGCTTCACCATGCACTTGTTGCAGATACCCGAGTAGGATGACCTGCTCTTGACATTGTTCGATGACCTCGGTCCACCGCACTCAGAGCACTTCTGACTGAATGTGTGTTTCATATTAATCCCTCAGCGGTGCCATCATAATAACGGCATATACCACTACACAGTCCCTCAGTTATCAGTGTCTTGCATGTTGATAGCGAGTATCCAGTCTCAACTATGCTGGTGACTTGAGTTCTGGTTATATCTTCGTCATAGTCAACCCAACCCTGTGCACCGCAGAAATCGACTATCTTGTCTATGTGCTCGGCTCTCTCATCCTCCTTCACACTGTCAGGTGGAAAGAACCACCTCAATCTAGCAGCCAAATAACTGACTAGGTGGAAACGAGCCTTGTGTATCGGGTTTCCCTCACCAAGTGCTGACTGTGCTAGACAGGGTAGTATCAGCATCTTGTCATGGGATATATCAGGTAGGTCCACCTGTCTCTTCCTTCTAGTGAATTGTATTGCTCTCTTCACCGGTAGTTCAAGATGCAGAGGTGTAGTTCCAAGGGAAATGTACCCCTCACGCGCATCTTGTGATATATCCAGTAGTTCATAGTAATCGAGATTCATTATCTCATCCGATTCCAGAGGTATGCTCCAACATGACCTTCGCATGTTGTATGAGTTTGGAATTCTAATCATACCTGACATGTCGAATGCGACAGTGGGGTCGCAGCATGATATTTCTAAAGCATCATGCCATTTTCTGAGCAGGTTCTTACCCCCGTTCTTTATCCGTGTAACCTCAAATCCATTAGTTGGCATCAGCGTCTCATCTATGGGAATCCAGAAGTGAAAACCACCACCACTGAACCAGACGTAATGCAGGTAGTCATTGTCAATGAGGTGCTTGTGCAACCTCTTGACCTGCTCTTGCATGAAAGAGAACTCGACCTCGACACCTCTCTGCTTGAAGTCCTTGCAGTCGAAGTCTAGCACGAAATGCCTGATGACAGGTGTGTTGTAATCCACCCTGTGGTGCTTAGGAGGGGTTGTGCCCCTGTATCCGTACGCTGTGAAGTAAGCATTCGATATCCCGTTCCTTCCTTCCCAGTACTTCTGCAACTCATGTTTGTCATGCACGATTCTCCTGTAGCCACGAGTGGTCTTGTCTCCTATTATGAGGACCTCTCTAGGGTAGTCGAATGTTATGAAGGACATTCAAACACCTAGTCTACGTATTTCCTATAGAGTTCTATTGCTTTGTTACCTATGACTTGTGGTGCAGAGTCACCGTACTTGGCGAATGCCATTGGGTTCACAGTCACGTCGAAGGCAGCATAACCACCGCCATCCAGTGTCTGTTGATACCCGTTGCTGACTCTCACCTCGTCACCATGGACACCATACACAGCGATATGGATACTCACCTTGGGTAGTTCACCCTTCAGCATGAAGTTCTCCATCATCACTCTCTTGTTTATCCATTCGACGGTCTCGTTCAACTTTCCGCTCAGTCTTGTTTCTTCCATTTTCATTATTTCATCATTCATTGTGATACCTCCTGAATCTCAGGAACGCTAAAAGCAGGGCATATATGTATGAACGAGCAGTTGCCGCATGCCCTTCTGATGCAGCCACAGTTCACTTTGCAGGAATCGCTGTGTATAGGTGGGAACTCGTTGTCTATGTGTGCCTTTACCAACTTCTTGGTTGTGTTCACTATCGATTTGTCACTGTAGCGTGCAATCCTCGATACGTCTTCTATGACCCACTTGGCCTCATCGCCGTTGTTGACCTTACCGTTCGGGAACTCCCATGCCCATTGTGATACAGGGAGATAGTCAGGCTGTCCTGACTTCATCAGAAGATGCCGGTAGAAGTTCATCTCAAACCTCATGCTCGTCATCTTGTATGGTCTGTTGACCCACTTCCCGGTCTTCAACTCCATGATGATGAAGCCACCCTCACCATCATCGAATATTCTGTCTATGTATCCCTTGTAATGCACAGGCACGACCTGTCCATCCACCTCTATCTCCTCAGTCGCATGAGCCTCGTACTCATTCCCGACCGGTAGCCAAAGTTTGGGTGTCTTGTCAGTGTAGCACACTAGGAAGCGCAACCACTGCCAGTTGAACCACACTTCCAGACACTCGGCCTCGTCATGCCTCCATCCCTCATCAGGGGACACCATGAATGACTCAGCGAGTTGCTTTGCGACAGCGTGCTTGTCGTTGTCCATCAAGGAGACTATCTCATCGAGGTTCTCCTCGGCCCTCTTCCAAAAGTACTCAACCACGTTATGCACGTTCGTACCGCGAACCATGGCCTCAGTCTCATCACTGGGCATCCTCAACACTGTGCTGAAGTAGTACTGCTGTGGGCACCACTTGAAATTGCCAAGCGATGACTTGGTTATTCGCAACCTGCTGCCCTTCTCGGGCCAAGCGTAGGAGGATTCCTCATAGGACTCCTTGAGTTCCTCAGTGGCATAGTTCGCACTATGTGTGAAACTCTCTTCGTTCGGATTGAACTTGTGGAATATCATTCCTCACCACTGTCCTCTATCAAGCGCTGTAGATAGACTACTGCGTCCATCAGTTCCTCTTGGAGATAGATTAACCAAGTCACGAAGTCGAAGTCCGTCCTCTCCATCGTCACCCCGTACTTGTCCAATCCTACCTTCGCTCTTTCCTGTATCTTCTTGCATACTTCATCTTCTATTCTACTCATTTTCATCACCAATATTTCTTTGGAACCTTATCACCGCAAGCATAACCAACGTCCCAACCAAGGACGTCATAGATTGGTTTTATCTTTGCTTTGATGAACTTGTCAACCATTGTGTTGTAGTCAATCGAGAAGTCCTTTACCTCGGACTCATCTCTGTATGATACGATGTTAGTGTAGGGCTTACCAGTTGGGACCTCATTGACGTACAGCCATTGTGCGCTGTCGAATACGCGAATAGGGTCATTCGTAGCCAAGTGCTCGTTATAGTATATCGCACCTTTAGCGGCATTCGGTGGCACTCTCTCGTACTGTGCTTTACCTAACCTACCATAAGGCGCTAATTCGTTAGCGGTATATTCTCCCTTCTTTAGTTTCAATGCTATCGGTCTTATCAACTCCGATACATCACTCTCACTGGCACCGCTGCCTATTAGGTGAAATATTTGATTCTGAATCTCTTTAGTGATTGGTGATGCGTTTGCTGACTTGTGCTCAAAACCTGTCACCTTCAGGTGTCCCTTCTTGCTCTCCGGCCACTGTATGATGCCGAAGTTCCTGTTCTTCGATGAGCCTATGAAGAAGTAATCGAAGTATGCCTCTGCCTCCACAATCAGTGTAGGGAGCAGTTCTGCCTGTATTGTCTCATTCAAGTGCTCGACAAGCGCATCCACCTCATCGAACGGCACCTGTATGTAAGAGGAATCAGTGTGACCTGCGAGTACCTTGTATCCCTTCTCTTCGGCCTTCGATGCCAATGTGTCTATGGCCTTGCGTCCCATCGACGTGATTGCCCCACCGACATCCGGGTCGGTCCACATACCTCCCACCTTGGATTGGGACACGTACCCATAGGCAGCGTTGGCTAGAATCTTAACAGCGAGTTGCATCATATCCCACTTGAGTCTCTGCTCATCAGTGGTTGCATTGTACATCTTGCTTTTGTACTCCTTTCTCAATGTAAGGAGGTCCTGCATAATCGTGGGGAGTATACCCTTCTTCTCACTAGCGGGTAACCACATCGAACCATCAGGCATGGTCATGACTCCATCACGCGGTTTACCTGTGTATTTTGTAGTAGGGCACAGGTTGGCCCCTATCATTATCTGAGGGTACAGGGAGGCGAAGTCACCGAGCAGGACGCCTTCATACAGACCACCCTCCTTAGCAAAGACGTTCGCTGCCTTGAGATGCTCCCTGTTGTATCTGAAGGATGAGGGAGCCTTCAATTCCGTGTAGCGCCCGAACATACCACGCAGATAGTTGGTGACTCTGTGCGTGCTCTTCATCTGAACACCACAGAATCGTTGGACCGTCGTGAAGAAGGGAACGAAGTTTATCATGTCGCAAATCTTACGCAACTCCGTGGTATCGACAAGGCAGTAGTCCACGAACAAATCGAAGTGAGTGTACCACCATGTCCTGACATCGAGTTTGTTTCCGTCCTTATCCTCCTGTATCTTTCCTGAGAGACCGAGTTCCTCAGCGATGGTCTGTAGTTTACGGTTGGGTAGGTTTCCCCTTCCCGACTTAATCCACAATGACTCTATGCCGCTCCCTGTATTACCTTTGGCCGCTGTGTCCAGTATCAGACGACCTGTGATTGGCTGCGCTGTCTCCTTGTAACCGTTCTTCACATGTGGCCTCATCACATTACCTACAGGACTGAGCCTGTCAGGGTCACTCAGACGCCTTATCAGGTGTGGAAGGTCTGCCCAAGCAATTGCGTGTGCTATGAGTATGTCAGGGTCGCACTCCTCCATGTGGTCGAGGAAGGCATCATGCATCTCACCCTCTGAGCCGTACAGCCTCCTCTCATATCCCCCTTCCCTGTCGATGAAGTCGATGGTCACGCCATCCTGTCCCTCGCTCTCCTGACTCCAAGCGAACACGATAGGGTGCTTGGCATGTGTATCGTCAATCGCCATCACTGTGGTGGCGTCCGTATTGACGTCCCACTCAAGGTCGAAGTACCATACCCTCGGGTGAAAATCAGGCATGCTGAGTCTCTCAGGGAACATGTGTAGGAGAACTTGGTCCTCGTAAGGCACATCAGCCTCGTACGTCCGTATCTGGTCCTTGAGTTTCCAGAGTTGAGAGGGGTTGGGCACTGTCACTTTCATGAGTTCAATACCGTCCCTACCCCTCGCACGCACATCCCAATGCACTGCAAGACCTGTGAACATCCTCTGCACTCTGTCAATCGACCTTCTAGGTGTCTCAACAGGTATCCAGCAGAACGGAGAGATGTACCTGTCATCCTGCGGTGTGATGATATCACTCTGCAAGTTTCCCTTCTCGTCCCTCGTACGCAGATACAGATGAGGCTCCTCCACGAAATCGAATCCGTTCGGGAAGAAGTAATCGATTATCATACTCAAGCCTCTTGGTCTATCACTACTATCTTACGCTCCCAATCCTCTCCACTCTGCACAACTATCAGAGGTGCTGCGTCACCGCAGTGGAATGTGGATAGGGTCTTGTCATCCAAGACGGACAATGCGGAGAGCAGCCAAGAGCCGAACGACGATACTATCGTGTGATTCGGTCCCTCGGCATCTTCCACATCTGCTGAGCATGTCAACGCAGAGCCGCCTCTCTTGTAGGCATGGAGCACTATCTCACTCTCCTCCGCATTCGCTTTGATTTGAAACTCAGAGTCAACGCTGAGCGACTTCGCTATATTGGCCCCGTCAATCAGGTCTGAGAACAGCACCTTGCCATGTGTGCTCAGTTCCGTGTTCCTTCCGAACTTCCTCCACTGCCCTGTCTCGCATTCTAGTACGAGCCTAGACATGGTGGGTGCGAGTTGCGCCGTCTTGCATGACTGCACAGGAATGGATATCTTCTTGCTACCATTCTGCATCACCAACTTGTTGTTCAACTCGGAGACTGTGACGTCTCCCTTGGACTTGGATAGGAACGCATTCGTCCTCTTCATGTCCGAGAAGGTCAGGTTTCCAGCGGCCTTGACAGCATCATCGTGCTTCTGCTTGTAGTGTATGTAGTGCGTGCTCAACGCCGCATCGTACTCGATGTAGTCATCAGACGATGCGACGATGCGCACATCCTCCATCCTGTCCCCTATCGAAGACAGCATGGATTTCCATACCTTAGCATCAAGGACGACCTTGACCATATCAAAGCCGCCCTTCTTCAAGTTCCTGCAAACCATACCAAACTGGCTTGCCGCCAGCCTCGGTGGTGAGGATTATGCGTCTCTGACCTTGTAGGCCAGCGTCGGTCTTGCTCTTCTCATATGTCGCAGTGAAGCGCTGGTTGGTCAGGTTCCCGTTCTCGTCCCTGACATCCTCCCTCTCAAAGAGGATGATTTGGAACACGAGTCCAGCAGTTGATTTCTCCCATGCCGGTCTCGTCCCGCTCATGGGTCGCAGTGAACGCTCGTCGTTTTCGTTGGTCTGCGCTAGATGAGTCTCAAGGAACACCCTGACACCCTTCTTCACAAGACCCCTGCACAGTGTTATCAGTTGCAGGAACCTCGTCTTGCGCAGTCCCCAGTCCCACTGGAACTCGACTCGTCTGTTGTCTGCTCCTGCTCCACGTACGTCGGCAGCGCTAATCGCATCCTTGCTGAGCCCGAGGTCGTGTATCCTCATGTTGTTGATGCATACGCTGTCGAAGCCGTCAAGTCCGGTGATGAGCACACCCCATAGTTTCTCGCTGTTGTGAACAGCGTACTGTAGGAGCCTCATTGTCCTGTTATGCGTCTCAGGGTAGTCTATGGCCGTCCTGTCGTTCGTCATGTATACGTACGGCTCCCATACCACGATGGAGTCCAAGTCAGGATAGAAGGCGCTCTTGTTCGCTTGAGCGCCCCCGTCGAAGTCCAATGCCCACAGGCTCTTCTCCCCGCCCTCACTCACGTACTTGTTGTACGCCGAGGTGACGACGGCTGTCTTCCCTGTGTTCTCATTGCCGACCAAGCCCACGAATGTGTGCCCTATCCTGTCGGACATGGTTGACATCTCCGCCTCAAGAGCGGCGAAGGGATTCTTCCTCTCGTGCGACGGCAGGGCAGCGTCGTTCAACTCTGCCTGTGCCGCAGCGGTCTTTCCGAAACCAGCCATCAACCCTGCCCTCCACTTGCCTTGTTCAGTGCCTCAATGTCACGCAGGAGCGCTTGGCTTGCTTGCATCACGGTGTTAGCGTGCCTCTCAAGCAGGCTTGTTGTCAACTGCATCTTAGCGATATGCTGCTCAAGTTCTGGGACTCTCGCTGCCGCTGCTTTCAATTCATCATTCTCTTTCTTTATGTCTGCTAATGTTCTCTTTGCCATTCAATCATCTCCTCACTCAAACTGCGATGGGTCTGCGTTGCCACCCGACGCACCCTTACGAGCGCGACGTGAGTCGCAATAGATACCGAACGCTGTCAGTTTGGGAACCTCTGTGTTGTCTCTTCTCATCATGCCTATACGACCGAACACGAAGATAGTGCTGCCTTCGGCATAGTTGTACTTCTCACCGTCTGTGTCCGTGAAGTGGAAGGGCGTGGTCATGTCATGGACAGCGCTTCCTATATTGCAAAGCACTTCAGAGCCAGCACCGCTGCCGTACATCGACTGCAATCCAGTGGATGATACGGAGAGGCTGTATGACCTGCCTCCCTCGTCGTACTCGGTTTCACGTGCGTCTGTTGACATACGGACCACGTTGCCTTTCACGAATACCAAGGGACCGGTGCGACCTGACCTTCCATCCTTGCTAGACCATTCTCTTGAGCCTGACTCGTATGCCTCGGTTAGTTCACTGAGATTCACGAACATGTCATGGAACTCGCTGCTTGTCCAGTAAATCGATGGCTTGAGCAGTTTCCTGACGTCCTCGTCAACGAAGTCATCACGATAATTGATTGTGTCTATGAAGCCCTCTCTCGTATCGAGCACGTCTTTCCTGTACTCGTCATTCTCGCGTGGTGGCCTTGCTGATATGACGCATGGCTCTCCGACTCTGATTCTCCTAGCGGTGTCCTCGCCTTTCAGGTCCACACGCCACAACTCGATTCTTCCCTCATTGACGAAGGCTTCCTTGGAGTTGCCGAGGAACCAAGCGTACCTGCCCATCTCATCGACGCTGTACGGGCTACCGTTCTTGCTTACGAAGCAGATGTAGTCGTTGCCGCCCAAGTGTATACCACAAGCAGGCTCCTCTTCCGCTGATTGCGAAGTCTCTATCTTACCATTGGCAGTCTCGACGCTCCAAAGGCCATTGCTGACGACGTAGTGACCCGCACCGCGTGCCATTGCCTCGTTCGGGTCGTTCCTGTACAACCTCGATATCCAGTTCATCAGACCTGTGCCACGGTTGTCGGAACGAGCATCGACGCCTACGAACTGTCCGACGTACACCTCGTTTCCAGCACCTGTGGTCGGTCCCTTTCTAGTCGCTACGAATGCCGACTCAGCCCAATCTATGAGCAGGTCCTCATCCTCAGAGGCCCAGTCATCGCATCCGAACTCTTTCTTAATGTAATCAAGATAGAAGTTTGCGACCTCCTGCTTGGACTCACCCGTCCTCTCAGCGGTCTTCTCTATCCTTTCAAGGACGCCTTGCGGCAGAGTCTGCTCACTCTGCTGCTGTTGCATCTGCTGCGCCTTGTTGAAAGGGTTTCCAGCACCACTATTGTCATTCATCATTTTTTCCATTTCGGCTTTATGTTCTTCACTCATTGTGTTCACCTTGTTTCCCTTCTTATTGCTGCGACCATGTAGTCGCAGAAGGAATGTGCATTGTCAGGCCATGTGTAGATGTGGGTCATGATATCCCCATAGGCCACCATCGCGTCGAATAGGCTCGTATCGGTCAGCGATGCGTCGAGTTGCTTCTTCATATCCCTGTAAAGCACGCTCATCACCGCTCGCAAGTCACTGCCGTTATCCAACATCAGATGAAGTTTGTTCCTCAGTTTCATGAACTGGCCCTCGGCTACGAGTTCTGCCAAGTCAACCGATGCCATTGCCTGTATCTTCTCTACCCTGTTGTAGAGTGCTAGAGTGGTTTGTGGCAGTGATTCCAAGATGTTGATGCATGAGCGGAGGTCACCGTTCATGTGCTCGACCAAAGCAGGTAGGCTCTTCGACCATTCACTGAGCACGCCATCAGGGACACCGCATGCCTTGCAGACATCCCAGAGCCTCGCAGCCCCCTCGGTCGGTGTTAGGGGTTTGAATCTGTAAGTGGCGCACCTTGAACGGATGGCAGGTCTAATCTTCTCCATCTCATTCGCTGTCATTATTATGAGAGCATTGTGTGAGTAGTTCTCTATGAGTTGACGCATGGCATCCTGTGCCTGAGTCGTTAGCCCATCAGCCTCGTCTATCAGAATGACCTTCCTCTCAACACCCAATGGTTTGACACGCAGGAATGTCTTCAAGTCCTCACGGATGAATGATATGCCTCTATCATCAGAGCCGTTCGTCTCCTCATAATTGACTTCTATGTCATCCCCTAGCATCATATTCGCTATGACTCTAGCAGTGGTT
>Ga0209232_1001102_pt1 | contig 15158 bp, 19 predicted proteins | sample ETNvirenome_2_60_FD_184066 | JGI IMG/M metagenome (GOLD analysis project Ga0209232, IMG submission 184066) | Marine viral communities from the Pacific Ocean - ETNP_2_60 (SPAdes) (version 2) | ecosystem: Environmental > Aquatic > Marine > Oceanic | place: Pacific Ocean | collected 2013-06-22
GGTGTTTCTAAAACAAACACACCATCATCAGTTAATGAATCTCGTATGAGTTCTAAAGTTTCATTTAAATTTTGTACGTGTGAAATAGTGTTAGCTGAAAATATCAGTCTAAATTTACCATTCTCTGAAACTACTTTTTCTTGTGTGGATTTATCCCAAAACTCTCCATAAGTTTTTATACCCATTTTACTAGTCAAGTCAGAGAAGTTTGTACAAGGTTCTACCGCGACACTCTTATCATTAGGGAAGTGTTTAATAAAAATACCACTATTAGAACCTATTTCTAAAGATAATTCTGGTTTAAATCTTCGTTGTAAAGATAATGCAGCTTCTTCAAAATGTTTCAACATTGTCATTGACCTTGACGAATCATAAACATAAGTTGAGTTAAACATCTTATTTGAATCCACATTATTTACAACTTGAACTAGTTTTGTATCATCATCAAAGACCACTTTTAAATCATAAAGATTTGGTTTATCATTTTTATTTTCAAGTAAATCATTTGACAACGCTATATTTTTAAATTCAATTAAATCTTTAAACATATCTTAAAACCTCTTCATAATTTTCATTGTTAACATAAAACTCGTTTTCAACCACATTTTGATTCAATGGAAAAACTCTTTGTATTTGAAAAACTTTACTATACCTACTAATACAATCTAAGAAACCACAATGAGTTCCTATATTTAGTTTCGCTTTTGTTCTAATATACATTTGTATCCGTGTAGGGATATGTCTCATATCTAAACCTCGTTTAAAACTAATTGGTAATTCATTTGGATTTTTATATGTCCAATAAGCGAATGGTAAATCTTTTGATTTTTCCAAGAGTAGATTGATTAGTTTTTTATTAGTTTCTTCATCGTACCTACCACCTCTACTCTCAAATCTGTTTGTTAATAGCAGACCACCAAATGAATCCTCACCGAAGAACTCACTTATAATTTCATCACCTCTACTCTTTTCATCATCAGAGAAGTACAATTCTGGAAGACAATCCTCAAAATCACTTTCTTTAAACTGCCAAAACTTTAACATCTGTTTTATTAGTGGTATGTCTTTTTTATTTTTATCATAAACTCTGTAGTGGTCGTGGAATATTTCACCCAACATATAATCTTTAACACCATCTACATAAGGATTGTTATCAAAAACACTAGATACATTTTCATATGGGTTACTCCAAGTTGAAGTATTAGATTGATTACCAAATAAATTTTCTAGTAAAAACTCTGATGGAACGTAGACTCTACAATCTGGGTATTTTTCTTTAAGTAATCGTGGCATAGCAGATATAATTCCCCAATCACCTAAACCTTGAGCACCTCTCATAATCATAAACTGTTTAGTATCTAAATATTCATCTGGTATTCTTAAACCTTCAGATTCTTCAAACCCTAATCTATCAACCTCACCAACACTATACAATTTACCATCCAAGATTCTCCAAAAAATCACATTAACTCCTCGTATAATTTATTTTGTTTTTCTTGTTTTTGTATAGTCTTGTGATGAATTAAACTAAGTTCCTCGTATGGTGGTAAATGTGAAAAATTAGAAGCACCACTTATGATTTCATGTACTGATTTAATCCATTTGATTTCTTCGGTATTTCTAAAAACCCTAGCTTGATAATCTGGATAATTTACCCAACCCTTCTCTGATACTTTCCAACCCCATTTTTGAATATGTTCTTCTGTAATACCATCAACCGTATTTACTCTTGGTAACCAAATTAAATCCACGTTATTTATATCTAATATTTGTGGTAATTGTTCCATCAGAGTTTCGTGTGGTATTTCGTCCGCATCTAAATGAAAAATATAATCACCACTACACATACTCTTTGTATAGTTTTTTAAATCTGAAAAGTTACCATTAAAATCAAATGGGTGCCAATTAAACTCACCATTTACTGATTTAGTTCTGAGATAATCCTCTACACTCTTCGACCCATTCCTAGAATCAAATGTGATTACTATCTCATCTTGTTCTCTCTTATTATCTAATAGAAATGTAACTAATTTTTGTATCTCTACGTGTTCACTACAAACTGTTATCGCATAACTAATTACCAATTAGTACCTCTCTTATGTCTTTTGGTAGTTTTATTGGTTCTAAAAATACTTGTGATTTTCTAGCTTTCATATAATCATAAGTTCTGTATAAATTATACTTTTCTAATTGTCTTTTTAGTTTTATATAAGTATCTTGTTTAACACCACGGGTATTTACATTTTTTATTAAGACTCTGTAGATTTCGTTTTCACCATCGACAACTTGAATAACACCTATTCTTTCTAATAATCTAACAAGAACTTGTTTGTCTCTAACGATTGGTCTAATACCTTGTGTTTCTAACTTTAGACCAACTAAATGAAAAGTCTGTGTTTCATCAACTCTCGAATAGGGTAGTTTAGGATTTAAAACTAATATCGTTGTTAAACTATTAGATTGTTTACTTTTATATCTAAAAGATATAATATCACCAGCTTTTACTTTACCCCAAGTATAGATTTGTTTAGACATATCATCCTATGTTTTGTGTTATTCCCATAGCTTTACAAGCTTCAAGAAATCCTTCTTGACCAAAAGACTCTGCGTTTTCCACGTCAAGTCTTCTATCATAATTATCATACTTCCCTTGTTCTCCTTCAGGAACGTCTATAACTTGTGCATATTTCCAAACAAAATTATCTGGATTACCTTCAGGAAATATTAAACCCTTCTCACCCATATTGATTACGGCTGGAAACCATACTATATTACGTTTTAAATCCTTAAATTGTAAATCTTGTACTAGTTTAGGTGAGTTTTTTAAGTTCTCAAGTAAATTAATACTATCTATTTCATATCTCGAATCACTCATAAAACCACAATTAAAACAAAGATAACTTGTAAAATTTTCTTGAACATCTTCGAAACATTTATCAACGTCAAGACATACTGGACAATCTATTACTCTTTCCATATTAAACCTTTTTAAGTTTTGGTAATTTAATTTTAGATGGTTGTGTTTCACCAACTTTTTTTAATTTAGGTAACTCTATTTTAGATGGTTGTGTTTCACCAACTTTTTTTAATTTAGGTAACTCTAATTTAACTTCTTTGGGAAATTCTGGTAAATATTTATCAAGAATCTTTTTTAATTCAACCGTCATTTTATCTAATGAATACATTGAACTATTTACTTTAGAAAGTTTATCAGCTCTGAGAGTGTATTTTTTATAGTTTTTATGAATCTCGTTTAATACCGCTGAAGCTTCATTATAATTTACTGTAAACCATTGTGAACCTTGAACGTACATTTCCTTCGGAAAAGATTTTTTAGGAACATCACCTAACTTACCACCAATAAGAATAGATAATTCTTTTGACAAGAAGTCTAAGTGTCCACTCCAACCTGAAGCTATAACTGGTTTTCCACTTAAACTAGCTTCAAGTAATGGACGACCAAAACCCTCACCGTGAGTTAAGTTAACGTGAGCTTTAACTTTAGGATGATTATATATCTCATTCATCTCTTCATCAGTCATATCACCATGAAACAAATAAATACTCGGTAAACTTTTAGCCTTAACTGACTTTTGTATGTCTTTAATTTTTTTCAACATATCTTCTCTATCTAAAACAGAGAATGACGCACCACTAGTCTTCATAATTAGGCCTGGAGCATTTTTCATATCTTTAAATGTCTCAGAGAATACCTTAACTAACATACCCGTATCTTTTCTATCTTTACCTAAACCACCTTGTAACCAATGACCTGTGTATAAAAAATTAAAACTTTCTTTTACATTCTTAAACTCATCAACTAAATCTTTTGAAAACTCTTTAGTCTTTTTAAAAATTGACGTATCAGTTCCTTCAAACAAAACCTCTATCGGTTTTTGTACCATAATTCTGTTTTGTACTTGTTGTGTTTGGTCATTAACAACATCAAATGAAGTTGATTTAATTGATTCTTTAACAAAATTTGATGGTACAATATTTAAATCCATCTGATTTAAACCATTAACCCACTCATGTGGTATCGCTGTACATTCAAGACCAGCTGTAATACCAATATTATACTTACCAAATGTCTTAAACTCATTTGGAATTACTATGTGTATGTGAACTTCTGGTTGTTGTGGTAAAGTTGGTTCTACCAATAACCTTTCGATAATCATATCATCATTTGGATTACCTTTTTGTAAAGCGTTCATCGGTGTAGAACCCCACTTTACGTTCCATACTTTTACATCATATTCATCTAACTTAATTAGAGCTCTTACAATGTCTCTACTATGAGCACCATAACCACTTCTTGTTGCAACAGGTGCAGTAACTAAAACTACTGGTTTACTCATTATGACTCCTACGCCTTAAATATACTATATCTTTTTCTAGGTTTCCACATCTCAAACGCTTTATCCATATCTTTGATAAAGTTTTTTGACATCTGTTCACCACTCATACCAATTTCTTCTGTCATTACAAACTCACGACCCTTTAGACCACACGTCTCTCTTTCCTTCTTGTCCATCACATACCAATCATTTATTCTATCACTAACATCAACCCAATCAGCTCTATCATCAAAAATATATGGTGTTACAGGTGAACCTTGTAATGCTCTTGTTCTTGGCCACACTGGTTTAACCCAATCACCATGAGTTAAATCATTATTGTTTTCCCACTTTCTCCAATCGTGAAGTGATTGTATCTCTGTATAATCTTTATGAGTTAAAAACTCATGTGTAAAACCAGTTTTATCAGAATTATATTTCTTTAGTCTGAATCCACATTGGTCTTGAAGACCACCAGTAACGTTAACAATGATTGGTGTTCCCGCCATCAGAGATTCACAAGTTCCTAATCCAAATCCTTCGTTAGATGCTATATTAATTGTTACATCAGCTACATTAAACAGATGATTTAACTCATGTGGTTCTAGTTTTCTATTACTAAAATAAACTTTATAATCTGGACACATCACTCGAGCTACCTCAGGTAAATCTGTACCGTTTTCATCAACTGGTTGTGTATGCATTAAGAGACAAACTTTCTTAGCTTCCTCTGGTGTCAGTTTATCACAAAAGGTTTTATAGGCTAAAATAACGTCACTTGTCATCTTACGTCTAATATTTCTGTTATTATAAAATAAGACAAACTCGACATCTTCATCTGTTAATCTATTTTTAGTAGCTTCTACTTTTTTATATTCATCATCAAACTTTGATATTGGATAAAACTTTTTACTTACACCATGTGGAAGATAGGTACAATCCCAATCGTTTCTAGGTTTATTCTTAGATACCTCATTTACAATAGCATAAGTTTGTTTTGATATATTCATAATTAAATCAGAACACTCGTAGAAATTTTCATTATATTGTGGAGCTGGCCAGTCATCCCAGATATTATAGTAAAATATAGGTATCTCTTGTCGTACCTCATGTTCCATTTGATATAACCAACCCCAAAATCTTGGGTCTGTATAGTGTAGGATTGCATCAGGTTTCTCCATATCCATAACTTGTCTAAGTAAGTCTGGAGAACCATAACCACTTATCGGATAAATAGTTAAATTACCATCAATACCCATTTCTTGTTTTACAGCTTCACCCATATCAACTCGTTTACCATTTTCAGGGTGTGTAATAGCACCACCAATTTGAACCCAATCATAGTGGTTAAGAGTTCCCAATACAAACTCTTTTGACATCGTACCTACACCAGATGACATTCTTAAATCGTCTGATAATAAGAGGATTTTCTTTTTAGACATATAACCTCTAGCCTTTTAAAACTGTTTTATTTGACCCAACCTCTGCTTCGAAGTAGTCCAACATTTCTAACTTGTCTGAATAATCAGACATGAAACTTAACTCTTTTTCAATCTCATCCATCACGTCCCCGTGTTCACCAATACCGACAGAATTACACATTATGTTTTCTGCATTCACACGGTGTTTTTCAATATTTGCTTTAAAGTTCATTCTTAAAGCACCGATAAATTCATCTCTCATATTACTCATAATTTACTCCCACTTGGTATTAAGTTATCATACTCTTGAATTTTACCACGAAAATCATCGTCTAATACATATAAATCCATAGAACGGTTTACTAACTTTTGTAGAGTAAACTCATCATCGAACGTTTTTGATTTGAAATTTCGGTATAACTCTTTAAGTATTTTTACTGATGTTAATTTATAATCCATATTAATAACCTCTGTATATACATATATAAATATATACTAATTAATTATTTTAACTAATTTTTTTCCCTTTTTAGCATGTTTAATCGTATCATATGTTCCACGAGACTCAACACCAGGTTGAATAAACGCAACTATAATATCACTATACTCTGCTATTTGTTTATTTCTTTTAAAAAAATTAGACACATAATAGGGTTTATTATATTCACCCACTGGTCTAACACAATGCATGTTCCAATTATAATGTGATGGTGGGAACTCTACATACTTTAAATTGAACTCAAGAGCAAACTTTTTAGCAAATCCATCGGCACCTTGAGGTTGACCACCACTTACTATCTCTACATCATCACCATATTTTTCTTTTATCTCAAATATTAAATCTTTTATTTTCTTTTTATTAGTATAAGCTCTACTACCTACAATACCAATCTTAGTCTTCATAGTCATTTCTCTTCTGATGTTTTGTTGGTACATCTTCAGTAATAAACTTTAAAATCTTATCTAGTTCATCAAGACCCTTAACTATTTGTTTTGATGTACTATATTCATAGGAGAATCTACTATTACCATCACGTTTTAAACCTAATGGTCGTATATCAAAGAACAACCAATCATTGTGACTAAGAGAACTACTATTCATTATTTTTGTTTGTAGTGATAATCCATTTTCCCAACGAGTTATGAACTTTTTTAAATTATCTACTTGGTCATCCTCTTCAAACCACAAATACAACATTGAAGCTACATTATACTTACCACTCACCTCACTATAGCGTTCCATGATAACTTGTTCATAATCCGTGTTAATAAAATCAGATAGTTTCATTCTTACTATTATCTTTTGTAGCATTACTTTACTCCATCGTTACAATATTCGGTTTGATTAAATTCACAATACCTACAATTTTTCTTACTTGGATTTGTTGGGTATGGTTTGTCTGTATTAAAATCTCCATCCTTAAAAGATTCATCAACAAATGACATCAAACTAGTCATCACTTTATTAATACTAGGTTTTCCACTAGCTGGTGAAAATGTTTGGACTCTTCGTTGTGGAAAGTCTAAACCCTCATATAGTTTTCTCTTTACTATAAAATATTCAACATCTATATTTTCCATTGGAACATTTTTTTGCATTGAATAAAAATACTTGTACAACAATAATTGATTGGTTTTATTCTTATCTGCCTTTTGGTATTTATTCCAACCCATTGTCGAAGTTTTAATATCGATAATCTTATATTTGTTTTGTATTTTATCATACAACACAACGTCCATAAACCCTATAAATTGGACTTTATCGGAGACTTTACAGTTAAGAGGGACTTCTATACCAACTAAATCATAACCCTTTTTACTAAAATACATACCACGTTTCTTCTTGAACCACTCTAATATTATTAGTCCGTGTCTATAAAACTCTTCCATCTCGTTTTGGTCACATATCTCTTCTCCACCATTGTCTTCTAAGATTTGTTTATAGTTTTCTTTCATACGTTTCAATAACATTTTTTCTAATGGAAGTGCATCAGCCATCTTAATGGTATCGTTATACATCACCGTGAGATATGTCTGTAAAACTTCATGCATACTTGTTCCAAATAAGGTATGTATATTACCCTTGAAGTCTCTCATATCATCTATGTACATCAGTTTCCACTTATAAGGACACGTGTCCCATTGTGAAAATTGACTATAACTTATTCTTTTCATTTACCCCACTTACCTCTACCAACGATTGTAGCCATGATACCATAATTACTTACGTCAAGATAAGCATCTTCCAATGGTTCATCTTGAACTGCTGATTTCTTATCACCGAGTAACAATGTCTTTACACGTTGTAACTTGTCATTCATACGAAACCACAAACCCGTGAGTGATAATTTAATTTCTTCTGGTGTTACCAAGAAAGTTCCGACACTAATATTACCTGGGCCGTAGTCGTGTTGTTTATGTAAGAATAATTCATATTGTTCTTTTTGAATCTTCTTGAACTCGGTGGTCATCTCTGGCCACTCTTTTTCCATTTGTTCTATAATATCATACTCCTCTGATTCTACGCGAGGACTATCTTTTATAACCTTTGACATATATGTCTCCTAATTTACATACTTGAATATACGAATAATTTACTATACGTGTCAAGTCTTTTTTGGTGCATTTCCAGCTGTATACCCACCTACACTACCTAAAACATTTAGTCCAGCCTTTTCAATCTTCTTGGGTTCGATTCCCCATTTTTGGGCTAGTTGACCTAATTCTAACATACCACCTTCAGTTAGGTAATACATTTCTATAGCTTGATAAGCTTCTTGTTTACTAACTTCCATATCATTAGCAACTATATTAATTAACCAACTTGGATGTTCCATTTTATTTCTCCTCTTAACATATTTTAACCATTGTTTACCTTTTGGTAATACATTGGTATATAATTTATATAATTCTTTTGGTTGTAATTTATATTTTTGAAGTTCATTAACCAACTCAACCCACTCCATTTTCATAGATAAAAACCTATGAACCATGTAATTACTAAATGATTTTTTATCTCCATCTAGTAATGTTTCCCAATAATCTGGATTCTGAACAGATGTAATCTGATTTATATGGTCAAATAAACCTTTAGTTTTCATTAAACATCTATACTAAGTGATGATTTACTAGGTTCTTCTTCTAATCCACTACCCTCAAGAAACCCATCAGCTACCTTACCACAATTACCACAACTATAAACTTGAACGGGTATTAATGATTCTTGACCATTTGGTGAAACTAAGGCTGATAACTTTTTTAATATGAATGATGTTATAAATAAATAGTTACCACAATCACCACATTTAATAGTTTCAGCTTGTTTTAAATCAACTTGTACTTGTTGTTTTTGTTTTTGTATTCTACCTTGTGGGTGCATACTCATTTTATTACTCCTAATAATTCAATTAACATAGCTATAGCATTGATTTCTTTATCAACTACTTGACTATCTGAAAGTTCGTATCTAGCTATAACTAAAATACATTCGGCTACATGACCTTTACCCCATGTATCTACCTCATCATATAATAATCTAAATAAGTCCGCAAAATCTGTGACATTATTATCAGCTAGTAATTGTCTTATCTGTTTAAAGGCTGTTTTTTTATCTTGTGTTTCAAGTATCTTTAATAACTTTAGTTTGTAATCGTTTTGTATAATACTTGATTTATCTAACTTTATCTTACCACCAACTATATTTCTTTGAGCTGAATTAATTACTCTACGAATATCTGGATAACCAGTTTCTACTAATATCTTTATATCGTCTGGACTATCCATAACATTTTCTTGAACCAAAATATTATGTAAGTGTTTAGCTACTTCTTTTTTACTTGGTGGTATAATCTGAAATGATTGACATCTTGATTGTATTGGGTCAATTATTCTTTCCACATAATTACAAGTCAATATAAACCTACAATGTTTTGAGAATGTTTCCATAAGATTACGAAGAGCTGCTTGTGCATTTGGTGTAATGTAATCACACTCATCTAAGATAATCACCTTTAAATCTTTGAAACCTATCGTCGATGCAAATTGTTTAACTTTATCTCTAACAACATCTACACTATTTTCATCAGATGCATTTATGTAAAGATAATCACAATTTATATTTTTAACTAATAATTTAGCTAGAGTTGTTTTACCAGTTCCAGCCTTTCCATACAATAATAAATGAGGTAAATCACCACTCTCAAGATAATGTTCTACCTTACTTTTTAAGTGTTCATTACCAATATAATTATCTAATGTATTTGGTCTATATTTTTCTACAAAAAGTGTGTGTTGTTTCATTTAAAACCATTCATGTTTTTTTGTAAATGTTTTTTGTTTTATGGTCATTGGTCGTAATTCTAAATCTACATCCTTGACCATCTTCTCTATATCTTCTCTAATATCGTCTGGGATTGAATAACTTACAAACGGACTATTTGTGTTATCATTGATTCCTATCTCTAATAAGTATCTACGAATATATTGCCATACCGAATTTAATTGCAGGTTTGGTTGTACTTGTTTTGCTATATCATGTTTAAATCTAATACCATTCAGTATACAATATAACCAATTATTAGCGTCCTTTGGAATATGTTTTCTTGGTTTATTTAGTATGTTTGACATTGACTTTATAATATTATAAGCAAACTGACTATCGTGTTTGGGTATCTCCCAAGTAAAGTTATTCATCTCTTTTAACTTTTTAACTTGTGTATGAAATTCATCTTTAGTTTTGAAAAACAAAGGGTAATCATCACCAACGACTTTTCTCATAGCTGGTTGGTCATAGACCAATACTGGTTTATCTACAGACAGACCATCTTGTATTGATAAGTTCCAAGTAGCATAACTATCAACAAAAGACATACTACCCAAAGAATTTTCTAATAAATGTCTGTATTGACCACGATTTAAATTAGAAGCTACATATTCTTTTGGTGCTTGATAATCAGTAGCCCATACCTTATAATCATCGAGTCCTTCCATATATTCTACCATACGATTTACACCAGTTGATTTAGCCCATCTGTGATTAAAGACTAAAACATTATCATACTTAATATCAAATGGTTCACTATTAGGTAGTTTATCGGCTGATATTGGAAATGTTTGTGTCTTATCTTTTACAAACTGATGATTAAATTCTGTACTCTGTTGGTTTCTATAATTCTTACCTAACCAATCTGATGCTATATCAGTATGAAAAAAAACATTATCACACATATTAATAGCTTCTAATTGTCTCATGTACGCTGGTGGTATTGCACTTGAAGCTCTACTCTGAGTACAATCAACCCAATGAAAGAATAAAAACCTATTCATGTTCTGACCATATCTTTTGTCATTAAAAGAAACCAAGATATTATATAACATTTCAGGTTGATGACAGAATACAAAGTCGAAATCCATGTAACGAAAATCAAATAAATTTCTGAATGTTACACCATCAAAGTATGACCTATTAGCTAATAAATCTCTTGAAAACGGATACTTAATAAAAGTTACATTTTCTCGATTATCTGGTATAGTATGTTTTGGTGGAACCACAACATAATGGTGACAATCTGGTAAGAATGATATTGTCTTTTCTACAACCTTATAATTAGAGTCAAACTCATGTTGAAATACACCTCTCTTATCAAAACGAACGGGTGATATATAATGTAATAATCTTAGATTTTTAATCAACATCTTGTACAGCTACAACATAGTAAGTTACAGTATAATCATCAACCTTAAATTTAAGTCTTGATAAACCATCCTCTGCAACTTCAAGTGTTGCACTTGAACACTCACTATTAGCTCTTAGTATCTCAGAAAAATACTTTGCTTTGAAAGAAACATTATTAATACCAGATACTTTAGATGTTGTTACTGGAATATTGACTCTGTTTGTATTTACAGAGGCGTAATTAATAACAACCCTAGTATCAACACCATCAGACATAACTGTAAAAGTTTCTGACTCTTGGATAGCCTGGTCACCAGCTAAAAACTTTTTCATAAATTGTGGTGTTAGATTAATGTTCAACTGAAACTCAGGGACATCTTTCATATTAGGTGGGTCATTTATAACCGTGGTATCACTCAACATATAAGTAACCGAAGTTGAAGCATCACCAACTTTTAGTGATATAGATTTTTCTCCAGCCGTAGTAACTTTCATTGAGATATCCTCGTCCAATACTTGAAGTAATCTCAATAGTTTTTCAGTATCGTAAACACCAATTACGCTCTCATCAAAATCCCAATTCTCCATAGACAACTCACCTAATAAAGACTTATCACCAGAGATAAATCTTGTGGATAGTTTGTCATTTTTAGAGTTTAGAATTACAGAATTTACCGTTCCACCTAAGTAATACTTATTGATGAAACGAGTTAGTTTAGATTTATTCATCTTAACTTTCTCCTATTATTTTTATAACCATATATACATATATATTAGTTTGTTCAAAATCAAAAAAATCTTTCCAATGTCTTTGAAGAATCTGTTGGTTCATCCCAACCAAGAGCTTCATATAACATCATAATTTTTTTATGTAATACTTGTTTGTAAAGTTTTTCTGGATTAATATATTTTCTGATAAAATTTAGAACTAGTGGTGGGTCTTCGTGTCCTTTGTATGCTATTGTATCTAAATTCAATGGATTTTGTTTTAGATATACCCATCTTATTTTTTCACCATTGAATATTTGTGACCACCTAACTGGTATTTTATTATACTTTAGAAAATCATTATAATATATAGCTGATTTAACATGGATGGGTGTTCCCAACTTAAATCCTTGAAACAAAGCTCCACTTTTTACTTGATACTTTGTTATTCCCTTTACACTAGTTGGTATTGATATTTTTTTAAAGTCCATAAGTTTCATACTATCTTTAAAGTTTATGATAAACTTATCTAATTCTTTCTGTGGGACATTCATTAACATATCTTCTAACAATTTAGATAACATCTCTTTCATAGCTGTTGGGAAACTACTACGAACTGTATCCAAACCTTTGACCATCATCTTATCAACTTTCTTACCATTGTCATTGATAATCTTTAATCCATATCTTTTCTTTGTTACAAACAAACCACTCTTAGCAATAACCTCTTGTTTAATATCAAATCTATGTTTATCTAAGTTACAAAACTTCTTAGCGAAATAATCATATCCTTTATTTAAATACTCTTGAACTTCACTTGCAATCTCAAGGATAGATTTGGACATCGTATCCTCATTTGTTATATCAACTTCTGGAAATCTTTTCCTCACTAATGGTGTAGCTGAGTAAAAAACAGAATCAGTATCAATATAAATACAATGATTTTCTTGGTCATTTAGTTCTTTGTTATAAAATGAGTTAGCTATCTTTTTGGTAAACTTAATTAATGATTGACCAGTTAATGTTGTAGCTTCAGCGTTATCTAAATCATAAAACCTAAACACGGCTAAACCTAACACACCATACAGACTATTGAGTACAACCTTTTGTAGATATTGTCTACGTTCAAAATAATCTGATTTTTCTTTATCACCCTCTTCGTGAAACTTTTTAGCTAACTTACGATATTCTACTCTTTCATCGAACCACTTTCTCAACAACGCTGGTAGTAGTCCATCTTTATCTGAACGATACATTACACCATTTGTTGCTACTGAAAGTTTCTTACCCTCTAAAAACTTTTTAAGTTCTGTCTCTGATAATCTACTGATAACCTTTTCGTTATTAGTAATTGAATATGTTTTCTTATTATCTTTCTTTAAGAATTCTTCTGGGTTCCACCCCTCTATCTTACCCATCTTAGTTTCGGGTGATATGTTTAGAGACATGATACAAGACGGATACATTGATGTAATATCTAAATCATACACCCAATCGTGTTTACCTTTTATTGGGTCTTGAACGTACGCTCCAGTAAACTTATCACTTCTTAATTTATCTGGTCTTGGTGGTTTATTCGGAGCTACAATACTTTTCTTTTTAAGATAAGTTAGTATAGCACCCTCAAGATATCTTGAACTCATAAACACGTCTTCATAAGCACAATGTCCTAGATGTGCTAGACCACGAGCTATCTCTATGAAGTCAAGTTTATCATCCAACTTCTGAATTAATTTTACGTCTTGTAAGTTATACTCTACAAATTTTTCTAACTCATTTTCATATAAATCATTAAGTGTCCCCTCATAAGCTACCTTTCTTTCACCTACTTCAACCTCACCAATATAATCTAGTCGGTAACTTGACTGTTGACTAAATGTAAATGCTTTATATAGAGCTAGATAATCTAAAACACTAACCCCAGCTATTTTATATCTCTTACTAAAATCACTCCATTGGACTTGACCGATTGGAGACATCACGTTAGCTATATCTTGACCCACGACTTGTTGTGCTCTGTTATATAGATAATTTATATCAAAAAATTCTACGTTCCACCCAGTTAAAATCGTTGGTCTAATTTCTATATACTTTTGAAAAAATGCATTGAGTAAGTCATACTCGTTAGTGTATGATACAATAATATCACCGTCTTTATTTTTAGTAGTTCTATCCGAATCAAGATTAAGTTTATTTGATTCATCCAACACATAACAATAATATTGATTTAAGATTGGGTCATTGAAAGCTATAGATGTGATTTTATTTTCAGCTCTCTTTGGGTCAGGAAAACCATCGGTAATTTCCACCTCGATATCAAATATCATCACACGATGTCCTACAGATGGTTCTTCCGAGTCTGTATAATTATCTACTAAGACTCTAATTTCAGGATTAACGTCAGATTCAAATAGACCAGGTTGGTCATTCTCCCATTTATTTACTCTACGAAGTCTGTCTCCATATAATGAAATAAATGTACCACTCCTATCTTTTACATAAGCATATTTTTTATATCGAAATGTAAGATGACCTGCTTTGTCATCCCACACATGCATTTTATTTAAGCGTCTATCGTAGTAAATATTTTGATACAACTATATAATTTCCCAATTTGATATGACAGAATATACGAAATAAAACCTATACTTGTCAAGTGTTTTTTTATAATAATTCAATAATTTTTTGTACGGTATTATCATCCGTTTTGATTGTATGATAATCTATATTATTATCATCTAATGTTTTGATACAATGTTTATCTATTTTGATTGAATCCTCTAAGTTCTGAAATCTCTCAGCGTCATTATGATTTGCTTCTGGTCGTTCCAACATTACATTTATATTATCATAATTGTTATGTAGGTCTAAAACCATTTGATTAAAGGCTTCTGAATAAAACTCGGCTGGATAACCTTTACTATACCATGTCTTATATATTAATGAGAATAAGACTGGTGAATCTACAACTATGTAATCAACCTTACCATAACTTTCCGCTATACCTCTGTGTTGATT
>Ga0209232_1001103_pt1 | contig 15157 bp, 12 predicted proteins | sample ETNvirenome_2_60_FD_184066 | JGI IMG/M metagenome (GOLD analysis project Ga0209232, IMG submission 184066) | Marine viral communities from the Pacific Ocean - ETNP_2_60 (SPAdes) (version 2) | ecosystem: Environmental > Aquatic > Marine > Oceanic | place: Pacific Ocean | collected 2013-06-22
GCCAAAGCTAAAGCGCTTTCTTTTGGTGCCAGGTGTTAACGGGGTCCGAGCCGTCCGAGGGGGAGTGGACGACGGCCCCGCGCGTATCAACTTCGAGCGGCAAGGCTTTAAGATATTGCCCCGCGATCTTGGGTACGTCACCAAATACACAGCACGCAACGGTCGGCCCACTTTCTATGCTTCGTGGGAGATTCCGGTTGCACTTGGTAACCGTGTCGCCGTTCGAATGGACGATGAGCATTACATAGAATTTCGACGTGGTTTAGTCGAGTCGGGCGTAGTTGCACCACCGGAACCGGAAGCTCTGGATATTGTTTTGGAAGACTTAAAACACCGGATCAATAGGAACGGTACACAGATCCACATTCCAGGGGCCAAAGCGGTGGTGGACAAAGCCACAGCAAAAAAAGCCGGGGCAACAAAAGCCAAGGCCAAGGCCACCAAGAAAACGACCACCACCACCCGCAAGCGTAGAAGCACCAAAAAAACAGAGGCCGCTAATGCGTGAAAAGAACGGACAAAGAGATCAGATCGATCGCACCGCACAGCGCATAGTGGAAAGCCAACGGGCAACGGGTGGTAAGGCAGACTTTCAAAAGGTGCGCGAGCGCCTAAGACAGCACCAAATAAGATCAGAAAACAAAGACCACAGCCGGAAGGCATAGGGGGAACCAGTGGCCGACTTTACTTCAAAATTTGCATATCGCTACCGTAAGGGCCTTGCTGCACTTTCGATCGGTGTACGCCAAACCGCTACCACCGCTGATAGTTCAGTTCCTACCATTACAAGTGGAAGCGGTGCACCTTCCGCAGCTGAACCAAACGGATCGATCTACCTTCGCACTGATGCCAGTAATGCAGACGAAAGCATGTACAGCCGGATCGGTGGGTCTTGGGTAGCTATTGACGGGGCCGCATAAACCCCAAGCCTTTAGGGGGGGGGACTTATGCCCGCGTCTGATTATCAAGAGCCATTCACCGCTCGAATTCCTTTTCCTGAATATTTGGAAAGGGGACGCGATCAATTGGTGAAGTTGGAAGTGTACCGGGCTGGATCGCTTCAGGCCCCGGCGTCTGGTACTTTTTCATTGTTTGATCCGGATGGTGTGGCCGTTGTAGATGCCCAAGCAATTACGGTCGCGTCTTCTGTTGCAACGTATACGATCAGCGCTTCACTGTTACCAAATACAACGCCAGTCGGTGAAGCCTGGCAAGCTGAATGGGTTTTAACTTTTGCGGACGGTGTGACGCGCACGTTCAGACGTTCCGCGGCGTTAGTGCTGCGCGCACTGTTTCCAGTAGTTACCGATATTGATCTTTTGGCCTGCTATTCGGATCTTGACGATTTGCGACCGGCCGATCGAACGTCGTACCAAGAATATATAGACGAAGCGTGGCGCCGGGTAATTGGTCGTTTAGTAGCACGCGGCAAATTTCCCTATTTAGTTTTAGACCCGTGGAGCCTTAGAGAATACACGCTTGAGACTACTTTAGCTTTGGTGTTTGCTGACTTTGGTTCAAGTGTTGGTGAGGGCCGCTACGTAGAATTGGCTGAAATGCACAAACGCACCGCCGCAGCTGCGTGGCGAAACCTTAATTTTATTTATGACGAAGATCACGACGGCCGACCAAATGGCCACGGAAAACGCAAAAGCGCCCATCCCGTGATCTATTTGTCAAACGCACAGCGCGGCCGGTGGCGGTATTAGATGGCGGTTACGGTTAAAAACATCCGGCAACGGGTGGAAACAGCCGTGGATGCGGTGACGGGCTTTACAGTAGCCAAACACCCCTACGGGATATTTGGCCGTGATCCGGCCGCTGTTTTGCACAAACGCTTTGCAGTTGGGTGTCCCACAACGACGCCAGCGCAAGCGCGGCAAAGAGTAAGGGACGGCGCGACAGTGTACACGCGGGTATCTGTTACGTATTGTGTACGCGTCAAACCCAAAGATCAGGTGGCCAGCTACGATGATGCGTTAGATGCCGAAGCTGAAATTATCGCGGCAACAATGGCAGAGAACCCAACATTGTGGGCCGGTGTTTCGATCGGCTTCTCAGGTGTTACAATGAGAGAGATCGATCCTGCCGGTGAGTGGCTGATCGGTGAAATTGAATTTGACGTTCTACACGTTTTGGCGTTGGCATAAGGGGTCGACATGGACAAAAAAGAAGCCGCGAAATTCTTGGACAGTGTCTGTCCAGGCTGGAAGGATGCACCGATCCCCATGCACTTTGTCAAAGCCCAAGCGCCACCGCGGGTGCGCGGTGATGCTGTGAAGGCTTGCCGGATCGTATCAGTTACAAAAAAACCCAAGGCCACCACCAAGGCCACCACCACCAAAACCAAAGAGGGCTAACAAGTGGCACATTCAACAGTAGTTAAGAATTTCCGAGACGGATCGCTATCGATCGCAGATGGCGCCGGATCACCGGCTACCCATACAGTAACATTCGAGGCGGGCGATTTTTCGATCTCCGGTTTGATGTCAGAAACATCTTCCAAGCAATACGACTTGGCGACATATATGGATCGCGGGGACCTTGCATCCATTCGGAAAACAAGCCAAACATTTGTGAGCGGGTCGTTCACCATGCACTTGGTTGATCTTTCGGATGGTAGTTATTCCACCGCGATGGATCTACTTCTGAAACGCGGATCGCATGCTTCCGCGGTGTCTACGCTTGGCGCGAATGCAGACGTATACGCGGTAAAGCTTACCCTGACAATTGAGGGAAGCGATCACGGAGACAGCGCGGATCACACGATCTCATTGGATGATTGCGTTTGCTCAGTAGACGTGGCAGAAGGCGATCCCGGTTCGATCTCTATTTCTTTTACCTGTTACGGTCTGGTTGAGGTCACATGATAGAGAACGGCCACACCGCTGTAACGCTTGGCGGAAAAGACTACCCGATCACGCTGCCTCCATTCGCAGAACGTGAAGACATAGCGATCGGGTACCATGCCGAAGCAAAGCGGCCGCGTAGACAGTCCCGGGCTCTTATGGGGGCTTTGGGGCTGTGCGTACCGGCGTTTGGGATTGGTGGCCTGGACCTTTACGAAGAATTGGACCTCGACTTGGTAAAGTACGGCGGGCGCGTGTATTCCAACGCCATGGCCCAAGGGCTAAAGCGTGAAGAGGTAATTACGGCCGCCACAATTTGTTTCAGTGCTGTTTGTGCCTCATTGTTTCCACGGGAAACGGAGGTGGACAAAGCCGAAAATTTTACCGGTCCAGACGCGGAGCCAGCGATCTGATTGCTCTTAGGTTGGGGTTGAAATTCACGGGCAATCCTGATTGGTTTTACAACTTGACACCAACGCAACGGATCAACGTGTTGGCCTTTTCAAGAATTGAAAACGCACCACCCAAAACAAAACCAAAAGGCGGTAAACTAAACAAACAGGTGAAGGCCACAAAAAACGGGCGTGATTTCTGGATGGGGGACTAATGGCAAAGAGTCGGATCACGGTTGGATCTTCTAAAGCATCGGCTTCAGTAGTGGGCACTAACACTTTGTTGGATAGGGCTTTGCGACACGGAACACGGGCAGCACGCGAGCCAATGGAAAACGCTATGCGATCAGTGTATGCAGGCGTGAAAAGAGATTGGCCACGGCCGACACCAAAAAACAGAACGGGCAACAAAAGGCGCCGGGGCGTTGGCTTCAATGATCCCGGGTGGACTTCGAGCGGCTACAGTTACAAGCGCTGGCGATGGAACACGCGGGTGGACGTTAGAAACGGGATAGGAACGATCACAGTAAGCCTAACAAACGACAGCACCCGGCGCGGCGGTCGTTACGCTTGGATGGCGCGCTATCCATACCCAAACAATAGAAAATTCTACTGGCGAGAAATAGCACTAAAGCCCGCACGCAAATTGGGTCGTAAGATGATTAAAGACATGGCCAAAGAGATGGCCGACAAACTAAGCGGGGGCTAACAATGGCGACAGCGATCGATGTTTCATATCGGGCGGACATAAGCAACCTATCAAAACAATTGGCAAGTATCCCCGGGCTAACTGAAAAAGCCGCCAAGGATATGGTCAAGGGCTTAGAATCCAACATCAAAAAGGCAGAACGCGCGGCGGTGAGGGCTGCGAAGAACAGCCAAAAGGCATGGGGTAAAACTACCGGCCAATTCAAAAACACGAGGCAAGCCACCGATCGATTGTCTGAAGGGATGGAAAACCTAAAAGATCAGAGCGGTGAAACTGACAGCGTGCTGAAAGCTTTTGGAGGTGCGATAGGTACTGTATCGCCTGAAGCGGAACGCGCGTTCACAGTGTTGGGAGATCTTTCCGGTGGTGTTGAAGCGTTAGCCAGATCATCGATCGGACTCATTGGTCCAATTGCAGCGGTAACGGCCGCGGTGGGTGCTGGCGTTTTTCTATGGAACAAATACACAGAAGAGATTGAAGAGGCAGAAAAGAAAGCCAAAGACATGGCCGACGCGGCACAAGAAATGGCGAAAGCTGTAGAAAGCTTTCAAGACGAACAGGCGCGGATAAATTTAGAACATGCAGTAAGCGCGGGGGAAAAACATATTGACGTGCTCCGACGCGTCCAGGCTGAAGAGAAAGCCCGCCGCGCAACGTCCGAAGTGATGGCCGTACAATTGCAAAGGTTAGACGAAGCCCAAACAGCATACAATGCAGCAAGGGCGGAAGAGACTAAATTATCAAAAGACAGCCGATCAATAATTGATGGAAGCCATGCAGCGGCACAAAAGGCAGCACAAGAGGCGCTTGTGTCCTTGAACGTTCGACAGATGAACGTAGACAAATTGCGCGAAAAAGAACAAAAGTTAGCAGAAAAGATTTTTGAAACTGGCGAAAACAACAGAGCCGCCGCCGCCGCTGCTAAAGAAAACAGCAAAGCAACAAAAGACCAAACAGACGCGATCGGCGGTTTGATAGATAAAGCCAACACTTTTGATCCGCCGTTGTCTGAATTTCAACAAATGGATCAATTGTTGGAAGCCATGACAGATGCAGCGTTTGAAAGCCAAGAGGCGTTTGGACGGCTACAACCAGCGATCGGTAAATTGGTTAAAAACATGGAACGTTTGGAAAAAGCTAAAGCGTCAGAAGAGTTACAAAAGCTTTCACAAGAGGCGGCAAAATTTGGCAACGTTTCCGATCCTATTGCAGAAGCTTCGGACATGTTGGCCCGCCTAAAAACAGAAGCCCAAAAAAGTGATGCGGCATTTGAAGCGTTAGCGCCGGATATTCAAAGAGTAGGGCAGCACTTGGAGGGCTTAAAAGCCGGTGAAGCGTCAGCACAAAAAAACGTCCATGGCGTTAGGCAAATTAAAAAAGAGATTGAAAATTTAGAAGCGCAGCAAAAAAGCTACCAAGCTTTACACGGTACAACGTCAGACGCGATCGCAGATAGACAGCGTGAACTAACCGCACAATTGCAAACAGAAGCAGAAAAGATCAAACAAGCGTACACAAACGCATTCAACAACATGGCCGCGGCCGGCGCTCAATTTGCTGATCTTCGTGTCAACCAACTACAAAAACAAGCAGAAGCCGAATCAGAAAGCCGCGAACAAATATCCGAAAATTTTGAAAATGCAATCTCATCACTGAACAGCGCTATACAGTCAGAAGAGGACGAAGCTGAAAAAAGCCGGTTGATTAAAATGCGTTCTAACTTGCAAAGCAAATTAGAACAGGAACAGGAACACCAAGCAAAGATCAAAGAAATAAACGACAAACAAATTTTAAAAGCGTTTCGAACGTCGCAAGCGTTTAACATGGCACAGGCTGTCATGAATAGCGCGGTGGCAATTACAAAAGCATTGGCCGATCTTGGGCCCATAGCGGGGCCCATAGCAGCGGGTTCAATGGGTGTATTAACGGCCGCACAGGTGGCAACGATTGCGGCTCAAGAGCCACCCACAGCCCATACCGGTGGAATGGTAGGAAATAGCGACGAGCGTTTAATCAAAGCGCGCACAGGTGAAGGCGTACTAACTGCCCAAGGGGTCCAGGCGATTGGCGGGGCCCAAGGTGTAGCCAATGCGAACGCGGGCATGGCGGCGGGTTCAGGTCAAATTGTGATTCAACAAGTGTACCGCCACCGCGTATTGGATACGGTAATACAAGACAGCATTAACAAAGGCGGGCCAATTTCACAGGCGATTAACCGCCGCAACCGGCGCGGGCGGCGTAACCCGTACCGCCGATCGGGGTAGCCCATGCCATACACGCAAGACTTCTACCGGGGGATCTTAGTACGCGATCCACGTTTTAGCGCTCAAAACGTGACGGTAACGCCAACACTGACCGGGCAAGCTGGACCCAACGTGGATGCGTTTGTGGCTCAGTCAGGGTCAAGCGGTCACACGGAATTGGAAGCCACCGGCACCAGTACCGCTAATCAAAAATATGAAATTTACGCAGGCCGTGAGGGGTTTACAATTTCAGGTGATGCCAGCGGGCGGTTTATATGGCGTCCCCAAGTAGACGGCGCGGGCATCAATGACAATTGGCGCGGTACTTGGCCGTATCCTTTTATAAGTGGATCAAAGGTTTGGGCTGTTAAACAGGGATCGGCTTTGAAAATGTTGTGGCCGTCTATGATCTCTTCATCTGACGACTACGTTCATTTGGCGTATTATCAAAAGGTTGAAGGTAGCGCGCCCGATTCAAGGGTTTTCTACGCAAGCTTAGACCCCGCCACGGACACATGGTCAACACCATTTGCCATGCCAATGGGCAAAAACGGAGCTCCGTCACTTGTCGAATTGGACGGCGGGCAACTTTTAATGTTTATTCACGATGGCAACGTTCCAACAGTCATGCACCGGTTTTGGAGTGCCGATCGCGGTGTCACCTGGAACGAAGGTACCGACTTTATCACCGGTGGTGGGTTTGGTTTGGTGTCGCCTGATTTTAGTTTAGGTAACGGTGGATCAATGACCAATTTCCAGGTGGTCCACCACAATGGATACCTAACAATGATCCGCACTTTTCAAACGCCACGATCGGAAATCAGCGCCGGCGCCTACACGGGCTCGTCTGGAACTGTGCAAGCGGTAGAGACAGATCATTACGTCAGCCGGGATTTTGGTGCGAGTTGGGAATTAATAGAACGCTTCCAACGTTTTGACGCACCGGAGACAGGCCCGGTAGGTAGAGGCACAACTACAAAAAACATTGGCATATGCCCGCAAATTATTACAGATGAAACCGGTACTGTATTTTTGCTTTGGACAGACGATTACGACGAGCCGATCAGCGGGGCCCCGCGGTTTATTAAAAAGACTACGCCATACGGCAAATTCTCTGAAGATCCTACCCACGGATCGATCCATTCACGTTTAGGTTTACCAGGTGGGACAGATGCCACCGGAGGTTTAGACAAAAGCAATCAGCCCCGCGAAACCTCATCGAATGATGGACAGATGGGCCACTTTGTGATCTGCAAAGATCGCGAAAATAAATTGATGGTTATCTGTAACTATGGACAGGCGCCCACTGGCAATTTTCCTAACCACTTTTCTACCGGTGCTTTATTTCGGTATGACTTCAAAGATCCACGCTATTTGTTGAACGATAGTAATTCTCACATTCGCGGTTGGTTTGATTGTGCGGACAAAGAAAACGCAGACACACAATGGACCTTGTTTGATATGTTTGGAAGCCCGATCGGTGTGTCAGGTTCTATCACAGGCTTTTGGGGATTGATAAGACAGTCTGCGGCGGTGGCATACAAAGATAAGATCCTTGTGATGCTAAATACACCAAGTGAACGCACCGGCGGTGGTTTGCAAGGTGGAACGCTTGGCGGTCACTGTTTGGTCACTCTTTCGGGTGCCAATGAATTTGACAGCCAAACCGGGTTTTCGTCCGTTGTGCATATAAAAGCGCAAGACAGAGACGGGTTTACATACCTTCCAATAGATAGCCCGCTGGCTATGGTGACAGGCGTTACAGGTGTGACCAAACAAACAAGCACCGCAAGCGGTAGCGGGTGCGCATTTGAAATATCTACTAACGGTTTGAGGTTGAGTACTGCGGCGGACAGCATTTTAATTAGACACGCGGGGGAAGGCCTACACGCAAGAGTGCGAGCAGCTAACACCGCGGGCTTGGTTAGTGGGGCTCTGACTGCAAACTTTGGAACGTTAGAAGCGCGCGGAATACAAGTCAGACTCTCAAAAACACACGCCCAAGTGTGGGATTGTTCTGCAAGTGCTACAGGCACCCAAGCGAGTGATGCTGTAGAACTACCAACGGAAGAGCGCGACTGGATTATTTTGCGCAGATCGACCGGTACACAATCGCCAGCATTGACCACGTTTTCGGCCGCGGTGTTCTACAAAAAACCGACAGAGCAAATGTGGACACGCTTCCCTACTTACCATGATGTTTTAGCTTCAAACATTACAAACATTAACCAACGGTTACAAGCTGACGATACCGGCTGTGCTTTTGGCGCCGGTACTGGAACATTGGCTGGAACGACTAATGCTATATTTTTCCAATTCGTGAACATGTATGGATCAACGTTTAGCGCGTACAATTCAGGGTGGTACAGTCCAGAACGAACAAACCACAGCGGCCGGGCTTTAAGTTTGCACCCACAATGGATTGACGACGGGTGGAAAGTAGCCGCGCAAGGCGGGCCAACTATGTTTGGCGATACGTGGAAAGCTGAAACGCGGTATGAATTTGGGATTGAACAGGCCCACCCCGAGGTATCACCAAGCCCGCGCGTCGAGTGGCGAAGTGTAAACGATGATAGCGAGGTAACAATTACATGGAACCCACAGGGATCAATAAAAACAAAACCTACCGCCGCCGCGTGGGGCGTACACCTTGACGCTATCAATTGGGGTACGTGCCACCTTGAAGGCTATGACGGATCGTCCTGGACGTTGATCGATACCATAAGCACCGAAACAGACGGGGACGGGCTAAAATACGCCCGGACAGGTGACACTATTGGCCGTGATACTTCATACACTGGCTCAAACATGGGGGCCGATCGTTATTACCAATTGGATGAATTGGTGGGCTGTTATTTAGTAAGTGACCCCGGTGGCGGATCAGAACGGGTACACAAGATCGTGGCAAATAGTGAGGGCGGATTTTATCGCACGTCAACGGGTGCAGTCGCACCAAAAGAAACAGAGATTAGAATAGAGCCTACGGCGTCTATGCCACTTTCAACGGGGACATGCAACATACGACAGGCTAACGTTACGCAGGTCGTAAACAATCCTACAAAGTGGGAGCAGATTAGAATTCGCATTCCTGCACAAATAACGGCGGAAGGCTATTTTAAGGCCGGCGCTATTATTGTGGGCGACGTGTTTGTTTTTGGTCGTGATTACTCATGGGGCCGACAGCTAACTATTGAGCCAAACCAAGAGATCACAACAGGACGAAGTGGGGATAGGTTGGTCGAACAATTAGGCCCCGCGCGGCGGCGTGTTGAATTTTCATGGGCCGATGGGTGGGACAGTTCAGCAATAAGCGGAGAAGACCCAACTACCTATACAGGCGTAGAGTTAGCCGGCAAGATCGTAGCGGTCAGGGAGGACACGTCAATTGTAGAAGGCGTACTAACCCGGGCCAAAGGTGCCAAAGAACCAGTAGTTTACTTGCCAAGAATCTATCAAAGTTTTGGCAACAGCAACGATCCGATTATTCCGGAAATAACAGGCAGAACGCGCCACATGTACGGGCGGATCGTTTCAAAGGTTACAAAGCAAACATTGATCGGGGATGAGGACAAAAACGAAGTACACACGATCAACGCTGTAAGTATAGACGAGGAAATTTAGCCAATGCCATGGGACAGAAAAGCGCTCCAAAATTCAAAGATGGTTTGGCTTTTGGATCTGTATGTTCGAGGCAAGGTGTACAGGTTTTCTACAGAACCGATCGAAGTGTCACACGATGAGATAAAAATTGGGCCGGTAGTTTACCAGTACGTAAGCGGGCTTGAATTTCTTGATTATGAGGACACGGTAGCGGTGATGGACAGCGCAACATCGACGCGCGAAATTTCAGTATCTGTTTTGTTTGGTACAGCGGCGGCCGATGGGTGGCACGCTATAGCAGATCCTACAAAAGAGGTTGGCGGGGCGCGCGCGGATCTGTCGCTACATATAAAGGGGAACGACTACACAGATCGACAGCTGATCGTCTCAGGCTTTATACAAGAGCCAACATACGGCGGGCAGTTTGAACCTGTACAATTTACGATCTCAGAATCAGACTATGACGATCCGGCGATGTTTCCGCCGTTGACCGCAAAGATCGATCGTAGAACTTGGCCGACTAAAAAAGGTTCAGAACTTCCGGAGCCATATTGTCCAAAAGGACACGGAACGCCAGCATTAGACGCGGACAATCAATTTAGATTTACCGATACGGCTGAAGACGAGACATACCCTTTTATTTTTGGCAAACCGGGAACGCACCCGCCACCGGAATGGAACAACCAAGCGGGATCAGTTGCATGTTTTCCAGCGGTTCCGGTGTCTATTGTCAGAATGGATCACGGTCCCGCGGCCGCGGACAGTCTTGGCAGTGATGGCGGTGTAAATCATCCCAACAAATGCACACTTTTAATTGCAGGGCACAAGCTACACAAAAGCGTGAAAGAGGCGTTTTACGGTGAAAGTTCGATCATGGTGTGGAACGAAGGCAAAACAAATGACGGCGATCCGTCTGTTGCTTGGTTTGGCGGTAGTACCATGGGTGGTCACAGTATGAAAATTTACGAAACGATCGACGGTCGCAACCGGTTAGTTTCGTGTATGGACGTTGGACCGTTTAGCGACAGTTCCGCGTTTAGTTCTTTAGAAATGTGGGATCGCTTTTCTATGTGCATTCGCACGGGTGACAATTTGTGGTCTGCTTTTCCGTTTGATTTAGGCGGCATTTCTAACGAAACAGAAACCGCGCCACTCACCGGTGCAGGTGAGATCATTAGCTATCTACTCGACCGATCCAAGCTTAGGGTAAACACTTTAAACAACCGATGGATTTTAGAAGAATTAGACGGTTTTAAATTGGACTTTTGGACAAACGAAAGCCGGAGCCCGTGGAGTATTATTCAAGAGGATATTTTACCACTGTTCCCAATATCGCCGCGAGTAACCGATCAGGGCCTTGGGTTTATTTTGTGGAAATGGGACGCAACAGAAGCCGACGCGGTTACCCATTTTCACAGCGAACGGCAATACATGGAACGCCAAGGGCCTGTAGAGGTGTCGCCTTTTTCGGACGTCTACAACGTGATCAAAATTGAGTATTGCTATGAAGGGCCAACGGGCAAGCCTATTAAGTCGTTGACTTATACACACGATGAAACAGAGTACAGAATTGGCACGTTTGATGGAACGCCAAGCGAACACGCGGACACATACCCTGGCGGCGTAGTGTTTAATCCGTACAGCTACCATAGCTTCACGCAATACGGATCACGGGCGGGGCTTGTTATTGAAGCGCCAGTAGTAGAGCAAGACGCCACCGCCGCCAAAATCTTGGACTGGATGATCCGCTATCATGCACAAACACACAGAACAGTAAATTACACGCTACCGCAAGAGGCACAAGCCCACCAAGTTGGGGACGTTGTAACAGTCACAGACCCCAACATTGGATGGGATCGGGCCGTATGTTTGATCACTGGCTTAGTTAGAGCGCCCGGACAAACGGTTTTAACTTTCACAACCGTATCTAATTGGGTACGTGATAGCGTGGTATCATAGCCACAACCAAAACAGGGGGACCACATGGCCGCAATTTCTATGGTGTCGGACGCATACCCGAACCACAAAAAAGCTACGCTTTCGAGCACGATCAACACTCAACAAGCGTTTACAATTCCAGGGTCGGCTACGCGGGTGGAGATTCAATTTGTAACAAACCCGGGCGTTGTAATTTTTAACGGCGGAACGGATGGCGCGGTTATATCGTCCGAGGTTGCCTACCCGATACCTGAAGACAGCGCGTTTTTCTATGACATAGAAAAAAACAAACGCGAGCACACGATCACAGTGGCCAGCGGCACCGCGTCAACAGTCGTACACGTTATCGTGTTTGGAGCGTAAATCATGCCATTTTACAAAAAGCCCCACAGAGATACAATTATCGCTAACAGTTCTGCAACGCTTGCAGATTTGGACGTTTCGGCCGGTACGCTAACGGTCGACGAAGTAAACAAACGGATCGGTTGTGGAACCGATACACCGAGCACACAATTACAGGTAGAAGGCACAGCGCCTTATGTGACGTTGAAAAACAGCACGGCCGAAAATACGCAGGGCGGTTGCGAATCTCGCATAGTTTTTGAGGATCATTCTAATACAGCGCTTGGACAGATCGAAGTCTCACACAGCGGCGGGGCGGACGATACAAAGGGCAAATTGATACTGTCCACACACAACGGATCGGCATTGACCGCCGCAATCACGGTAAACGAAAATCAAAGCGTCACAGTCGCGGGCGATCTTACGGTGAACGGTACAACTACAACGATCAATTCTACGACGCTAACCGTAGACGACAAAGTGGTGGTGATCGCATCGGGCGCGGCCGATTCTGCGGCGGCGGACGGCGCGGGTATTTCTGTAGACGGAGCCAACGCTTCGATTTTGTACGACGATACCGGTACACAATGGGAAATAAACAAGCCGCTGGAAGTTAGCGGGACCGTCAAAGCGACAGGAATTACAATAGGAAACACGGCGGTAACTGCTACCGGTGCAGAGTTGAACCACTGCGACGGCGTGACAAGTAACCTTCAAACGCAGATTGACAGCAAAGGCCCCGCCGCTGGATCAGCAAACATCACGACGGTGGGCACCATCGCGACAGGCACGTGGCAAGGCACGGCGATCGCGTCTGCCTATCTCGATGCGGACACGGCCCACTTGTCAGGAACCCAAACCTTTAGCGGTGCCAAAAGCTTCACAGGTGGCGTAACCATTGACGATGGGGAATTGACTTTAGGCAGTACCGCTATCACCGCCACCGGTGCAGAGTTGAACCACTGCGATGGGGTGACCAGCAACATACAAACGCAATTAGATAGCAAAGGGCCTACGGCGGGATCTGGAAGTATCACCACAGTGGGCACCATTGGATCGGGTACTTGGCAAGGCACAGCCATAGCGAGTGCCTATCTGGATGCGGACACGGCCCACTTGTCAGGTACCCAAACATTCACAGGCGCCAAAACTTTTTCTGAAGACGTCATAATTTCAGGCACTACACCGAAGCTTACGATCGGTGATAACGACGCAGAAGATACAATGCTTGCGTTTGATGGCAACGCGGCCGACTTTCGGATCGGTGTGCAGGACTCAAGCGACACACTTGAAATTGGAAAGGGTCTAAGCCACGGCACAACGGCTGTAATTAAAATCGACAGTTCTACAAATTGCCAAGTGATGCACAATTCAGCTGTGGCCGATGGTGAGTACAGCGGTGATCTTGCCATGTTCGAATCAGGGGAAGCACTAAGCGCGGGTGAGGTAGTGTATCTAAACGCACAGGGAAAAATGGTTAAGGCCGTTGCAACAGGGGCGGCAACGTCCAGGGCGGTGGCTATGTGCGTGGCCGATATTGCAGCCAACACTATGGGGCCGTTTTTGCTTCGTGGCTTTGTTCGTTTCAATTCCAACTTTCCCACGTACCAAGTTGGTAGCCCGGTATATACACCAACGGCCGAACAATCGAATTTGAATGTGCCTCACCAAACGGCGCCAAGTGCAGACGGCCAATTTTTGCAGATCATCGGGTACGCAATAAGTGCCGATGCTTTATGGATGCACTTTGACAGTACGATAGTGGAGATCGCGTAGCATGCCGGACTTCGAAGCATTTAACAGCGTTGCCGCTGCAAACGTGGAAGCCATTAACGGCGTGTCAAAATCAAGCTGTGAGGCCGTCCAGGGCGTAACTATCCCAAGTGGGACTACTACCGCGTCAAGGTGGGTAATCGGAACGTCCGGCGGTTTTATTGCTCACGCTGCTAACAGTGATCTTACAAGCTGGACCACATACGACGCGACACACGACAGCGTGCCGCCTGCGTTGTCTATAGCATTTGGTAAGAATGCAAACGGGCAGGGTATCTACGTTTGTACCTTCGACGCTTTTGCAAGAGAAATTACCGTTTCAGGTACAGACGTAACGACAAACGCAACTTGGACCGATATAAACGTTAGCCCAAACGACGATCAACGGATCGTGATGTGGGGCGCCGCGTCTAACGGTGCCACCGCTGGAACATGGATCACAGTAGGCCAAGATGGAAGCATCTTTAGAAGTACGGACGGCGCGGCTTCGTGGTCCGCGGTGGATATGTCAGCCACTAATTTGGGTTCCGGCGATTTAAAGGGTATTGCGTCAAATGGAAATGGAAAGTGGATGTTTGCGCAGTCTGATCGGCTTTACGTTTCAACTAATGATGGCGCTACCTTTACCGAAAGTGAGCCGTGGTCGTCTAACAGTCCAAACAAAATACAGGGCTTGACCTACACAAACGCGACGTGGGTTTTGGCTTACAGTAGATCGGGGCCTAAATTTAGATTGTGTGCGGACAGCGACACGTCCGATTGGTCGGATGAATACGTGATAAACAACGACACGAACAATTTCCCCACGCGAGACATAAACGGAGACGGGTCACAAAACACGCTTGGCCAAGGGTCGATCGCTTTTGGCGACCCTGGAAACAGTGACACAAAGTATATCAAATTTGCAGCGTATAACGGACGCGTGGTGGCTGTGTCTACGGGTGGCAGTGGTAGAACGTTTTTGATGTTTGACGTAAACGGAAAAACGTTATCAAATGGTAATTGGATTGATCCTAATCATGCGACAGCTGCAATTTTTGACGGCTATTCAGGTGGCGACACACCGCAAGACGTGGCGACGGATGGCACCACGTGGGTTATGTCAATGAAGGGTGGAGACATATTTAAAACAACTACGGCCGACGCGTCGGATGGTTGGACACAAGTACAAAACGATCTTGAAATTGACGGGTCACAGCGCAATTTGATTGCTATTACTTGCGACGTGTTGCGGCCGATATGAACATAGAACCCGGCATTTTGCAAAGAGTACGGGCAGACGGTCACCGCGTTTTTACCGGGCCGTGGAAT
>Ga0209232_1001104_pt1 | contig 15154 bp, 25 predicted proteins | sample ETNvirenome_2_60_FD_184066 | JGI IMG/M metagenome (GOLD analysis project Ga0209232, IMG submission 184066) | Marine viral communities from the Pacific Ocean - ETNP_2_60 (SPAdes) (version 2) | ecosystem: Environmental > Aquatic > Marine > Oceanic | place: Pacific Ocean | collected 2013-06-22
GTGCGAAAATACCCGCAAACCTAATGCGTAGAAGGACCCGTCGATACCGTTGTATGCCCTATAGATAGCCCTTCCTCTTCTGTACTTTTATCTCCTTAGCTAATGCTTTAAAGAAGTTCTTCCTAAACGTACCAGTGAATGTACCAGCCGCGATGTCTTCTACAGGGAAGGTTTGGTTGTATCGAGGAGCCGAGTCAGTTACATAGAAAACTGTGTGGAATCCTCTCTTAAGATTTGTTGTTACGGGTCTACCACCTCGGATACTTCCTGGACCACCAGTGCCTTTGGGTTTCTTACCAACACGACCATAGATGCCATAGTCTAAGCCGCCAGGAGTAGCGGTAAAGAAGTCAAGGCTTGAACGCTTGCGCTTGCTTTGCTTAGAGCCAGAAGCGTTAGAGGTGAAGCCTGAGACGTTGTATCCTTTGAGCCTGCTAATAACTGTTTGATACATCGAGCCAGAGATATTGCCATAGGGGTTGAACTTCAAAGGGGCTGCACCAGTCGGAACTATGAACTGCCCAGGTCCTATTACCCCAGACCTTCTTAGTTGTTTCTCTGTACCCTTTGCCCCACGTGCTTCCTTCCCAGACTTCCTAGCAACCTTAGCCATTGGCTGTAAGTATTTAGCTGCTGGCGTGGCGCTGCTATTAAAGCCCGTAAGGTAATCATCTTTAAAACCAATTTGAACGTTGAGCCTATTGGTGTGTGGCTTAGTAGCAATCACACTATTGGTTGTCCATCTAACAGGTTGTTCTATATATCGAGGGATTTGTGCAGATATAGCTTTCTTAGCCGACTGCCCACTGGCTGCCATAGCATCTCGAACCATCCAGGGAAGTTGCCTGTTCAAACGATCCGTGAAGTTCTTTAGTTGAGGGAGTTCGCTTCTTAGTTCAAAGCCAATGGTCGCCATAGCTTATGGAGAGTAAACGTTAGGACTTCGCTTGAAGTGCTTATACCATGATGACTCAGTAGTAAGAAGAGTGGCATCAATACGAATATCTTCTAATAGGTGTTGGCGGAGGATTTCAATACCAATGTTCTGTTCGGGTGTGTTTCTATACCCTCGAAAGATATTCCTCCAATCCTCTGGGGAGAAGGTTTTCATTTGATTTGATAAATGCTGTTTACTCAAAAGGCTGAAGAGATGCCCTGAGTTATTTACAGCATAGACAAATCAGACAGAGCAAAGCCTATTAATTGTTTTTTCGCATGCTTCTAAGTTGTATAACCAATTACGAGAGCCAGGAGTTTTTCTTCGATAATGCTTACCAAGATCAAAACTAGAATCTCTCATTTTTTCCATAGTTCGAACTGAAACTCTAGCGTGAGCAGCTAGTTCTTTGATAGTGACCCAACTCGTCATTTCGGCAGTATTCGCGTCTGTTCATATTACTACGCTCTCTTAGCAATAGCAACTCTCTCGGCTTCTCGGAATGCTTCTTTTGTTGTGGCGCTGGTTGCCCAAGGATATGAACGAAGATGAGTTTCGAGCGAATGCCCCATTGCGCTTGCAATATCGCCAGAAGGAATATTTCTTTGATGTCCTCTTACGGAGAAGGAGTGACGAAAACTATATGAACCAATCCTTTCTCCCCTTTTTGCAAGCTTTTCTTGTAGCTCTCTAAATGCTGGTCTTTTCTTGAAATACTTAAGCGCCGCATCTCCAACTCCACCTTTTCCTTTCAAGGAAGGCAAATCGATCTCATCATTTTGTAAGCGCCACAATAAATTCCAATTTTGCCCTGCAACCGATAAAGGTAAAAGTTCCCTTGGTTTGGTCACGCCTGCTCCAGCCCTTTTCTGATAAGAACACCATAAATAAGGCTCTTTTGTTTTTTTATTTGTTTTTACTTGTAAGTGTTTTAGTTCTACGGGCCTTAAGCCATAAACAGCCATAATCATGATCGCTGCCACCCAACGAGCGCCAGCAGGAGTTTCTGGCATTCCATCTATTAAAAACAATATTTCTTCTTCAGTAATTGCATCTACCTTTTGAGTTTTAACATTTGCTGGCTTCCTACCAATATGAGATTTTCTATTTGCTGGAGGATTCCAATTAGAAGAAAAGTTCTCACGCTCCACGCAATAGGAAAGAAACTGGCAAAGATTGTTTGTTCTTCTTTTCCTGGATGGGCTGCCTACTTCCCACTCTCGAATGCATAAGTCAATTAAATCTGCTGGATTTGTTGGAGCCTTTTTCCCTACTAAATAACCAACGGCCATCTTTAAGACTGGAGAATAATCGTGCTTCCAAGTTCCCTCAGAGATATTTGTATCGTGCTTTATTTTTTGCTCTTTGAAACGATATAAAGCGCCAACCCAATCCTCCTCGTTTATAGGACTGCCGCCAATAACTTTTTTAGAAGCCTCTTTAATTGAGGAGCCTTTTTTAACGAGTTTTCTTATTTCTTCTGCTCTAAGGAAAGCTTCGCCAGAATTGCTTTCATGCCACTTCAAACCTAAAGGAGCAGATTTCTGAACTCCTCCTGGTCTATGAATAATCAAAAACCTATCCCTGTGTTTTCGTAAGGACCAACCTTTTCCAAACCCTTTGATTTGAGTATCCAGCCCTTCTTCCCAACCCATGCTTGTACACAAAATGTACACAAATCATAGCCGCACCTTCGCGAACCGTCACGAACCTTGCAATAATAATCTAGTGTTTAAGCGAGATGTCAGTTGTGGACTATGGGGTATCGGGTGCTTTGGGAGCACTAGGTCGCAGGTTCGAATCCTGTCGCCCCGATCAGTGATAGCAGCGGTTCTCAGCCGTTGCTTTTTTATTGCAAATATTGCTTGTACACAATTTGTACACAATAGAACTCAGTTAGGAGGCTGTTTCCTATGAAGTGGGTGCATCTTTAGGCGCATCTTTCTCAACCAACGCGCTTCGATTTGCCTCACCCTTTCCCTACTAATATTCAGGATCTTGCCAATCGCGACATACGTGAGAGGACCAAGTTCATCTATACCAAAACGCAACTCAAGCGCCCAACGATCTCTTTCTGGTATATCGGCCATTAATTCATCTAGCTGCTCAAGGCCATGTTGAATTTCTAGCTCTTCCTCTGGACTACTTTCATTACCTGAAATCAAATCAAGAATTGTTGTTTCTTCGTATAACTTGCTCGCTGGATTTGTCAGTTGATCCAGGCTTGAAATCCTTGGGGTGTGTTCCAAGTAAGCCCTCATTGTGCAAGGTCTGATTTCGCAATATTTAGCGCATTCATCCATAGTTGGATGACGACCATTTTCTTCCTTAAAAGCCTCTGCGAACCTTGCGACTTTTTTTTGAATCGTTATGGCATTAATCGGAAGCCTAATGCTGCGATCTGACATTGAGATGGATCGCGTCACAGCCTGCCGAACCCACCAATATGCATAAGTCGAGAACTTATAACCACGAGAAGGATCAAACTTTTCGATTGCTCTAGACAAACCAATATTTCCTTCTTGAATCAAATCAAGCATGGTCATCGTGCTTAAATTTGCTTCTGCATATTTTTTGCTGATATGAACGACTAAACGCAAATTTGCATTAAAAATCCTATTTTTTGCTTTAAGACCTCTTTTTATTATTTTTTTTTGTGCCGCCGTTGGATTAGGTAAATCTCGAATGGCCATGTAAGCCTGGACTTCATTCCCCAGGCTTATCTCTTCGCTTGGAGTTAATAAAGGAATACGACCTGCTTGTTGCAGATACCAAGCAACGCCATCATCACTCATTTAGAAAGGCATCTCTTCTTTCTTCCCAGAAGTCACACCCAATAAGAAAGCGTTTCCTTTTTTAGAAGTCCTTGGTAAAAGCTTCTGGTTAACAGTGACGCATCTTTCTCCTCTTTGATTTTCTGTTTTAGGAGTAGCTGGATCATTAACCCAATCCCACAACTTTTTTATTTCTTCAATAGGCCATTCAGCCTTAGACCAATGTTCGTTTTCTTTTCCTTCAATCTTTGAACGATTGAAATTGCTAAACAACGCAAACGCGTCTTCTTTAAAATCAGGCATGGTTTTGTAAATCAGGGTGAGTTTCTATAAGCCTGTTAAGGCCAGTGTTATCGCTTAAATTATTTTCTTTTTGCCAAGACTTAAAAATATGCCAGTTCGGTTCTTTTAATTTCGCTCCAACATGAAACCTACGTTTATGAGCCTCCACTTCAGATCGCCACTGCCAATCAGCCATTCCAATAGGCCGAACTCTTCTGGTGACCCTTTGGCTTCTTTGATTGTCGTTAAATTCAGCTTCCATTAGGTCAGTCTGTTTGTGAAACGATCAATAAATTCAATGTGATGAGGCTCTTGAACGTGTGCTGTAAAGCTTCCAGTGAAATCAGGAAACTTTTGTTTATAAGCAACTTTCAAGCCAGGAATCAAAGTCGGATGCTTCTTGGCCCATTGCTCAAGATCCAATAAATAAGTTTGGATAAAACCAGGGTCGGCTGGTGGTTGTTTGATATTCTCTCCGTTTTGCGTAGGAATAGCAACTGGAGGTTTTAAAGAAGAGGTTGTGGGTTGGTCTGTTTCAATTTGATCCACAATGTCAGGCATACCAGCAGAAATGCCGAGCATTTTTAAATATGCATACCTTGAGCGATATGTGACCCCTGCACCCCAATCCTGATTAGGTTCTCTCATCGAACCTTTAATGAGTTTGGTTTTGCCAGAAATTGACTCACCACTTTTATGCAAAAGATGAGTTACTAGGAACTCGCTCTCTCCATCAGACTCAAAGGTTTGAATACAAACCAAACCCTGCTTACCTAGCAAAGGAACTGTGATGCCTTGTATGTAAGACAAAGGTGCATATTTACTGGAATGAACGCCAGTAGTCTTTTCTTCTATTGCTGGAAGAGTTTTGTGGAACTCAATCAAAGCAGAAGGAAGTTCTTTTAATGTTTGAAAATCAGCCATTACCCTCGTTGATTGATTTTTTCGCTTTTTGAAGATCGAGATGCCAACCCTTAACGGATCGCTGTTCGTCTGAATCTAATTTATTCCAGTCGAGTGTACGAATAGATTCATCAAAAGCTTTTAAAGCTGAATCGACTATTTGAGCAGTTGATTCTTTTAATGTGAGTAAAAAATCAAATCTGCTTGATTCTTTGTTTGACATAGTAAATGCGGAACGAGCTAATATTACTATTAGAACGTAAGGGGTCAACCCCTAGTATTTGAAATAAAATAGGAGATTAAACCTAAATGGGGGATTAGGAACAAGGCTGTATCAAATGAAGGTTTCTTATGTCAACTTAGGCCATCTCATATCTCCACCCTTTAACAGTATTTCATTAGGCTTTGGCATCTTCTTTCCAGTCCATTTTTCCAAAGCATTAGCAATAATGCAATCATTCTTAGTCCCGTTATTAGTAAAGGTCGCGATCTCATCAACACTCCAATCATCCTGACCAGCTACTACAGCTTGCATTCTGCGCAGTAATTTTTTATTCATAATGCCTTCTAAATGCACAACTAAAGATTTCCAAGCATCCTTTCTATCCATTAACTCATCAGTAGCAAAACCAGAAAAGACTGTGCGATCAAAGGTACTAATATTCAATGCATGCTCTGGTGTGATTTTCTTTACGGCTTGAACTGTATAAATTTTATTAATCGATTGCCTCCCTCCAAACATTGCCTGAAAATCTTGAGCATTTGCTACTTCGCCGTCTGCATTTAAATAAGGCTCCGCTGCTTTCATCCGATCACGAACTGTTCGAGAAATCCCAGGAGGAAAATCATTCTCTGCTATGGCGAAATTATAAGCCTCTCTTGCATACCAGAACTCCCCTTTAGGATCTAAAACACCACGTTCCCAATATGCAACCTGAGAATTATGAAGAGGAATACCAGCAGCCTTAGCCCAATCGTGACAATTCTGCTGAGAGAGATTATTCTGTTCTCTCCAATGTTTATCACTGCGGCCTAATCCAAGTCGAGCTTCTAGCCTTAAAGCTTGCTCGGCGGCCCAGTCGCGTTTTTTGCTAGGCATAAATAATTAGTTTTAGTTAGGGGTGAACCCCTTGTTTTTGCTATGCGAACTTTATCCCATTTTCTTAATGTAACAAGCACTATCGTCACTTAGTGACAAATATCACAATTTTTATTTAGCTGGCATAGCAAGGGTCTTGCACTACTTAGGCTAATAAGTAATACTAAGCCGAAGTAGTAAACACGAAGGGTTAACCCTTAAATGCCTGATCCTGAAATTGATCTCGATAAAGAGAGACGAGCCTACGAAATGCTGCGTTGGGTTCCATATTCCTTCCCTGCTGATTTCAATATGGAATTAGCCCTTCTTGGGGTTTACTCCAAAGCACAAAAAGAACGCTCAGATAAAGCGCTTGATGAATTTGATAAACAACATCCTTACGAATCAAGCCCAGAACTCGCAGCCTTCCGTAAACTCGAAAAACTCGGACGATTTACTCAGTCGGACTATTACTCACCAACCAAAGCACAAGAAAGCTATTACACACGTGAACTTAAGAGATTTACAAGAGACAGACACAGCAGCGCTCGTAAAAGAACACAAGAAAGACTTGCAGGGAATAAAAGACCGCGCCGCCTTTCTAGTAACTTCTGAAAAAGACCAGCAACAGCAATTTTATCTGCTTAGGCTTTTTGTTCAAGATGGCAACACGCCACTACGAGATGCAGAGATTCGCTCTTACCTAACAGAAGCAAGATCAAATCTAAGTGGAGCCGCCAAGCCTAGAAGGAAAGGAGAGCGAATGGATACCACTCCCACTCCTTGGGTTTGGGAAGGTGTGGTTATGGCTGGAACAACAAATTTATTAGTAGCTCCTCCCAAAGTAGGAAAGTCTGCATTGATGGCAGGAATGATCGGAGCGTGGTGGAGAGGAGATATGAATTACTTGGGCCATCGACTTCATGGGAAATGCAGCAAATGCTTCATAATTGGAACCGACCAGCCAGAAAATGATTGGTTTACCATTCTTAAACGAGAAGGTCTGACAGCAAATAATGGAGAACTTGCTGGACCAATTGAATGCTTATGGCATACAGGAGCGCCACTACATTTAAACGATAAAGGAATTGCAGAACTAGAAACGATTGCTTCTCAAAACCCAGGAGCGCTTTTTTTACTAGATAGCTATCACGCCTGTGTAAGCCCTTTAGGGATAGATGAAGCAACAAGTGCATTTGATGGACCAGCACGAATGCTTGCCTCTGCTCTGGCCCCATATCAAGCCACCCTGGTCTTAATTCATCACACCAATAAATCAGTAGCTGGTGGAAACGCTACGAATGCATCAAGAGGAAGCAACGCTCTTCCAGCCTGCGCAAGTTTAACGATCTTGATGAATTGGTTAAAACAACCAGCAGAAGGCCAAACTCAAACTGATTTTCGAGTGGTTTTAAAAACGCAAGGCCGAGCAAAAGGAACAACAATGGTTGCTGAATTAAAAGACGATGGATGGATTAGTCATGGTGATGGAGCAGAAGCAATGGCCCAGGAAGCGCGAGCAGATGCAGAACTAGATTTACAGGGACGACAAGCCGATGCATTTGATTTCATTCAAGAAAGATGGGACCAAGGAGAATTTCCTGTAACAGCAGCAGAGATAATGAATCGATTAAATATTGAACGGAATAAGGCTCATCGCTGCCTAGCTCAATTAACAAAGAAAGGTTTGATTTATAAATCTGGAGAAGTTGGAGCGACGTTAGATGGAGGACGACCAGCAGCTTTATTCCAACCAATAGGTAGCCTCCCCCCAGACCCCGTGATAAACGTCACTAAGGGTGACAAACCCTCGCACGCGCATGAATTAAAGGGTTTATCACGTTTGTCATCTTATATACAGGTATCACAGGGAGGGGGGTTAATCACACCCCTCAAAGGAACCCCTGTTGAGAGAAAGGTCAAAGATAAATGGCTTAACGGATATGTCGTTCATGAGGGGTCTAATCCTCACGCGATCACGATTGCGAAATTAGGCAGCCCCAACGTTCAATTTAAAAACCTGCGTTGGGATATTGACCTGCGCCCTTGTTCGTCCTTTTTTGCTACTTCTACTTATGACAGAGAACATCCACTGGAGTCCGATGAAGGACCTGCAATTTTATCCATCGATTCACCGTTACCGCCTGAATCAGAAATGGGTCAAGTACTCAATCTCCCAAGTAATCGATACGAGGAACCAGAAGACGAAGGAAGCGCACGAGAGGACGCGTTCTGAATGGGAACCAAGAGGCAATCATGTCCATGCCTGTTTAGAAGCTTTTTTGTTAAAGCAAAAACCACTCGATCCTGGCAATTACAAAGATTGGGTCGATCCCCTCCTGTCCTATGACTTCTGGAATAGATGGGAAGCCGTCGCGTGTGAACACAGAATGGTTGATTTAACTTTTCCTGGCGGTATAGCTGGCTCTGCTGATTGTGTTTTACGTCATAAGGAATCAGGAAACTATGCCTTAGCTGATTTAAAAACACTCAGCGCTTCTGGTAGGAAACGAGACATTAGCTCTCAACTTGGTGGATACCTTTCCCTTCTTAAGCATTGCCACCCTGATATTCCAATTACTAAGTGCTTCGCAGTTTGGTCTAAACCAAATCAAACCTTCACCAGTAGTTATAAAACCCATGACTGCATTGCTGAATACGAAAAGAAAAGAGAAGCCTTCTTTGCAAAACAACCCCAAATTTAAAATGCATCAAACAGATTTATTTTCGCCTCAAGTCAAAAAAGAAGAAGCAATGGACCGCGTTGATAAAAACGCCAACCAGGACTTTCGCCGCGTAGCTTTCAAAGCACTAGTGAACCACGCAAGGTATAAGGAATTTATTACAGCTAATGATGTCTGGGATGGATTGGATCTATTAGGAATAGAGACTCATGACAACAGAGCATTAGGGCCAATATTCTTAAAAGCAGCTAGAGAAGGATGGATCGAAAAAACAAACCAAACAATGCAAAGTTCTCGCTCCTCTCGCCATGCTGGTGATGTAAGAGTATGGCGTTCTTTATTATTTAGTCCTGCTATTGCTGCGTAGGCTTGCCAAGGGTTAACCCTTAAGGCATGATTCACACACCTGCAATCTTATGAAATGCAAGAACTCAAAAAGACAGTCGCGTTCGCCATTATCGGCACTCCTTTTGTTTTGTTTTCTTCCTATCTGGCTTCTGATCTCCGTTCCCTTGGTGATGTCCATGAAACTTCTTCATCGTCTATTGCTGCTATTGCTACGCAAAACGCAGAAACAAAAAGAGCCGATTTCGTTTATTCGGTCTCCCAGCATCTCCAAGGATATTGAATCTGATACTTACTTCATATACGAAGAGACCCCAGAAGACGAGGCTGAAAGCTTACAAGTATGGATGGCTCTATTTGAAGACCCATACGTGCAAGCCAACTTAGTCAATCATTTAGAAAATTGCTTTACAGCAAAACCATCACCACCTGTCCCTTATAACGAATTTGATGACCCACTCTATTGAATCCGAATTTGACCAAATCAAACAAAAAGTTCTTATGAATCCTTTACCTCGCGTCTTTCAAGAAATAAAAAAATTAAAGGAAGAGATCAACGAACGAAATGCACGACTCTATCTTTTAAAAGAAGAAATTGATGAGCATTATGAAAAGGGAAATATCAAAGAAAAGCACTCAGAAGAAGGGGTGACCGTTACCAGGAAAAAATGTCCTCAACGATATGAGTTCTCAGAAATGGTTGATCAATTAAAAGTGGAACTGAATAAAAGAAAAGCGATGGAAATAGAAGACGACATCGCAATTGCAAAACCTACGATTTACACCTGGGAAATTCGTCTTGCTAAAAGTGAGACTTGAAGAAAAAATCCAACACGCTCAATTGCGTATTAAAGAACTGGAATTATTAGTTACTAAATGGAAGGAACAAGAGAAATCAAAATTGAAGTTATCGGAGCGCCCATCCCTCAAGGTTCCTTAGTTGGTAATCCTCGGTTTGGTGGTTTGAGATATAGCAATGATGCGTTGCTAAAAGAGTGGCGTTCAAAAGTCATTATTGCTTTGGCTGATGAATGCCCAGACGATTGGGACCAAAGCGCTCCTCTATTTGTATCTGCCAATTTTAGATTTGTTAGACCAAAGGGGCATTTTGGCAAGAAAGGATTAAGACCTTCTGCCCCAAATCACAAAGCAACAAAACCTGACCTGGACAAGCTAACGAGGGGCATAGGAGATTCCATAGAACAGGCAGGTATCGCCAGGAACGATTCACAAATAGTTCAGTGGTCAGTACTAAAAAGATGGACCGAAGGCCAGGAACCTCCAGGCGTGACATTACGTGTTTGTTGTCTTGCTATTACTTAGCAGCAAATATAAATTACTTGAGGACTGAACCCCTAGTCCTTAAATATAGAGGGTCGGTTTTAAAGAAGGTTTAACCCGAAAGGCACCGCATAAAAACCTTCACCAATTTTTTTAAGCCGAGGGATAGATAGCCCCATTCATAGGACCCGCCTTATTTACGCGCACGCGCTCTTGTATTCGGCTGCTCCTCGGCAGGTTTAAGTTTATGCCTCCTCTTCTTTGCAGCAAGGACAAGTTGGAGCGTATAAAGGCTCTTCTCTCAAAATACAAGTCATAACCATCATCGCTGCCATACTTCCTGTGACTTCTTCATTGAATACTAAAGACACCCCATGCGCTTGTTCTTTTTCAATTAGGTCAACCATCCAATGTATCCCATCCTCAAAAACAGCAATGCCTGTTTGAAAATAACACTCTGGTTCATGTTCGTTGGTATCTAGCTGGCAAATAGAAAAGCCAGGTCCATATCGTTCGTCTTGAATAATGAGCGCTCGATAGTCACTCATTTCTAAACCTGCGACATCAAAACCAATATCAAGGTGCTTTGCAAATTCAGCAGCATTTTTGCCAAGTTCAGGAGCAGGGTCTTTTCTGTACTTTGGCTTTGATTTCTTTTTAATAGAGTTCATGAATGGTTACCTCTCGGAATAAAAAAACCCCTCAAAAGAGGGGATGGTGGTTATGTAAGAGCGAAGTAGGAAATTAAAACGATTGAGATAATAGTCAATGATTTAAGTTCTTCTCTGCTGTTTTGATAAGCCTTATAAAGTAAAGGCTTGTTGACTGAGTTGACGTGAGTGATTTTCATTAGAAAGAAACATCTCCGATAGCTAGTTCTTGTAATTCGCTTGGTTCACAAAAAACGCTGCGTTCATGTACATCAAAAAGTTGTATTAGACCGCCGTCGTTATGAGTGCAATAAAGCTGAACCTCAACCCCTGTTCTTTTAATTCTGTGAGTAGCTTGAAAAGCCATTTAAAAACCTCATGAATGGTAATACCTCTCGGCATCTATATAATACCTTGTTATTTAGGCTTAGGGGTTAACCCTTTACTAATTAAACATATTAAAACATACCTGAAGAGGTGCCTGCACGCACCAAGCTCACTGGTAGGGGATCAAGTCATGCAGGCTCCTTTAAAATAGATAGGTTGCTATGAGGACGCAATAAGTTAATATTCGTATAACGCGTTAGTTCATCGCCTCTGCTCCTAGGACAGGGGCTTTGTTCTGCCTAAAATTAATCGTTAGCAATTCGCCAATAACGATTCTTCCATTTGTCGTATATTTCCAATTCTTTTTTTAATCGCTCATAAGTCAGCACTTCTTGGTGCAAGCCAGTGAAGGTATTTGCATGAGGATGAGAAGGGTCATCGCGATTGTCGAGGCGATATAGGGTCTCCATGTATTGATTCCTAGCAGCGTTTTCTTTGATTGAAATTTCCTTCATTTTGGAGTGTCGGTAGTCTTTGGTTTCATCTTCTTGATAGTATCCATAATAACTGCTACAACTCCGTTTTGACGTAGTTTTGAAGCACCAATTAATTCAGATACAAGCGCGAAAAAAGCCCAGAAGATTGGACTACTTAAAACATCAGAAAAATTCATCTAGAAGGTTTCATAGGACAACGCTCTTCTAATCTTGCAATTGATGTCTCTAAGCGATTGAGTCTTAAAAAAATCTCCTGCTTAAGCTCCGAGTTCTTTTTAGCTTCCATTGCAAAGTACACAAAAGCACCTGAAACAATAGCTGCCGTAATCTCGGTCACTTTACGAATAGAGGAACTAATCTAGACTAAGACTAATTTGCTATGTCGGCATATGACCGAAACACCACCAGAAAAGAAAAAAGGATTAATAGGAAGAATTAAGGCAGGTCTTGACGATAAGGAAGAACAGGTATCTTTCATCTCAATGATTACGAGATTGGTGGTCCTTGGGTGGTCGGGGTTTCTGTTGACATTGGCGTATGTAGATTTACCTGAAAGCATCCTGCCTAAACAGGATATGGACCCGACGTTCATAGCTTCGATTTTTGTTTCAACTCTCACGACATTCGGAATTGATGCCAACCAGAAAGGCAATGGCAAAAAGAAAGACAAAGAAGCTGATATGGAAAGTTCAAGCGGTTATCAAGTTATACGAGTAGAAACGCCAATTAAAATTATTGGAGCTGAAGTTGTTAAAACTGATCCAATCACTCAAAGACCTATTGGCCCAGACGGGAAACTTCAATGAAAAAATTACTTCCTCTATTGCTTTTAGCTTTTGCACCTTTACAAGCTAAAGCCGACATCACATCAAAATTTGTCACCGCTGCAAGCATTTCTGTGAATATGCCCTATAGCCAAACAACAAGAGGTGCAACTGTTCATCAAATTAGCGGGTCAAATCTGACCCCTAGCATTACCGTTGATGGCTCGGCAGTTAGTGGAAGGGTTGGAGGATTGAACCTTGGCAGTCTGACCAATGGCGTTCCAGCCTTAGTAAATACAGATACCTCAGTTACAACAACAGGCAGCGCATTTCAAAAAACAGAGTCAATTTTATATGGCGATGCTACTCCTAGCGCTGTAGCTCCAAGTTCAGGAATTGCTAGCCTTCCACATTTATCAGGAACCACCACAGTAGGAAGTGGAGGAACATTAGGTTCTGGAGTGATTACTTCTCTTAGTTCAGGAGTTCATACTTGCTCAGGTGCTTTTGGCAGTGGTTCTGGTTGCACAGCTTCAACAACAATGTCGATAACAATTGATTAATGATATTTACTCTATTAGGAATAATATTAGTGATCTTATTATGCGTTCTATTTTATATTTATTACCATTATGCAATTTAATATTTTTTCCATTAAAAAGTTATGCTCAACCCGTCGTTCCTCAATTTCGTTCTGGGACTCTATCAACTTCAAGTTCTAGTGAAACATTAATCAATGAAACAATTACTAGTTATCAATTCGGAGGGTTTAGCTACTCAGCAACAGGTCACAATGTTAAACCAATTACAGGATCAGCAATTAATCCAAGCTTACAACTTACCGAAACTCAAACAGCAAATGGGGTAAATTATAATTGGGTTACACCATCACTAGAAGCCGTTCCACAGTTTCAATTAGTAAACGAGGCTCAACCTTTTTCTCTGGTAACTTCAGTAAAAAATCCAGGACTGGATACGATCACAATTATACAAAGGCAAATTCAAACTTCTACTCAAAGCCAATCAGAAAGTGTGTTTGGAATGTAGGCTTATTTGTTTTATTAAATATCCCTCAGATTGCTTTAGCTAACACGACAGTCAGCAGTCCACAAAGTACCAGTCAGGGGGTCGTTAATAACAATGCCACAATGATTACACCAGGGTTGTGGCCTACTTCTAGATATAGTCAGGGGATTCAATGTGTAAGCCCTTCATTAACAATTAGCCCCTTCATTTCCAAAACACATTCTTACGCTTTACCTAGAATCGACACGACGCGCAGCCCAGTATATAACGAAGATACAGGTGAGGTTAAATATTATTCAGAGCTACCCCGCTTTGAGAAGGACTCTCATAATTTGAATTTCGGAGGTGCTATACAATTTAATATCCCATTGGGACGAGGAGTAGACTTGTGCCATACGGCAGTAAAAACGAATATAAAAGCACAACAATTATTAATTACAAATACAAAATTAGAAATAGAGTTAAAAAGATTAAAAATATGTGCGGAGCAAGCGAAATTAGGCGCTGTATTTGTTGGGCAATATGCAGTTAGTTGTGAAGGAATTAAAGTAACTATTCCACCTAATCAAACTAAACCTCATACGCACCAAATCATTCCTCTTTCTTCTTCTTCGCAGTAAGTTTTTTAAATAAATTTTTAACCGCTGGTTTTATTACGGATAGCAAGAGGGGGGATGATGCCGCGATTAATGCAATTGCAGCCGTACTCACCGCAGTCGCGGGCGTGGGCAGATATTGTTCGATAAATGGAACATCAGAATATAAGGTTTCACATTCACCCTCTAAATTTCTTTTATGCCCTGAAACCCTTTCTAATTTTTTCTCGTTTCTATAATCGCCTACTCTTTGATCATTTGGTCCAGGACAAGGTTTAAAAGTTTCTTCTTCTTTCTTTTCTGGAACGTTTGGAGTCTCACTAGCTGGAACCTTTGGCATATTTGGTTCTTGAGAATTAACGGGTGCTTCTTCAACAATTACTAATTCATCAGGTTCATAATTCATTGGTATAAAACTTGGATATTGTCCACAAGGAGCGCTGTAAGTTATTCCTCTACGATCATCCAACAGTAGATTAATATTCCCTGTATTTCCTATGTCTCTATGGGTATAAGTGCAGCCAGGGACAGCAATGCTAAGGATTGGTGGTGGGGTTACTTCGGGGATATAAACTTCAGGAACAGGGATATTAATTTCTGGTATCTCAGGAACTTCCACCTAAAAACCGAGTTTAGTAGGAGCATTTAATTGAGGGATTGCGTTACCTGTTGTCTTTGGCATTTGTCCACCAATAGCCCCAGGTAAAGCTTTTTTTATATCACCCATAATTGCGTTCTTGATTTTGGCTTGTCCTTGTTCGCTAGTTACATATTTATAACCAAAGAAACCACCACCAATAATTCCAGCAGTTAAAACAAAAGAAGCAACGGCTAAACCGTCTAAAATTTTCCTAGCCATGTACTTAATGTCGTTACTTCGCCATAATAAGCGTAACAGCTAATTAAGTCTTGCTACCCGACGAACCGATATGGGCCTATACCCTAAGAATTGCTACCCCTGCTTTAGTCTTGACTTTCGTAATGTCTGTTCTTGGATTTATGCCATTAAT
>Ga0209232_1001105_pt1 | contig 15139 bp, 10 predicted proteins | sample ETNvirenome_2_60_FD_184066 | JGI IMG/M metagenome (GOLD analysis project Ga0209232, IMG submission 184066) | Marine viral communities from the Pacific Ocean - ETNP_2_60 (SPAdes) (version 2) | ecosystem: Environmental > Aquatic > Marine > Oceanic | place: Pacific Ocean | collected 2013-06-22
ATCGCGGGCCAATGATCGACGAGCAGGCGTAGGCGCTGCCACGACGCCTGCCAATGTTCGGCGAGATCGCCGAGCGCGGTTTCGATGTCGCCGAGCCGCGCCGGGGCGATTTCCTCATAATGGAGCTGGTCGATCACCCGCCCTAGCCCTTCGGCCAGCTGGAACGCCGCGGCGCCGGTGATCGCTTCCTCGCCCGCCGGATTGTGCCGCTCGATCAGCGCCGCGAGCATCAACCGCCGCCGCAGCGCGTCGATCGCAGGCGGGATCGGTTCGGCATCATCGATCGCATCGAGCGCCAGCGCGACGCTTTCATCCAGATCCGCGTCGCCGATCACCGCCAGCCGCGGCATCAGCAAACCCGCCCCGCTGGCGCGCACAAACGCCGCCTGCACCGCGCTGCGCGCGCGATTGCTGGGCAGCAGGATCAGCCCTTCGGCCAGCCCCAATGCGCCATCGCCAAAACGATCGATCAGCCCCGCGGCCAAGGCATCGGCGAACGCCCGCTGGACCGGGATGGAAAAGACGGTGGGCTTCGTATCAGCCACCGGTCAGCGCGGCTTCGGTCGGCGCAATGCGGGCCGGGGTGCCGACATCGAACCATTGTCCCATGTGCGACAACCCATAGAGCCGCCCCGCCGCGATCGCGCGGTCCCACAATATGTTCGTCGAAAACGCCCCCTCGGGCGCGCCGTCGAGCAGGCGCGGCGAGATCAGCTGGATGCCCGTATAAACAAAGGGCGCGATGCGGCCGGGCTTGCGCCGCGACAGCTGGCCGTTGGGGTCCATGTGAAAATCGCCCTTGCCGCCGTGTCCGGTGGCGCTCGCCTGACGAATGACCAGCAACAGCGCGTCCATGCGATCGCCATCCCAGTGCCGCGCCAGATGCCGAATGCTGTCCTCGGGGCCATCGGTCCAGATATTGTCGCTGTTGACGATCAGGATCGGGTCGCCGCGAAGCTGCGGCAGCGCCTTGACCATGCCGCCGCCGGTTTCGAGCAACAGGTCGCGCTCGTCCGAAATGCCGATCGTGAACGACCGCTGCTGCGCCGCCAGATGCGCTTCCAATGCGTCGGCCAGGTAATGGACGTTGACGACGACATGCCCGATCCCCGCCGCCTCGATCCGGTCAAGGCTGTGGTCGATCAACGCCTTGCCCGCGACCCGAACCAGCGGCTTGGGCCGGGTAGCGGTAAGCGGACGCATCCGCTTGCCCAGCCCCGCCGCCATCACCATCGCGCTTTCGATCTTCACGCTCACAGCCACGCTGCCGCGCGTTTGTCGGCGGTGATATTCTCGTCGAACCAGGCACGCACAGGCGCCAGTCCCGGATGCGCCAGATCGCGTTCGAGCAGTCCCCACATCCGCGGCTGGAACTGGCGATACGCCGGTTTTCCGTCGCGTTTCCACAATCGCACGAACACCCCGAGGATGCGCGTGTTGCGCTGCGCCGCGAGCGCCCAATAGGCATTCTCGATGTCTTGCCCGGTGGCTCCCTGATAGCGCGCCAGCATCGCCGCCTCGACCGCCGGCGTGACATCGCGCCGCGCATCCTCCAGCACCGAGGCGAGGTCATAGGCGGGGTGCCCGACCAGCGCGTCCTGAAAATCCAGCAGGCCATAATGGGCCACGCCGGCCTTGCCCGCGACCAGCATGATATTTTCGGCATGAAAATCGCGCAGCACGGTGACGCGCGGCAGACCGTCATGTGCGACCGGGGTCAGCACCGCTTCCCACGCGCCGCGAAAGGCGTCGCGATCGACATCGATCTCCAGCGTGGGGCAATACCAGTCACTGAACAGCATCACCTCGTCCAGCCACTGCTCCAGCCCCAGCACCGGCAGTCCGGGCATCGGCGGCCGCGTGTGGAGGTGGACGAGCAGGTCGGTCACCCCGGTATAAAGATCGACCTCGCGGTGCAGCGCATCGTCGGCGGTTTCGCGCAGCCGCACATCGCCGAAATCCTCGATCAGCAGCAATCCTTGCGCCAAATCGCGCGCGAAAATCGTCGGCGCGGTCAGCCCCTGGCCGCACAGATATTCGGCGACCGCGATGAACGGCCGCGGATCCTCGTGCGGTGGCGGCGCATCCATCAGCACCGCCTGCCGCGTGCCGTCGACGACGCGGAAATAGCGGCGGAACGACGCATCGCCGGCGAGCGGCAAAATCTGGGCATCGCCCCAGCCATGCGCGGCAAGGAAGGCGGGCGCATGGGGGGGCGGAATCATCGGAGCGGCCATCGGCTCCCCCATGACGTCGGCACGTCGGCTGTCAAGATGCGCGCTTCGCCGTTCCCCGAAATCGTGATCGACAGTGCACCCGGCCAACCCTGCGCCCCGAGCCGCTCGGGCCATTCGATCAGCAGCGCGCCGTCGTACAGATACTCGTCCAAGCCAAGCTCGATCAGCTCGCCCTCATCCTCGATCCGGTACAGATCGACATGCGCGATGGGCAAATCGACTTCGGGCGGCGCATAGGGCTGGACGATCGCAAAGGTCGGGCTCGGCGCCTCGCTGACCAACCCCCGCGCCTTCAGCATCGCGCGCGCCAGCGTCGTCTTCCCCGCGCCGAGGTTGCCCGACAGCGCGACGACATCGCCCGGCATCAACGCCAAACCAATCGCCGCACCGATCCGCTCGGCGTCGGCCAGGGTATAGTCGTAGCGGTGGCTCATGCGCTGCGCGGCAGGCTGATCCGCACCAGCGTGCCCTGTCCCGCCTCGCTCACCACCTCCATCGTCCCGCCATGCGCGGCGACGAGCTGGCGCGCGAGCGCGAGGCCAATGCCGCCCGACGCCGTCCCCGCCTGCTGGCCCTTGGTCACCGCGGCGACCGCTTCGGGCATCCCCGGACCATTGTCCGACACGATGATGTCGACCCCGCGCGCATCGCCCGCGGCGTGGAGCAGCACCCGCCCGCCGATCTTCCGCGTCGGCGCGGTGTAGCGCACCGCATTGTCGAGCAGCCCGGCGACCAGCCGCGACAGCCGCGGCGCATCGCCGTCGATGCGGCCGAGGTCGGGCGCGATATTGCCGACCAGCTCAATTTTTTCGGCCGCAGCAAGCGCCTTCGCATCGGCCAGCGCGCGATCGAGCAGCGCGCGGACGTCGACCGGCGCCCGCTCGACCACCAGCGAACCCGCCTCGCCCTGCGCCAGATCGAGCACATTGTCGATCTGGCGCCCCAGCACGCCCACCGAATCCATGATCGCATCGACATAGCCTTGCTGCTGGTCGCTCAGCTTGCCGGCATAGCCCGCCTGCAACATCTCGCCGAACCCGCCGATCGAGGTCAGCGGCGTGCGCAGTTCGTAACTCATCCGTGACAGGAAGGCGGTCTTGACCTTGTCCGCCGCCTCCAGCGCCTCATTGCGTTCGCGCAGCGCGCCCTCCATCTTCCGGCTCGGCGTGATGTCGAGCATGATCAGCAGCGCATTGCCGTCGGGCAACGGGATCGACGCGAAATCGAAATAGCGCCCGTCGGCGAAACCGATTTCGCCGCCGCGCTGTTGCCGTTCCAATGTTGCGGCACGGATGACTTCCTGGACGATGCTGATCTGGTTGGGTTTCACCAGCCGGTCGGCGAGCCCGCCCATCAGCGCATCGACGCGCGGATGCGCTGCCAGTGCCCCCTCGTCGACCCCCCACAGGCGGCGGAACCGCTGGTTCCACAAATGCAGCCGCCCGTCGGGCGCAAACACCGCCACCGCTTCGAACAGATTGTCAAAGGTCGCGGTGCGCACGCGCAGCAAGGTGTCGCGCGCGCCCGCCAGCTGCACCTGCTCGGTCTTGTCCTCGGCGATCAGCAGCAGCCCGCCGTCGGGGGTCGGCTGGGCGACGACATGCAGATGAGTGCCGTCGCGCAGCAGCCAATCCTCTTCGCTCGCCTCGGCGCGCGCAAACCAGTCGACATGCGCCTGCCGCCATTCGGGATAGTCGCGTACCTCGGGGGTCCGTCCACCCTCGCGCCAGGCATCGAGCAGGCGCGCGAAGGCACGCGCTTCGGTGACGTCGTCGGCGTCGATCGCGAACAGGCGGCGGAACGGCAGATTGGCAAAAGCCAGCCCCTGATCGGGGCCAAATTGCGCGACCGCCGCCGACAGCCGGTCGAGCAATTCGCGCTGGGTATCGACGAAACGGCGGTGCGCGCCGCGCTCGCTCTCCAGCTCCTGGATGTCGATGGCATAGCCCGCGATACCAATCACCCGCCCGCCGGTCGGCGCCAGCGGCACATCGACGACGCGCATGATGCGGCGTTCGCCCTCGATCGTCACCGGGATCGTGCGGATTTGCGCCGCCCCCGCGATGCGCGCCTCGTCGGCGGCTTCGGCGGCGCTGACCCCGGTGACGGTTTCGCACAGCTCGATGCCGCCATCGATCACCGCGACCGCGCTTTTCGCTTCGACCGCGCGGACATAGGCGCCGTTGACGAGCGCCAGATTAAGCCCGGTGTCGCGGAACCACATCGGAAAGGGGGCCGCCTCGATCAGCCCCGACAACGCCTCGAACGCCGCCATCGCCTCGTCGCGGTCGCTGCGCGCCTGCGCCAGCGCATGCTGGCCGTCGGTGGCATCGCTCAGCCACAGCAGCACGCTGCCCGCCCCGCCGACCGCCTGCGGCGCCGGGGCGCCGTGCAGGATGATCGTGCGCTCGCTGCCCTGCGGCTTCAGGCTCAGCGTAAAGGGCTTGGCGCCGCGCTGCGCGCCAAGGATCGCCTGGCGCAGCGCATCATGGCCGTCGGAGTCAAGCCCGCTGTCCAACCCGCGCAATTCATCGAAATTGCGCGGCCCTTGCGCCAGCCCCAGCCAGCGGCCCAGCTTTTCGCTCGCCTCGACCCGCCAGTCGGCGCGGACGATGACCGGCAGTTGCGGCGATGCCTCGACCAGACTGCCGAGCCGTTCGGCCTGCCCCGCCACAAACGCCGCGCGCCGCTGCATCGCAATCCCGCGTCCGACCGCCCACAAGCCGGCAAGCAGCCAGAGCGCAGAAAACAGGCCCAGAGCAAAGAGCGCGCCCGACGACAGCGTCATCGAGCGGGCGCCGCGGCGCGGGGGGACAGGACAGAGCGGCGGAAGGCCATCAGCCCGCCCTATCGACTGTCCCCACGGGTTTCAATCGCTAGGCGTCGGAGCGACTCCGCCGCGCGTCATGGTGGCTGACAGTCCGCAGCCGCTCATGATGTACCGGTCGGGATTTTCATCGCAATCTGCTTGACTTGCACGTGCAGCTTTGGGACGATTCGGCTTGAAAGCATCGAACCCGACTATCCGGGCGGTTGCGAAACTTCATCTGTTTGACCTTTTGTAAACGCCCAACGTGGCAAAATGCGGTCAGAATGAAGAAAAACCGGGGAATTGAAATGAACAATGAAAAGTGGGTCGCGCCGCGTTCGCGGCGGAATCTTGGGCTGGCCAGCCTTTCGGCGATGGCCGTGATGCTGGCGACGCCGGCGTTGGCGCAAACCGAAGAGGCCGAGGCCGCCCCTGTCGACGAAGCGGTCGACAGCGGCAATCCGGGCGAAGCGATCGTCGTCACCGGATCGCGCATTCGCCGTCCCAATCTGGACTCGCAGGTTCCCGTTGTTTCGATTTCCGGCGACGAGTTTTTCGAACGCGGCAACACGTCGGTCGGTGACACGCTGAACGAACTGCCCGCGCTGCGCAGCACCTTCAGTCAGTCGAACTCGACCCGCTTCCTTGGTACCTCGGGCCTCAACCTGCTCGATCTTCGCGGTCTCGGGACGCAGCGCACGCTCGTGCTCGTTAACGGTCGCCGCCACGTCGGTTCGGACGTGCTCTCCAATGCGGTTTCGCCCGACACCAACACCTTCCCGACCGATCTGATCGAACGCGTCGATGTCGTCACCGGCGGCAATTCGGCCATTTACGGTTCGGACGCGCTTGCTGGGGTCGTCAACTTCATCCTCAAGGACAGCTACGAAGGCGTCCAGCTGCGCGGCCAGGGCGGCATCAGCAAATATGGCGACGCGGGTTCCTATTATGGCAGCCTGCTGGCCGGTAAGAATTTCGCCGACGGCCGCGGTAACATCGCGATCAATCTGGAATATGCGCGGCAGGACGATTTTTACGCCTCGGGCCGCCCCAACCTGCGTCAGAATGACGGCTTTATTACGGTCGATACCGACTTGCGATGCACCGGCACAAATGGCGCTGGAGTTCGCACTCCGATAGGCTGCGACCCGGCTGTCAATGACCGCAACAGCGACGGCACCCCCGACGCGCTGTTCTATCGCGATATCCGCAGCGGCACCTACAGCAATGGCGGTACCTTCCTGTCCTATCTGGGCGGATCGAGCTACACGCCGTTCCTGTTCCAGCCCAACGGGACGCTGATCCAGCAAACCGGTATTCAGACCGGTCGGCCACCGGTGCCCGCCTATCTCGGCGGCAACGGCGACAATTTCCGTGACGGAACGCAGTTCGGCCTGACCCCGACGCTCGATCGTTACAGCGCCAACCTGATCGGTCGCTTCGAAGTCAGCCCGGGTTTCGTACCCTTTATCGAAGCCAAATATGTCCGTACAGACTCGCTCGGCAACGCATCGGGGCCGTTTTTCACCGGCGCGACCGGATCGCCGCGCGAGCGCTTCTTCACCCAGAACCCGTATCTGAACGAACAAGCCAAACCGATCATCCGCGACTATTATGGCGACTATTATGATGCGGCTGGCAACGATACTCCCGACGGTATCCCCGACGCCGACCAGACCGGCTTCACCTTCCTGAAAAATGCCGTCGACCTGACCAACCGCGAAGAACGTGTTCGGCGCGAAACCTATCGCGCGGTGCTGGGTGTTCGCGGCGAGTTCAACGACGGCTGGAACTACGAAGTTTCGGCCAATTACGGCGAATTCCGCGAAAAGACGGCCATTCTGGGCAACGTCAATCTCCAGCGCTATCTGCTGGCGATCGACGCGGTCGACCAAGGCTTGTTCCAGAATGGTGTCGCCAACGGCAATGTCGTGTGCCGCGCATCGATCGATCCCGCGGCGCGCGTCGCGCTCGAAGTCGCAGCGAACCCGACCTATGCGGCGTCGCAACTGGCTGCCGATGTCGCGGCCTGTGTTCCCGTGAATTTGTTCGGTTCGGGCAATGTGACGCAGGAAGCGCGTAACTACCTGCTGCAAGACTCGCTGGCGAAGGGCAAGATTTCGCAATTCGTCGTCAGCGCTTTCATGTCGGGCGACACCGGCAAATGGTTCGAACTGCCGGGCGGTCCGGTCGGCTTTGCAATCGGCGCCGAATATCGCCGCGAAACCGCTGATTATGTCCAGGACGCGGCAACCGCAGCCGGGATGACGTTCTACAACGCCATCCCCCAGTTTAACCCGCCGGCGTTCGAAGTGAAGGAAGCTTATGCCGAAATCAGGCTCCCGATCCTCAAGGATACGCCGTTCTTCGAGGAACTGACGGTCTCGGCCGCGGCGCGCGTTGCGGATTATCGCGGCTCAACCGGCACGGTGTTCGCCTATAATGGCGGCATCGAATGGGCGCCGTTCCGGTCGCTGCGCTTGCGCGGCAACTATTCGCGCGCGGTTCGCGCCCCCAATCTGGCGGATCTCTACACGCCGCTGGGGCAGAATTTCGCGACGGTGGTCGACCCTTGCTCGGCGCGGAATATCGGTACGGGCGCCACGACACGCGCCGCCAACTGTACGGCGGATGGCGTGCCGGCGGGTTATGACTATGTCTATACCTCGTCGATCGGCTTCCTGTCGGGCGGCAACACGAACCTGGGCGAAGAAACCTCCGATTCCTATACGCTGGGCGGCGTCTTCACCCCCGACTTCATTCCGGGCTTCACCTTTTCGGCGGACTATTACAACATCACCGTCAAGGACGTGATCACCGCACCGTCGGCGCAGGGTATTTTGAACGCCTGTTATGACGCGGCCGATCTCAACAACCAGTTCTGTGCGCTGTTCGAGCGTGCCGGTGCTGGCGGCGGTCCGCGCGGCGAAATTCCGGGGCGTATCCTGGAAAACAACCTGCAGGTCGTGCCGCTGAACTATGCAAAATTGCAGGTCACCGGCATCGATTTCGAAGCGCGCTACGATCGACAGATCGACAACTTTGGCAAGATCTCGCTTGGCGGCATCTACACCATGGCGCTCAAGAACAACTCGTTCCTGTCGCCGACCGATCCCGGTCGCGCCGATCGTATCAATGGCGAATTGGGTGATCCGAAGCATGCCTTCAACCTCAACGCGTCGCTCGTGTCGGGCCCGTTCACCTTTGGCTATCGCGCTCGTTACATCGGCAAAATGTCGAACGGCGCTTGGGAAAACTACAACAGCGTTCAAGGGCGTTTGCCACAGAATGAGGACGCCTTTGCCGACGGCTTCAAATATTATCCGGCGGTCTGGTATCATGACTTCCGCGTCGGCTTCGACGTCGTCGAAAAATTCACCTTCTATGGCGGCGTCGACAATGCGTTCGATCGCGACCCGCCGTTCGGGCTGACCGGTGCAGGCGGCGGTAGCGGCATTTATTCAAACCGCGGTCGGTTCTTCTACGCGGGATTCACCGCCAAGATGTAAAATGCGACGCTTTCGAAATATTGGCCGGGGCTTGCCCCGGCCATTTTTTTATGACTAAGCCGCAGCGATTACGCGACGAATGGGCGGGACAATGTCACGGTTCAGGGCGCTGCGAACACAGGGATTGTGATGGATCGCATCTCCACCCAAGTCGCTGACATGCGTGAACGGGCCGCAGCGCTTCGCGCAGCCGGCGAACGCAAAAGAGCCGCCGAACTCGACGCCCAAGCCGTTGCAGGGGAAGCTCAAGACCCGGCAATCATGCGGGCGAGCCGCTTGCTGATGTCCGGTCAGCTGGCGCAGGCAGAGGCGATCGTGCGGCCATTCCTGACAAACGCGCCTACCAATGTCGCCGCGCTGTGCATCCTCGGCGAAATCGCCGTCCGGCTGGGCATATATGCGGAAGCCCAGCGCCTGTTTCGCGACGCGATTGCTGTCTCGCCCGACTTCGCCGACGCCAAGACCAATCTCGCGCGCGCCTTGTTTCGCACCAGCGACTTCAACGACGGCCTGGTGCTGCTAGACGAGGTGCTGGCGCTCGATCCGCAGAACCGCGCCGCGCTTAGCACCAAGCTCGCAACGCTGGGACAGATCGGCGCCTATGAGCTATCGCTGGCCGCACATGAACAGGCACTCACGCAGCAACCCGACGCGCCGTGGCTGTGGATCGGTTACGGCAATGTCTGCAAGACAATGGGGCTCTACGACGAAAGCGTGTCAGCCTTCCAGGGCGCGCTGTCGCTCGATCGCCGACGCACCGAAGCCTGGTGGGGGCTGGCCAATCTCAAGCGCGTATCGTTCGACGCCGCCGATCGTCAGGCGATGCTCGACCTCGCCGCTGCGCTGCCCGACACCGACCCCGGTCAGGTGCAACTGAACTTCGCGCTCGGCAAAGCCTTTGAGGATGCGCGCGATTACGAACGGTCGTTCGACCATTATGCGACCGCCAACCGCATCCGCCGCGCCGAAATGCGCTACGACGCGCAGGCAATGAGCGACGAAGTCACAGACTCGATTGCCTTTTTCGACGCAGACTATTTCGCCGCGACAAAAGGCTTCGGCGATGCGGACGCCAAGCTGATTTTCATCGTCGGCATGCCCCGCGCCGGATCGACGCTGGTCGAACAAATCCTCGCCTCGCACAGCCAGATCGAAGGGACCGCCGAACTTCCCTATGTTCCGCTGATCACCCAAAAGATCGTCGCCGACCGCTGGTCCGACCAGATCGGCAAGTATCCGCAGATACTGGCGTCACTTCCCCCCGACGCCATCGACCGGCTGGCCGCTCATTATCTCCGCTCGGCGGCGCAGCATCGACAGACCGGCAAGCCCTGGATGATCGACAAGCTGCCGAACAACTGGCTGAATGTCGGGCTGATCCACACGCTGTTTCCGGGCGCCAAGATCATCGACGCACGCCGCGCCGCGATGGCGTGCTGCTTTGCCAATTTCAAACAGCATTTCGCTCGCGGTCAGGGTTTTGCCTATGCGCTGTCCGACATGGGGCGATACTATCGCGACTATGTCCGCTTCATGGACCATGTGGATCGGGTGCTGCCAGGGTCGGTGTACCGGCTGGCCCACGAACGACTGATCGACGATCCCGAACGCGAGATACGCGGCCTGCTTGCCTCTCTGGACTTGCCGTTCGAGGACGCGTGCCTCAATTTCCACGCGAACAAGCGCCCGGTGCGAACCCCGAGCGCCGAACAGGTGCGCCGCCCGATCAACCGCGACGCGGTCGATCAATGGCGAAATTTTGAGCGCTGGCTCCAGCCACTGAAAAGCGCGCTGGGCGATCAGGCCGACAGCTGACGAACCGGGCCGACACAAGGTGCCAGCCCGGCGTCGCGTCCATCAATAACGGTAGTGGTCAGGCTTGAACGGCCCCGCCACCGGCACGCCGATATAATCGGCCTGCTTCTGGCTCAGCTGGCTCAGCTTCACGCCCAGCTTGTCGAGGTGCAGCGCCGCGACCTTTTCGTCGAGATGCTTGGGCAGGACATAGACGTCGTTGCCGTACTGCTCGGCGCGGGTCCACAATTCGATCTGCGCCAGCGTCTGGTTGGTAAAGCTCGCCGACATCACAAAGCTCGGGTGGCCCGTCGCGTTGCCCAGATTCACCAGGCGGCCCTTCGACAGGATGATGATCTGCTTGCCATCCGGGAACTCGACCAGGTCGACCTGCGGCTTCACCTCGGTCCACTTATAATTCGCAAGCGCCGCAATCTGGATCTCGCTGTCGAAGTGGCCGATGTTGCAGACGATCGCCATATTCTTCATCGCCGCCATATGTTCGGCGGTGATCACGTCGGCATTGCCGGTCGCGGTGACGAAGATGTCCGAACGCTGGACGGCTTCGTCCATCGTCACGACCTCAAAGCCCTCCATCGCCGCCTGCAGCGCGCAGATCGGATCGATTTCGGTGACCAGGACGCGGGCGCCGCCGTTGCGGAGCGACTGGGCCGAGCCCTTGCCGACGTCGCCGAAGCCGGCGACGGTCGCGACCTTGCCCGCAAGCATCACGTCGGTGCCGCGGCGGATCGCGTCGACCAGCGATTCTTTACAGCCATAGAGGTTGTCGAACTTCGACTTGGTGACGCTGTCGTTGACGTTGATCGCGGGGAAGGGCAGCTCGCCTTTCTTGGCGATGTGGTACAGGCGGTGGACGCCGGTCGTCGTTTCTTCCGACACGCCCTTGATCGCCTTGACCGTCTTGGTCAGATAACCGGGGTTGGCGGCAACAAACGCCTTCAGCGCGCGCTGCATTTCGATCTCTTCTTCATTCTCGGGCGCCGGCATGTCCTGTCCGGCTTCGAGCTTCGCGCCCCACAGCGCGAACATCGTGGCGTCGCCGCCATCGTCGAGGATCAGGTTGCAGGTCGTACCATCCTCGACACCCCAGTCGAAGATGCGGCCGACATAGTCCCAATAATCGGCGAGGCTTTCGCCCTTCACCGCGAACACCGGTACGCCGGTCGCGGCGATCGCGGCGGCGGCATGGTCCTGGGTCGAAAAGATGTTGCACGTCGCCCAGCGGACGTCGGCGCCGAGCGCGGTCAGCGTCTCGATCAGCACCGCGGTCTGGATCGTCATGTGCAGCGAGCCGACGATGCGCGCACCCTTCAGCGGCTGCGACGCGCCGAATTCCGAACGCAGCGCCATCAGGCCCGGCATTTCGGTTTCGGCGATGTTGATTTCCTTGCGACCGAAGTCGGCAAGACCGATGTCGGCGATCACATAGTCACGGGTGTCGGCGGCGAGAGTGGCCACGATGGAGTCTCCTGTAGGCGGGTTCGGCCGCAGGCGAGCGGCCACGGAAAGCTGGGTAATTATGTTGCGCGCCCTATCCGAAAGCGTCCTCAGGATCAAATATAAACTTTTCTTTATATCGCAATGGCGGGTCGGTCTGCCGAATAGCGCGAGCGCGCGAATCGCGGGCGCAAAATGCACCGCCACGCGAATTTATTTTCAGCGGGCGCAAATGTGACAACCGGCGTCGCCAAATTGTGACACCGAGTCGGGAACGCCAAGATTCTGAAAATCCTGACTTATAATGCGCCTTGCGTTCAGCATAATAAGTGATTGTGACATGAGTGTTACAAAGCCCCGAAAACATTGACCTTTCGCGCGATGAGGGAGAAAATCAGCTAAAGTTTACGAGGGGATAGAGAGATGAAAAAAATATTGCTGCCGCTGATCGCACTGGCTTTCGCGACCCCGGCCGCCGCGCAATCGATCATCGTTGTGACCGGCCCGCAGGCCGATTCGATGACGCTGCCCGTTGCTTATGCCGAGCTGCGCGCCGGCGAAAACCACGCCGCAATTGCCAAGCTGACCGGCGAAACCACCCTCGACGCCCGCGACCCGTCGCGGCTGATCAATCTCGGCACCGCTTATGCGCGGCTGGGTCACACCAGCGATGCCGCCGCCGCTTACGACGCCGCCATGGCCAGCCCGATCCGCTACGATCTCGAACTCGCCGATGGGCGTTACGTCGATTCGCGCTGGGCCGCCCGCACCGCCCGCGCCAATCTCGCGACCGGTCGTCCGCTGCTCGCGCTCGCGCGCTAAGCCTCGCCGCCCTCGGTTGTCAGCAAGCGGGCGTCCACTCCCGCTTCGGCAAACGCCGCCTGCCAGCGCCTGGCGGGCGGCGTGTCGAACAACAGGGCATCGCTGCCCGGGGTGACGTGCCAGCCGTGGCGCACCATCTCGCCCTCCAGCTGCCCCGCCGACCATCCGGCATAGCCCAGCGCCACCAGCCATCGCGAGGGGCCGCGCCCTTCGCCGATTGCGCGCAGGATGTCGTGCGAGCTTGAAATCATCCAGCGGTCGGCGACCTGCACCGCCTCCTGCCCGCCCCAGTCCATGCTGTGCAGCACGAACCCGCGCGACGGCTCGACCGGGCCGCCGACGAACACCGGTTGCTCCAGCGGATCGTCATGCGCGATCTCCAACTGGTCGAGCACCTGGCCGACCGTCATCCCGGCAATCGGGTCGGAAATGCCGATCCCCATCGCGCCCTCTTCGTCGTGGCTGATCATCGCGATCACCGCCTGCTCAAAGCGGGGGTCGCCAATCCCGGGCAGCGCGAGCAGCAGCTGGCCGGTGAACCAGAGAGGCAATGTCTCCATCCCCCCACCATGGCGCGCCGCGCCGGGGCGGTCCAGCATCTTCGGCAGGTGGGGTTTTGCCAACGGCTTCCCATTATCGTCATCCCGGACTTGATCCGGGATCCATAGCCGCGGCCGCCGCATGGGCCCCGGATCAAGTCCGGGGTGACGACCGTGTATGTCCGCAATCGGCCGAAAGCCGCCGCCCGCGCCAAAATCCCGCCCCTACCCCCTCACCAACCTTGACTCCCGCCCCGCCCGACCCAATGTCTCGCCGACCAGAAATCCCCTCAACGAAAAGGATGCCGACCATGACGATCCAGCCCGGCGACAAGCTGCCCGACGCCACCTTTGTAAAGGTCACCGAAAACGGTCCCGAACAGGTCAGCACCGCCGATTATTTCAAGGGCCGCAAGGTCGCACTGTTCTCGGTCCCCGGCGCCTTCACCCCGACCTGCTCGGCCAAGCATCTGCCGGGCTTCGTCGACAAGGCGGACGAGCTGAAGGCCAAGGGCGTCGACGAAATCGTCTGCACCGCGGTCAACGACGCGTTCGTGATGGGCGCGTGGGGCAAGAGCGGTAACGCTGGCGACAGCGTCACCATGCTCGCCGACGGCAACGGCGATTTCGCCGAAGCGGTTGGGCTCACCATGGACGGCAAGGCGTTCGGCATGGGCAAGCGCGGCCAGCGTTTCTCGATGATCGTCAACGACGGCGTCGTCGAACAGCTCAACGTCGAAGCGCCCGGCGAATTCAAGGTGTCGAGCGCCGATCACATGCTCGAACAGCTGTAAGTCGATAATTCCCCTCCCTTTCAGGGAGGGGTTAGGGGTGGGTGCGAGCGCAGCGAGCGACTTCGGGCGCCTGACGGCGCCACCTACCCCCGGCCCCTCCCTGAGAGGGAGGGGAGATTCATGCCCACCCCTTCCCTTTTGTCACAAAATCGTGCAACACCGCCCCGATGACATCAGACGCATCGCACCCATCCGACATCACCGACCCCACCGCCCTCGTCGAAGAGGTCATCGCCGAACTGCAACACAGGTTCCGCGCCTCGGTCGCCAACCTCAAATCCGCCATCGCCGCCTATGTCCGCGATCGCACCCTGCCGCCGGCCGACGCAGCGGCCACCGGGCTGTTCGACTATCCGGCGATCCGCCTGACCACCACCGGCGAGCAGCGCGAGGGGCAAAAGGGGCATAATCTCGCCTTTGGCCAGTTCGAGCGCGCGGGCGTCTTTGTCACCACGGTAACGCGCCCCGACCTGTTCGCCGATTATCTGCGCGACCAGCTCGGCCTGCTCGCGCGCCACTATGACATCACGCTCGAGGTGACGCGCACCGGGCAACAAATCCCTTTCCCCTATGTGCTCGACGCCAGCGACGGGTCAGACATGGGCGGGGTCACCCCGCTCGAACTCGCGCGCCACTTCCCGACCACCGAGCTCGCCGACATCGGCGACGAACTCGCCGACGGGCTGTTCGGGCAAGACCCGGCAGCGTCGCAGCCGCTTGCCTTGTTCGACGCGCTGCGCACCGACTTCTCGCTCGCCCGGCTGCGCCACTATACCGGCACCGCGCCCGAGCATTTTCAGCGCTACATATTGTTCACCAACTATCACCGCTATGTCGACGAATTCGTCGCTTGGGCGGGGGCACAGGTGGGGCAAGGGCGCTACACCGCGCTCGCCGGCGCCGCGGGGCTCTATGTCGACCAGCCCGGCGTCAACGCCAGCGCGCTCGTCGCCGACAGCGCCTGGCGGCGGCACCAGATGCCCGCCTATCATCTGATCGCCCCCGACGGCGGCGGTATCACGCTGGTCAACATCGGCGTCGGCCCGTCGAACGCCAAGACGATCTGCGACCATCTCGCGGTGCTGCGGCCCGAGGCGTGGCTGATGATCGGCCATTGCGGCGGGCTGCGCCCCAGCCAGCGCATCGGCGACTATGTCCTCGCCCACGCGTATTTGCG
>Ga0209232_1001106_pt1 | contig 15127 bp, 21 predicted proteins | sample ETNvirenome_2_60_FD_184066 | JGI IMG/M metagenome (GOLD analysis project Ga0209232, IMG submission 184066) | Marine viral communities from the Pacific Ocean - ETNP_2_60 (SPAdes) (version 2) | ecosystem: Environmental > Aquatic > Marine > Oceanic | place: Pacific Ocean | collected 2013-06-22
GGTTTTAGTTAGTCTACAGATGACATTCAACTCTTCCTTATCTTTTTCCCAATCGTAACCAACTTTATCAAAAAAATCTGTTAATTTAACTGTTTTCATTCTTAACCTTCTCTAAAAATCCTCTGTATTCTTTTGCCACGACCTTCATATCAATCTCAGATCTAAACTTGCTCTCTGTTTTTCTACTAAAATCTAGTTTAGGCGGCGAGTATAGGTCGCAAGGTTCAAAGTCCCACTCATCCTCTTGGATAATGATGGCATTGTCACCAGCAATCTCTTGTGTGCCTCCTGCCGAGGAGCAGATAATCTTGCAACCACAGGCTCTCGCATCAACAACAACATTCGGGCAGTGGTCCAGCCAAGCCAAATGAATGAAGTTATCGGCCATCTTGTAGAGAGAAGCGAGTTGATTTGGTGTCTGCTGGCTTAAAAAGATAATGTTATCATCTCTCGTAAGATGACTTATATTAGCATCATACTGAATATGCCCAGCAATAACCAGACAATCATCCTCGCTAGCATGCTCCTTGAAGTATCTAATGTTATCTTCCAGTCGCTTGTGTGGTCTCCACATTGAGGCACACATCCAAATCTTGTCGAACTTCTCTACAAGTTGAAACCTGCTTGGTGAAATAAGTGATAATCCGTCTAAATCAGCACCATTTGGGATAATCTTATAGTTATCGTGCTCTCCAAAGTATTTGAAAATCAAATCCTTGTTGAACTCGGTTTGAAAGATTACACCCTGTGATTCTTTATAAGACTTCTCAATCAAGGCATTTTGTGTTTTGTAGTCTTGTTTTTTGTTAAAATAAATACCATCTAGCCGAAGCACAGTTGGAATGTGTGCTTTTAGTCTATTTTGAATAAACGAAAGGCGAACATCATACTTCTTGCTCTCAGTAAACTCACATCCATCTAGCGCCAAATACTTAACCAACTTACGGGCAAAGTGGTTTGGGCCAGTAAAACTCTTTAAATCTACATTTTCGACAAATATATTCATAACGGTCTACAAGGCTCCTTCTTTCTTATCTCAAGCATCGTTTCGTATTGAACTTTAGCCTTTATTTTATCAACGTTAAGAGGATTTTCCTTGTTATATACATAAAGCACATCGTTGATGAAGTAAGACTTATCAGAAGCCATCTCCAACAAGGGTAGCATCATCGCTTGGTCATATGCTGTCTTATAAAAGTCGCCGTGATCGTCTTGTAGGTAATCAGGGTCTAGGTGCTTCCATAGTTTGTATTTAAACGATCTTAAATGAGAAGCCCTCCACTTGTCCTGTCTAAACATATTTGTTCTAATAATCTCTTCTGGATATGCTGACGGCTCCACTCCTTTGTTTCCATATGGATAATAAACATAGTTGCCATATGTTACCAAGCATTCTTGCTTGTTATAAACCTCGTTAAGTTTGCCAAGCACATTTTCGTGAGCCAGCCAATCATCGCCGTCTAGAATAATGACAATATCTTCATCGTCGTGCTCGTATTGTTCTAATGTATCCCAGATATTTCGCAGGGCATACTTCTTTTCTTGATTTCTTATTAAATGTCCTTCGCCTTTAAGTTCTTTGGCTGCTTCCAAGGAACCATCCGTTGAGATGTCATCTATAAAATAAGCAGTAAAGTTTCTATATCTCTGCCTGTTTAGGCTCTCCACACATCTTGGGAGGTAATCTTTGACATTGTAGAATGGAATAATAATCTTAAAGTGGTTGTGAACATCCACATTATACGGGCAAAGGTCTTTTGCTATCTTTTTCCAGAAAACATAGGGCCTTGATTTTAAGTAACCCACACAGGATTCTGGATTGAACCATTCTTCATCCTTGTGCATGACATTATCGTTGGCGATGACATCACAGTCCAGCATCATAGCCTCTATGACCCATCTAGGGCAGGTGTCACCGCCTCTTGGCATAAAGATAATACCCTTGCTTGCCGCCATCTTTTTAAGCAGTTCTCCGTGCTTTAAACCCCATACTAGTTCATACTCTAAATCGTTGTCTTTGGCATACTTAACACAGTCCTCAACACCTTTAATCCAAGATTGAGAGTTGAGAATAAGATATTTGTTGTTTTTCTTGACACCTTTTAGGTTTTCTATCGCTTCAAATGTCTCATCGCTAAACATAGAACTAAGAACAGATTGTTCTTTTATCTTTTTCAGAGGAGAGAAGTTCTTGTGATATACTTGTCTCTGCCCTTCTGACATCCAAAAGATGTGTTTAGCGGAGGCCAAAAACAAACAAACCAACTTACCGTGGTTCTGTGTGCTACAGTCGCACTTGCCTTCAGCAACAATATGTTTTTCAGGCGAGCGATACTTACAAAACTTAAAATCATATTCAATGACATAATAGTTAAGGTTTCTTACGGCATATAACAGACAACTTGTTGGAACTTGCGAGAAGTTAGTAAAAATAAAGATATCGTCCTTCAACTTTTCTAACAAGTCAATGGAGATATCTTTAGATAAAATCTTCCTAGTTGGAAGAAGGCTTTTGTTAATCAACGCTTCTGTTGTTAACTCGGCCCCTCCCGCATAATGTTCGACAAATGAATCTGATACAAAGTTAATCATTACCCTTGGTTCATTAATTGATCGAACAGCTCATTGACTTCTTCATCAAGTTGAAAGTCCACGACCTTTGAAATGGAATCAAATACTTTTTTGTATTGATTTTCAGCAGTGTAGGTTTCTTTTAGGTGTTCTTGAAGTAATCCTGCTCTTTTCTTAAAGCGGCCATAGTCTTTAAAAACTTCACGAAGTTTCATCTTGTAAGACCCTTGGTCTGGAAAACACCATTTCATATCTTCGTTAATAACACCCTTCCAAACAACTTCTCTCTGTACTGGTAGAATTGAATAATCTACCTTTGTTAGTGCCGACTTCATCTTCTTTTTACCTTTTTTATCTTCAATAGGTACTCTCATAAAATCAACATAGCCGCTCCACTCAGGGGCAATTACAGGAATGCCATGGTACGCTGCCTCATATACAGGCAAGCCAAACCCTTCGCCGTGACTTATACAAACGTATGCTTTAATTTTTTCATGCGAGAAGACAGAACTCATCTCTTCCTCTTTCATATACCCGTGAAGAAGATAGACTTTGCACTTTCTATCAGGATACTTAGAAAGCAAGCCAGCTAGTTTTCCTTCCACCATATATTTGTCGTATAGACAATTTTTCATTACGTTAGTTTTAACAACTAAACCAACTTCTTGATCTACAAATTCTTCAACAAACCATTTGATGGTATTATCAAGATTTTTTCTTGGTGTCCAGACAGCATTAGTAAAAAAGTTAAAATTATAGTCTAAATTTAAGTCTAGGTCTAGACTGTGTGTTTCTTTGACGGGGTATCTAACAATGTCAATCGGTGTTGTGCATTTAACGTCTTCAAAGATTTGTCCTGTTCTTGGATCCTGCGCTCTATAAGCAGTATTAAGATATGTTGTTTTAGAGTGATCCGATATCGTAATAATTCTATTCATCAACCGAGATTTTTCAATCCATCCAGGCGCAATAGCATTTGTTTCCATTCCCGCTGTTACTCCAATATTAACTGGTGCTATCCTCTCCCACTCATTTGGAATAGTGACTTGTATTGACAGGTCGTAAGTGCCGCCAGCAGCACTATATTGAAGAGTTTTTTCTATAATCTCATCAAGCCACTTTCTTTCGGGAGTATCTTGCCACTCCCAGTTTAATTTACCCCACTCAATCGGAATAGCGTAAATATCAAAGTGCTCTTCATATGCTCGCAAAGCTCGCATGGTGAACCTTGCATGCTCACCATAACCAGATTGAGTTAAAATAGGGGCTCTTACAATTACTTTTTTCTTCATATTAAATCTCTTTTATTGTCCAGTGTTTGTAGTGCTTTCTTGTATCCCAAGAGCCATATTTCTCAATGGCATCATCAATAATTTTTTCCCAGCCTTTCTGGTATTGTTCGAAACCGTAATTATCAAGGACGTGTTGCCGGCCTTTTAAGCCAAGTTCTTTTCTTTCCTCGTGAGACATTTCATAAATTTTGGTTAAAGCGTCAATAAAATCTTCTTTTATAATGCGATCTTCATGAATATATGGAATTTCTTGTGAACCAATTACAGCTTTTGCTTTCGGCTCAATACCAATACCAAACCATTCTTCGCCGTCAGTAACTTGTTCTTGGAGACCACCTGTCATATTAACAATAATTGGTGTGCCACAGGCCATTGACTCCAAAGTTGCCAATCCAAACCCTTCTGCGTCTGAGATATTAATTGTGCAGTCGGCAGCATTAAAGATTTTAGCCAGATGTTCTTGTGGAAGTTTTTTCTCTGAAAACATTACCTCACCGCTATCAACGCCAAGCTCTTTAATTATTGCTTCTAGGTCCTGCCCGTGTGGATCTTTTACATCTGTGTGCATTATTAAACAGGCTTTATCTCGTCCTACCTTATCTAAAAATTCTTTAAACCAAAAAATTAAAGTACCACTTTGCTTTCTTCTTGCGTTTCTATTATTCCAGAAGAATATAATTTTGTCTTTGTTGTTGTTGGCAGAAAGAAAACTCTCCTTAAAAGAATTAATTTCTTGTTCCTCGTGAGGTTTAAATACCTCTGTATTGACGGTGTGAGGGTGATAGATGGATTCTACACTCGGAGCCACATTCTTCAAAATATTGTCAGTCACCTTGGAAATTGTAACAACAACGTCATTTGACTCATAGTGATATCTATTATATTTAGGAAATGGATAATTATCCCAAACATGATAATACATCATCGGAACAAGAGGACGAATCTCATCTTCAATTTCCCACAACCAACCCCAAAACCTAGGATCTGTCATAAACCAAAGCAAGTCAGGTCTTTCTTTGCGAATTAACGATCTGATCAGCGCTGGTTCGCCATATCCATCAATTGGATAAATGACAAAATCTTCACCCCAAGGCTCAACCTTCTGCGGTGTGTAATCGTGGTGTTTAACAGCACCTCCTAGACAGACAAATCTATATTTACCAGTTTTTAATAAACCATCAATCATATAGTTTGTCTGTGTCCCAACACCCGACGGGCTTAGTGGGTGGTCGGCCAAAACTATAATAGTTTTCTTTTTCATTTGTACCTACTTACAATTTTTTGTTCTATAAAACTCACAGCCATATCCTTGTGTGCACGATAGGCGATTTTTATAGTGTTTCTTACTTTTTATATTATAGACCGCTTTATTTAGCAAGTTAAGCGCATTTTTTGTTTTTTTATCGCCACTTGTAACACGGAATAACTCAACATTCTTCTTTTTTGCTGTTCGTTTAAGCAAAGCGAAGTGAGTTTCGATATTGTTTGGGTCTATACCGTGCTTTTTGGCATAAAAGTGCTTATATAGCGTTAATTGATAGGTAATCATCTTATCTGCCTTCTTGCGGGCATCCCAGCCCCAAGAGCAGGTTTTCCAGTCAATAACGTGGTATTTTCCCTCATTTTCAAGGACTAAATCGATAAAACCCTTAAATTTACAGCTCAAACCCTCAATTTGCTCATAAAGTTGTTCTTCTGTGGATACAACCTTGTAGTTTTTGCCAAAATAGGAGTTTAAAGCCGGTAAGACATGAGGAAATATTTTTTTTCCTTGCTCCCTCATATCAGTAATGAGTTTTTTATCAAATGATACTTCATTCTCTTTCAAAGACGACAGTTCTTCAATAAACTTAAGCAAAAAAACCTCATTAGCGTTTGTTTTATTATCTAATAAGGTTTTTTCGCAAGCCTCATGAATGGCAGTCCCAAAAGCAGTAAATTCATTACCTTTGAACGCATCAATCCTATCAACATACTTTAATTTATGTTTATAGGCACAATCATTCCAAATCTTAAGTTCCGAATATGATATATGAGACAATTAACCCTCTGTTGGCTTAGGAGTCTCTTTCTTAGGAACAGTTTTCTTCTTGGCGACTGTTTTTTTCTTGGTTACAGGTTTTTTAACTGGTTCTGGTTTTTTATCCAGCTCGTGTTTAAATTCCCAGACGACCTCTTTTTTATATTCTTCTGTAAAATTTGTGTAAGTGTCTTGCTGAAGACTGGTAACGCCTTTATATCCCTCTTTCACCAAGTGAGCAGCTATCTCACCACAAGATACCTTTACCTTGCCGCCACGAGTAGCATATTTAGGCGCTCCAATTGTCACCAGTAGTTTGTCACTTTTTTTGTCAATTTTTAGAATTAATTTTTTTATCTTGCTCACCGTTTATATCCTCCAATGCTTGATGGTACCCACGAACCCAGTTTTCCTCTGCTACTGCAAGTAGAAATTCTGGGAATTCTTTGGCGAATACCTCTGTAATCATCTCTACATTAACTAGCGCGCTGTCGGGGTTTGCAAACTTATTCCCCACATACTCAACCAGCCACTCTTTTAACTGACTGTCTGTTTGAACCTCTTCTAATAGATCTGGGTTGTTAAAATCATTTTCACCTAACACTTTTCTCTCCTATAAAACTTTTGCCGCTAATGTGGCAATCTTTGACCGCTCACCTTTCTTTAATGTGATGTGACCAGTCATATCTTTGCTTTTGAATCTCTCAATTGCGTAACTTAGACCATTTGTTGTAGAATCGATATACATATTATCTATTTGTTCAATGTCTCCTGTTAAGACAATCTTTGTGTTTTCTCCAGCTCTTGTTACAATAGTCTTTAATTCGTGTGCTGTTAAGTTCTGTGCCTCATCAACAATAATGTAGGCGTTTGAAATAGAACGGCCTCTGATATATGTCAGGGCTTCAACTTCAATTGTGCCATTGGCAAAGAACATATCCATATTGGTTTTTTGTCCGTTCATAAGAAAATCTATATTATCCTGAACTGGCATCAACCAAGGCTTCATTTTCTCTTCCATCGTGCCGGGTAGGAATCCAATATCCTTACCTAGCGGCTGAACTGGTCTTGAGACCACGAGTTTCTTATATATTCCCTTCTCAAGGACTTGCTCTAACCCAGCAGCCAATGCTAGCAAGGTTTTACCACAACCGGCTTTGCCGATGATTGTAGTCAGCGGGACTTCCTTATCCATCAAAAGGTCTAGAGCAAACTGTTGCTCTTTGTTTCTTGGTCTTAAACCCCAGATACCAGATTTATATTCAGAACACTTGAAAAGTGGGAGATTATATCCCTTAAATCTGCATAGTGCTGTTTTTTTCTCATTGGCGTTTGAAATCATCATAACAAACTGGTTTGGGTGTAACTTGATATTATCTTTATCTAGATAAATCTTTTCACCAGCATACACCTGATCAATTCTTTGGTCATCCACCAAGTGCTCCACCAAGCCAGAGTATAGTGAATCGGCATTATCCACCACCTGCGACACAATATAATCTTCACAGATGATTTCAAGTGCATCACACTTTACCCGCATATTAATATCACGGGAAACAACGATTAGCTTTCGCTTTGGATTATCCTGTTGTACGGTGACAGCAGTTGCGATAATTTGATTATCAGGGTCCTGCTTATCTAAACCATTTGGAAAAAATTCATCTTCATATCCTCTAATCGATACGATGCCTTTTCCCTTTGCTAGCCTTACACCTTTGTGTAGATTGCCTTTTTGGCGTAACTCATCCAAGAGACGAATAGTTAAGCGAGCATTAGCGCCTACTCCATCTTGCCTTTTTTTGTGCTTATCGATTTCCTCAAGCACTTTAAAGGGAATAACTATATCATTATTTTTAAAATTTAAGAAAGATCTTGCCTCTGTTAGCAAGACATTGGTATCAATCACATAAGTTTTTTTCATTAAAAGTCCCTATTTATTATGAGGTTCATCGATGTTTCGGAAAATCATATTATTACTTTTAAGTAGTTTTTTCATTTTATCTTGTTCCATGATATCACAAAACTACAAACATTTTATAGGGGCAAGGCAATCATTTGTAAAGATTGAGATTGTTGCTCACGATAAAGAGTGCATATACGAACAATGTCCAGAAAGCTTCGTTTTAATAAGCGGCTCTGGTTCTGTTGTTACTGTAAAAGGTAAAAAGTTTGTTTTAACAGCCGCTCACGTTTGTGAGGACCTTACAACAAAGATCATCAATGAAGCCAAACAATATAATCTTACAACACTTCTTATGGCGACAGACCTCCAACTTAACACTTACGTGCTTACAACTAAAAAAATAGACCACAGCCTTGATTTATGCCTTTTAACGTCAGAGCAGAGTCTTTCCCCACCAGGACTTACCCTAAGTGTTAAAAAGCCCGAAATGGGACAAAAGGTCATCAATATAGCCGCACCAGCCGGTATCTTTATGAAAGAACTCGTGCCAATAGTAGAAGGCAGATACAGTGGGCTAGCGTGGGGAAGCGCTGCTTACACTATACCTGCCATGGGCGGGTCTTCTGGGTCTCCAATTGTTGATTTAAGTGGAAGGCTTGTTGGAGTGCTTCACTCCGTCCACAAATCTTTTCCTTTCTTTTCACTATCACCGTCTTTCAGTGACTTGTGGGACTTTCTTGGTAAATAAACTTTTTTAAAGTGTTCTGACTCTTTCAAAAGTTCCGTCAGGTCTGTTGGATTGGTGCTTTTGGTATACAGCGAACGCGGCTGCTGCTTTAGAAGAATAAGACCCGCAAAAACTATCAGGGTAAGCGACAGCAATATACTTTTCTTTAGGACTTTCATTGTAATCTTCAATTATATTCCCCAGACATAAACCCTCATACCAAATAAATAATTTATTTTGTGCAAAAGAGTCTTCAACAATGTCAAATTCCATATTTTGAATTCCGTGAATCCTACTTTAAATAGGGTGGGTTGTTATTAATCTAACAAAAGTTCTCGTTGTCTATTATTATCTTCGGTTAAAGCACTCTCTTCTTTCATTTCCTCGTATTGAAGAGTTGAAAGATGAGGGTACTTTTCAAATACTTGTGGTAAAGTTAGCTTTTCTCTAATCTGTATTTTGGCGATTTCGTCTGCTATTTTTCCCACGTTTTTTCTCCTTCTTTGGTTTCACTTGAGCCTCTGGCTCGTGGAACCTAGTCTTTACTAGGTATACACCATTAGCATTCCTTTTAATCTTAGCCTCGGCAAGATTGTTTTCAAAGTCTTCCTTAAACACCTCAATCAAATCATTCTTGCTGCTTAGCGCATCTTCATAGTTGTCGTGAGTAGTGTGTTTATTCCAAGGCTTTCCGTGTCTTGAAGATTGTTTATTTTCGGGCATTCTTTTGAACCTGCGTTACAACCTTCTTCATATCTGCTGCCACCATATTTTTAAACTGATTGAATTCAGCCTTCAGAACAGCAATTTCATCTACTAAACTTAAAATCCTGCCACTAAGGCGATTTACTTCTTCGTTTGTTTTATTTGCATTTGGCATTATAAGCCCTCCTTAGTTAAGAGTATAAACACAACTTTAAATAAGTAAAGGGGTTAAAAGAAATTATTTAAAATACATCGTCATCGACAGGTTCTATATCTTGTTCCAGTTCTTTTTCTATTGGTTTTTTTGTTTGAAGTTTGTCATAAATTTTGTTTTCATCATAACTCGGATTAAATTTTAATTCTTGCTTGTCCTCATCCCAAACAGCAAAAAAGAAATATGGTGGAATGACTCTTTTACCAACACCGCCAATAGCGCCCAAATCAGGGTCTTGTATTGTCTCTTCGCCCTCTGCCTCATCACTTATCCTATCTTTAAGATCGTCTGTTTCTAATTGGCCTTTTGGGATGGCCATAAACACAATCCCAGTAGAGCCAGAACCTCTTTCACCATAAGGCCATTCTTCTAGTTGAGTATTAATAGAGTTCTTATCAACACGCAAAAACGTTTTATTTAAATCGCGGTCAATACGAAATCCACTAGACAGTATTAAATTTGCGCTAGTCATATTGGTGCCGTGGCCTAAAATATCAAACTCGTCTTCTTTTTTTAGAATTTGATTTACTGCTGTATCTACGCTTTCATTTAAATACTTTCGCCAATTTTCAAGTAGGAGTTTCATAGATTGCTCTTCTCTTGCCACCCAAAAGATATCTTATTATCGGTTATTGGACCACCCTTAGCCCAAGTTCTACAAGATCTCGCAGAGTGACACTTAAAATGATGCATCCAACAATATCCTAACTCGCCATCTTTATCTGATGTTTCCCCAGGCATACAATCTTTCATTCTTGGGGAAATATCAAATGCCACACAGTTGCCACATAATGACTTACGTGCGGCCTTCTCAGTAGTCTTCCAATACTTGGCTATATCCGACCAGTAGTTATCAGGTTCGTCAACATTTAGCGGCCCATATTGAATATGATCGGCTTGAATAGCAGAATCTCTATTCTTCGTATTAAGTTTAAGGTCCTCCGTTGCCGGGGGACAAAGAAATTTTTTTACGGATTTACCGATTTTTACGATGAACTTCATTTTTTATTTCCTTAGCCAAATGCTCGTGAGTGTTTTCTCTTGTGACTTCAAAGTCCTCAGCAGCTACCACTTCTACAACATCTCCAAATTTTACCTCATAAAATTCTATTTTTCCATCCTCTGTCAACGAATGATTACTTACCTCACCAATTACTTTTTTATCGTCAGACCGACGATAGCCGTGAGTCGCTCACGAATGAGGTATCTTTTTCTCATATAAAAACTTTTTCCAATTTTCAATTAATAGTTTCATATCACCATGCCTTGCAAGACCAGTATCTTGCTTTTGTTATTGGACCAGGATTATCACAATTGTGTCTTGCTCTGAAATTCTTACGTGCCTTTGGATTACTCTTGCGAATCTTCATAGTCTTCTCACCTTTTCTTTTCGCACTCGTGCCACCGTGACCGAAGTTAACCTTCTTTGCAATGATCCGACCCTTCTTATCTTTTCTACCAGAGTTAACATAAACCTTAAACTTTTTAACATCTCCTCGCATCGGCTTGTTAAGTTTAACTGTGCGACCTCTATATACAGCCTCTTCAATAGTCTCGCCTTCTGCAAGCATCTCCAAGTACTTTTCTTCCTCTTCGGTCAGAACTGCTTCCAGTTCTTCCTTGATGATTTGTTTTAGTTGTTGCTCTGTAATAGTCATAATGTTAAATCCTATTTTTTCTTTTTGGCTTTCTTGCCCCACTTCTTGCCCTTGCCTCTGGTTTTACAAGCCGCTGGTGTAGGACGACAGGCGGGATACTTCTTTCTTTTCTCGCCGGAAGAACGGCCACAGGACTTGTATCCGCCTTTTCCGTCCGGTGCATTGCAATCAACCCAACCACCTTTCTTACCTTTTGCTCCCTTTCTACGAAACCAATCACCCAGGTTAGATTCAGAGCCAGGTTTTTTTGTTAGTTTTCTCTTCTTTCTTTTCTTCTTTTTCTTTTTTTTCTTCTCTTCAAGGTAGGCTTGTATTTCCTCACGAATGATATCTTCAATATTTAACTGCTCTTCTTTTTTCATACTTTGGGTTTTCTTCTTCGATGCTTCTTTTCTCTCCACCGCATAATCAAAAGCCTTTTTTAATCTGGCTTTCACCTTGGGGTCTTTCGCATTCTTATAAGCAGCCCTTACTCTTTGATGAATAAGATTAATAATCTGAGATTGTCTCTTGTGCGATTTTGATTTAAACGAGGCTTTTGATAAGGTATCTTTTATATCTTGCACGGTAGAAAACTTGACACTTACCGTATCCTTTGGATTTTCATCAGTGTAAAGCCTTCTTTTCGATCCTTTTGGCTTCTTACCGGTGCCTTTCTTAGGGTCACCCTCAGCAACTCTTTTGGCTGTCGCAGTGGCAATCGGATAAATATCTTCATCTGACATCCCTGGGTTGTCTTTTTTCATCGCCTTTGCTATTTCACCCTTCTTCTTATATTCCGCAGGGGTTAGCTTTTTTTCGATTACTATCTTCATTTCTTCTTGCTTTTACCCCAGTTTGCTGCTCCAACCTTTCTACATTTAACTAGTGCTCCAGAGGCATATGCTGAAGGCCATACACTGTATCTGGACTTTACCTTGTGGTAGCAGGCATCTTTTTTTGCTGCTTTCTTCTTTTTCTTTCGTTTAGCGGACTTTGCGGCCCTCTTTTTGCCCTTTTGTTGTTTCTTTTTCTTTTTCTCGTCAAGAAGATCATCTTGCTCGGCTAAAAAAAACTCAATACCCTCAGCGATTTCTTCTTTTGTGACTTTTATCTCGTCCCCATCAGCAGCAATGATATCTTTTTTATCATGCACACCTATATCCTTACTTCCTTCTATGAATTCATCAATAAAAGCATCTAAATCAAAGTCCTCTGGTAACTCTACTCCCCTTTTATCTAAAAAAGGTTTGAGTTCCTTTGGGTCCTTTAACATCTTGCGACCAATGGCACCGCCTTCTTTGTCAATTAGATCTCTTGCAGCTCCTTCAACATCTTTTTCTGCTGCTTCTTCTTTCTCTTCATTAATGAACTTTTTCCATCTTTCAAGTAATAGTTTCATCCTTGTATCTCCTTGATTGTGCGCTTAAGAACGCCTGCTAAATCATCAGTTTTTGAATATTGTCTTGCCATTCTTTCTTCGTGATATTTATGCCGCATCTCGCTTAAGCCAGTGTCAATTTTTTCTAATGCAATTTCTAGCATTTTTTCTTGAGCAGATAATTTTGATACGATTTTGTCTTGATGATACGCCAAGACCTCTGCTCCTCTTTTTTTCTCTTCTAATTGTTCTTTCTTTTGTTGGTGGTTGGCCCATAAAAGCCAGGCAGTCCAAAGACCCAAGACCCCGTACTGTCCTAACATCTTTAAAAACTCTGATTCCACCTCATTAGACCCTCACTTAAATACTTTTTCTTTTGCTGTGCTTAGCAACTTAGGCAAAAAACTCTTCTTAAGATTAAGTAGTCTGTCGAATTGAACCTTTTTCCGACCATCTGTGAATAGGGCGATTGGTTTTCTTACTTCGCCGTCAATCAGTTGTTCGTTAAAGTCATAAAACTTAGAACGATCAGGACCTTTTGCGGCGGTTGGGGTTGGAAACGCGAATATTAAAACGAACAAAGCACAAAATAAAATTTTCTTCATATAATAAATAGTATTATATTCTAGCCTCGCTTAAAGTATTCCTCAAGTTTCAACTTTTTCAACCATCTATCAAGGTCTGCTCTTGTCATTCCAAGGAAAGAAGCCATCTCCATCTTTGTTCTTGTTCCAGTATAGGCATATCTAAGAAGGCCATCACGAACAATAGCGGGCATCTTTTTCCAAAGATCGAAACCATATAGTTTATTGTTAATGGACCTCGCGGATATTTCCAACTTTAAGGCAATCAACTCTTCTAGAGTTAAGCCAGCGAGCATAATCTCAAAAGCATCGTTTGATTTCTTTTCAAGTTTTAATTTTTCGGAGATTGAATAGTAATCAATATTAGGGTTCTTGTATTTTGCCCTTTTTCTTGACCATAGGACCTTGTGCATTAAAGGGCCTCACCCTTGGCAGTTTCTTTATCATAAGAGTCCGTAGTGGGCTCGTCAGGGGTCATCTGGAGGTCTTTCTCAAACTTGTTAAAGTAAAGCTTGAGATTGGTAAGAAGATACTCAGAAAAAATAGCCTGGTCTTCGTCATCTCCAAGAATATCGTAAGCATCAATAATGTTTGTCTCAATTCTCTTGAAAGTGTCAAACGCAACATTACGACCAGTCATATCCGCTCCTTCAATACCAAACTTTTCACGAGGGTCTTCTTCCTCTTCAGGCTCCTCTTGAGGGTCAATGTCAATAAACTTTTCAGCGGGGACCGTTACCTTGATTGCCTCTTCGATCTCATCCTCTTCTAGAACATCAATAAACTTATCATCGTCTTTCTTTTCTGCTTCATCATCATCCACAGCATCATCATTAACTTCAACAGGCTTAAGCAGAGTCTGAACACCGCTCACAATATGAGCACGATATGAATCTCTTTGCTGTTTTTTTGTGGTAAGTTTTTTAAAGTCAGTCTCGATGATTGGAATAATCTTCTTAAGAAGGTCTTCAAGAACATTAATACCTGTTGCTCTATTTGGTGCGGGATCATTATCGGGAGTTTTTGTTTCAAGGATAAGTTTTCTAATAAGGTCCCGTAGTTGCCTTTCTTCATTCATCTTTCCTTTGTGAAGTTTAACAATAACTTTTCTAATAACTTCGCGAAGCTGAAGTTCTTGAATGAACTCCTCGCGGATAATTGTGTCTTGGTGACGGTTAGACCCCATATGTCCTTCGACATTACCACCGGCCATACTAGATACTTCTTTTATTTGTGTTTTCATATTGTTACCCTGTAAAGATGAAAGGGATGTAATCTCCTTCGAAGTTTTTTTTTCTTCTACCACTCCCTTGAAAATGTCTATTATCTCGCCTGCTTGTTCCTTGAGGAATTCCGGCAAGAAAGAACTCACCGCTTCTATGTCGGATTGACTAACTGCTTCTCTAAAATCAGTTGAATCCATTTGTGTTGTTACTTCATAATTAGTTTCTAATAGGGTAAAGTTATCTGATAGGTATTTCTTTAAATCACGATCGTTAAACCTATTACCATCTTCCCCTTTTGTGCTTGTGCCGAAGGCAACATACCCTGAACTCTTTGTTTCTAAAATAGCAAAGGCATCTCTTAAAGGTTTTTGATATTGACAAACAACAAACTTAACTTTGGAAAGATCAGCACCTGATTGATAAATTTCAAAAAGATTTTTACTTTGCTCGGCAGTAAATTTAAGTCCTGTGCTACTTTCTTTTTCTACATTGGAAATAAGAACATAGACCTCATCGAAGTCTTTTGAATAATTTTCAATCATCTCAAGATGACCAGCATGGGGTGGCTTAAACTTCCCTGGAATAAAGCAATACCTCATCGGTCGCTCAATGATGACCTCTTTATCCCCACCGGTATATCCAAGGACTTTATTAATCTCCGAAAAGTGCCCCGTCAACTTATAAACCTTGTCGCTATGCTCAAATACAATACCTTCGTTCTTAATAGAGAAGTTTTCAAAGTCTACATTTTCAAACAAAGGATTTTCTTTTATACTGTCTTTAATACTTTGACTTTGTATTTCTATGTTTGGTATAAATCTACTCTCTATATTATTTAATATATTAATACTATTATTGATTATAATA
>Ga0209232_1001108_pt1 | contig 15112 bp, 8 predicted proteins | sample ETNvirenome_2_60_FD_184066 | JGI IMG/M metagenome (GOLD analysis project Ga0209232, IMG submission 184066) | Marine viral communities from the Pacific Ocean - ETNP_2_60 (SPAdes) (version 2) | ecosystem: Environmental > Aquatic > Marine > Oceanic | place: Pacific Ocean | collected 2013-06-22
TCTTTATTATAGTCATTCGTTCGTGAAACAGCAGTTAGGGGGCGTTGATGCCCCCCTTATATAAAATTGCGTGACTCCCCTAGTCTACAAAGTGTTACGGAAGGCACATTTATATTTCATGGTTGAAAAAAAAATTTCGCATATATAAAATCAAGTGTGAAGATTCATGAAATGAAAAAAAACTTCGACCAAATTTTTTCGACCATAGAGATCGATCCGGTTACAGACAAATATCATATTACAATACCCGAAGAAATCATAAACGAACTCGATTGGTATGAAGAAATGGTGTTGAAATGGAATATTGAAAACGACGACGTATTTTTGACGGTTGAGGATGATTGACAACTTGCTATATAAATGGTATGATATGAATGTAATTACAGTAAATTATGGCTAAAGGATTCACAGTTAAAGCAAAGACACCTAAGACACCAAAGAAACCAGAATGGGATTATGATAGAGCAAAGCAATTAGTTAAAGGAAAGGCAATTGTATTTTGTTTACCAGGTCGAGGAGTCTCATATGTATTTTTAAAGAATTTTGTACAACTCTGTTTTGATCTTGTACAGGCAGGAGCAAGTATACAAATATCACAAGACTATTCATCTATGGTAAATTTTGCCCGTTGTAAGTGTCTTGGTGCTAACGTTCTTCGAGGACCAAATCAAATTCCATGGGATGGTAAGTTAAAGTATGACTATCAACTTTGGATTGACTCAGATATTGTTTTTAATTCAGAGAAGTTTTGGCAGTTATTCTTAGACGCAAATCCAGAAGGTGAAAAAGAAAGAGAAATTGTTGCAGGATGGTATTGTACCGAAGATGGTAGAACTACATCGGTGGCACATTGGTTAGAAGAAGATGATTTTCGAAGCAATGGTGGTGTAATGAATCACGAAACAATCGAAAGTATATCAAAACGTAAGAAAGTATTTACCGTAGATTATACAGGTTTCGGATGGTTATTAATTAAGCACGGTGTATTTGAGCATGAAGGACTACCTTATCCTTGGTTTGCTCCAAAGATGCAGATATTTGAATCTGGTGAGGTACAGGATATGTGTGGAGAAGATGTAAGTTTCTGTTTAGACGCAAAGGAAGCAGGTTTTGAAATCTGGTGTGACCCTCGTATTCGTGTTGGACATGAAAAATCAAGAGTTATTTAGAATTCGTATCGGTACAAAAGTCCTTCATGATCGACTTACACAGGATGAGTATCTTGATAAGATACAGACTGTTGCAGAGGACTTTTATGAAGGCAATCTACCAAACGGAACAACGATTACTACAGAAATTATTTCACAAGATTAATTATGGCAACTAGATCTCTCGGATTTACAAGTGGAGGAGTTGACTCCAGACCGAAGAAAACTCGACAAGGAAAAGGAAAACACTCAAAATTCTCGGCAACTTCCCGTAACTCGGCTCGTAAAAAATATAGAGGGCAGGGTAAATGAACTGTTGGCACTGTGGAACCGAATTAATTTGGGGTGCCGATCACTCTATGGAGGACATCAATGATGGAGAAGAGTCAGAATATGATTTTTTCTCTAATTTTACATGTCCGAAATGTCAATCTTATGTTGAAGTTTTTCATCACAAATAATGTCTACTCTAATTACGAATTTACCCTCCTATGAAGTATGGGTAAGAAAAGAATACTTAACCGACCACAAGAGTGGTCATGGTGAATTTGTCAAAGGAGTCTGGGTATCGGCAAAGAGTATACCTGGTCGTGCCTTTTATTTTGAAACTTATCTACCTGACTATGCCGCCATGTTTGATAAGTTGCCGATTTCTGCGTTTCTCTCGTCTCCAGAAATACCAGATCCTGATATGACACTTCATAATTTACAGTTTTGGAACTGTATGGACTATGGTGTAATTGCTGTTCAAAAGCAATTTATCGGAAGTATGCACTATGAAGTCTATACAAGGGATTATGGCAACCAGACGGGCACGTACATATGCACTCTTGACAACTATCACTCTGATGTAGATGCAATAGACTACTCAACCAGTGAACAACCTGCCGAACATAAGTCTCATAACCTCTTAGAATTGGACAATGGACAGTTTTGTCTCTATCCAAACAACAGAATGAGGATTTATGACAACAGTATCACTCCTGAGACACCTAAGATTCCTGATTTTAAAGTCTCCACCGTGTACTATCAGGTGGAAAACGGTCATGATCGTGATGGATTAGGGTCAGAAGAGAATTATTTTTGGAAAACAGCAAAAGAAAGGTCTGTTGATATGAATGTTGGAGCAGGAAATTCCGCAATTTCACAAGAAGGAACCGTAAATATCAATACTGGATTTGAATTAGGCTAAAATGTCAAAAATGGGCAAACATTTGTTGATAGATTTTTACGATGTGTCATTTTATTTACTAAATCATCGTAAAAATCTTGAAAAAATCATGATTTCGGCTGTTGAAGATGGAAAAATGGAAATTTTGAACGTTTTTAGTCATTCTTTTCCGATTCAAGGAGTAACAGTTCTTATTTCTCTTGCCGAAAGTCATTTTTCTCTTCATACTTGGCCAGAAAAAGGTTGTGCAGCAGTTGATATCTTCACATGCGGGTCTACTTCACCCATGAAAGTCGCAAATGAACTCATTTATCATTTTAATACGGATGATTATAAGATAAAAACAATTAATCGTTAAAATTTTTGAAAGAAACCGATATAAATAATAAAAAAACTATGTTAAATGCCCGTAACGAGGATATTTAGATCATATAAGGACATAAGTTTGTCTTTTACACCACATCCGGTGACCAAAGATCTTCCTATTTTAAAAAATGAAAATGCAGTGCGAAGATCTGTGCGTAACATAGTGCAAACAATACCGACTGAGAAATTTTTCAACCCTATATTTGGATCTGATGTCTATCAAAGTTTATTTGACTTCGTGGATTTTGGTACAGCAGTAGTAATTGAAGATCAAATTTTGACATCAATTCGTAATTTTGAACCAAGAGTTGAAAATGTAAAAGTTGAAGTAGACCCAAGACCAGATGATAATAATTTTGAAGTAACTGTAATTTTTGATATTGTCGGTCAAGAATTTCCAACACAAGAATACACCTTTATACTAGAGGCAACTCGATAAAATGCCTTATAATAATTACGCAAATCTTGATTTTGACCAAATTAAGACACAAATTAAAGATTATTTAAGATCTAATTCAAATTTTAGTGGATTTGACTTTGATGGATCTAATTTTTCAGTATTAATTGATACTCTCGCATATAATACTTATATTACAGCATTCAATGCTAATATGATAGTAAACGAATCTTTCTTAGATTCTGCAACTTTAAGGGAAAATGTTGTTTCATTAGCTAGTAATATAGGATATACACCAAGATCAAAGACTGCTGCGATATCTCAAATCAGTTTTGATATTGAAGTCCCTGATAACACAACGTCTGTCACTCTACAACCAGGTCTTGTATGTACAGGTGCATTGAATGAATCATCTTTCACATTCTCAATAGTTGATAGTATTACATCAACTGTGGTAAATAACAAAGCATCATTCAGTAATATTAATGTTTATCAGGGTGTTTATCTGTCACAAGTTTTTCTATATGATGGATCCTTAGATCAAAGATTTATTTTAGATAATCAAAATATTGATTCATCTACAATAAGAGTATCTATCAAAAAAAATGGAGACAGTGGAGTTGGAATAAGATATAATTTAGCAACAGAATTAAATGATGTCACATCATTATCAAGAATATTTTTTGTAAGAGAAATTCAAGATGAAAGATATGAATTAATTTTTGGAGATGGTATTTTTGGTAGAAAATTAGGTAATGCACATGGATCAAGTCAAGAGGATGGTGATACTGTAACAGTTCAGTACTTAATTACAGATGGTGAAGATGGAAACGGTGTGGATAATTTTACTTTTTCTGGTTCACTTGTGAATCAAAATGGTGCAGACATTACCCCACTATCATCGGTTCTTATTACAACAAATCAATCATCTGTTAACGGATCAGAAATAGAATCTCTTAGTTCAATTAAATACTATTCACCCTTTACATATTCGTCTCAGAACCGTGCAGTGACCGCAAGAGACTATGAGACATTGATAAAGAAAATATACCCAAATACAGAGTCTGTGGCAGTGATTGGAGGAGAAGAATTAGATCCACCTGAATTTGGCACAATTAATATAAGTATAAAACCAAAGAACGGAAGTTTTGTATCTGATTTTTCAAAGGAACTTATATTATCAAAATTAAAATCATATGCAGTTTCTGGTATAAATCAAAAGATAGTTGATTTAAAAATATTATATGTTGAATTAATATCATCTGTTTACTTTAACAATTCTTTAGTTTCAAGTTCTTCAATATTAAAAACTGCAATAATTAACAATCTAAATGCATATTCAAATTCTATTGAATTAAATAAATTTGGTGGGAGATTCAAATATAGTAAAATACTACAAGTTATTGATAAAACAGATACAGCAATAACATCTAATATCACTAAAGTTGTGATACGAAGGGATTTGCAAGCATCTCTCAATCAATTTGCACAATATGAATTATGTTTTGGTAATCAATTTCATGTCAATACTTCAGGATTCAATATAAAATCAACAGGATTTTTTATTAGTGGTGTGTCTTCGATGGTATATTTAACCGATGTTCCTAATAGTGATATGAGAACTGGTGTTATTTCTATTGTAAGAGAGAATACCACAGGTAATACGGATATATTCACTGTTGTTAAAACTTCAGCAGGTATTGTTGATTATGTAAAAGGTGAAATAATACTAAACACAGTTAATATTGTAGCAACAGAAAAACCTGATAATATTATTGAGATTCAAGCTTTTCCTGAATCAAACGATGTTGTTGGACTTAAGGATTTGTATGTATCTTTTAGTGTTGCAGATAGCACGATAAATATGGTTAGGGATGTTATAGCATCAGGTGATGATATTTCTGGTGTTCAATTTGCTAGAGATTTCTATACATCCAGTTATTCAAATGGAAACTTAAAACGTATATAATATGATTGGCACTGGTATTAATACAAGAGTAAAAATACAGGATATTTTATCAAATCAACTTCCACAATTTATCTTGGATGAGAGTCCGTTGACTGTTGATTTTTTAAATCAATATTATATTTCTCAGGAGCATCAGGGTGCTCCAGTCGATATAGTAGATAATTTAGATCAATATTTAAATCTGGATCATTTAACTCCAGATGTAATTCAAAATTCTACGACTTTGAGTGGTATCACTACTATTGGTGCTGAAACAATTACTGTTAATAGTACGAAAGGATTTCCAAATCAATATGGTTTACTAAAGATTGATGATGAGATAATTACCTACACTGGAATCACTACAAATACCTTTATTGGTTGTGAACGTGGGTTTAGTGGTATTACAAGTTATCATGCAGATCTTGAGAGAGAGAATTTAATTTTTTCAACATCATCTGCATCAGAACACTCATCATCAACTTCTGTTGAAAATTTATCAGTTTTATTTTTAAAAGAATTTTACGAAAAAATTAAATCAACAATTACACCAGGACTTGAGAAAACAGATTTTGCAAAAGATTTAAATGTAGGTAATTTTTTAAAAAACACCAGATCATTATATCAATCAAAAGGAACAGATGAATCTTTTAGAATATTATTCAGAGCTTTATTTAATGTAGCTGTAAAAGTAATAAATTTAGAGGATTTTCTTATAAAACCATCATCTGCAAAGTACATCAGAAGAGATGTTGCAATCGCAGAGGTAGTATCTGGAAATCCTTTATTACTTGTGGGACAATCATTATTTAAAAGTGATTTAGATATTGATATTAATACATCTATATCACAGGTTGAACCATTTACAAGAAATCAAAAACAATATTTCAAATTTGAACTTTTTGTTGGATTTGATGATCGATCAGAAATTTCTAATAATTTTACAATAATTCCTAGCACAAAATCTATTGAAAATGTATCAAGTGGATCATCAGTAGTTAGTGTTGATTCAACTGTTGGATTTGGTGCAACTGGGACGGTAGTTTCTGGAGTTACAACGTTTTCATATGGAAGCAAAACTGTTAACCAATTTTTAGATTGCACTGATTGGAACCCTAATGATAGTGTAATTAAGGCAACTGACAATATTAGATCAAATCAAGTTTATTATTCATATGAAAATGGAGATTTGAGTAAAAAAGTTGAATTAAGATTCACTGGTGTTTTAAGTGAATATGAAAGTATAACATCAAGAGATGTGGAGGAAGATGATGAATTATTTGTTAAAAATATAGGAGATATAATAACAAATCCTACATTAAAAAATTATAAACAAACATTTGCAAATTCTTGGATTTACAATACCAGTTCAACTTATGAAATAAAAGAATTTAATGATAGTTCTACTTTGACATTGTTTAGTGATAGTGATAAATCTAGTTTAAAAGTAGGTGACAAAGTTGAGTTATTAAAATCAGGGACAAATGAAGTTGTGTATCCAACAATTGGAAAGGATATCCCTTATGTGAATGATATAGGAGGGATTAGTGATGATAAAATTACTGTAAGTTTAGAAAATTTTGATTTTGCAAGAGTAACTGGTGAAAGATATAAAATTCGTAGAAAACTTAATAAAGCATTTTCTGATACAAGTGCTGCACAAATATTTTACGGAAATAATAAAATTACATCAGACGTACAAAATGTATATGTTGATGAAAATGAAAGTTTTGCTTATGTTGCATCAAATTCATTACCATCTTATAATGAGACTTTAATCGGTGTAAAATATCCTTTTACAGAAATAATAGAAACACCAATAAATGAAAAAACTTTAAGAATTGGATTAAACACTGAAGGTAAAATAAGTGACAAGAACGATTTAGAAAAATTTACGACTATAACATTTGAAGAAAATGTAAGTTTTTTAACTGGAACGGAAGTATTTTATCAACCAAGTGATGAACCTTTAGTTGGACTTGAAACAGGTTCTTACTTTATTAAAAGTAAAATAGATGATAATGATAAAAAAATAAAATTATATAATTCAAGATCTAGCATACCGAGTGATTCATTTTTATCTTTTGAGGCACCAACAGGAATTTCTACTCATACTTTTACATTAATTGATCATAAGGAAAAACTTATTACACCTCAAAAATTATTAAAAAAATTCCCATTAAAACAAAATATTACCAGTGGAATAGGTGAAAAAACCGATCCCGGTGAAATTGGTATGTTGATTAATGGTGTTGAGATATCAAACTATAAGTCAAATGATAAAATATATTTCGGTCCTCTAAGTTCAACCACTGTTTTAACTGGTGGTAAAAATTTTGATGTCATAGATGAACCAAAATTTGTTGTATCAACTGGAATAGGAACCACTGCTTTAGTTCAACCGGTTATAAATGGATCTGTTGAAAAGATTCTTGTTGACCCTCAGGAATTTGATATAAATGAGGTAATTTCAATAGGGGTTACAGGTGGTAATGGTTCTAATTGTGTGCTAGAACCAATTATTGTTAAAAGATTTAGAAGTGTTATTTTTGATTCTCGAACTACTACAGGTGGTGGTGGTATTAATACTTCAATTAATACAATTACATTTTTAAAAGAACATGGTTTTGTTGATGGTCAGGAGATTGTATATGATAATCAAAATGGTTCTTCTGTGTCCACTGCATCAACAACTTTATTTAATAATTCATCTTATTTTGCATCAGTTCTTAATAATAGGACAATTAGACTATATAATACTTTTGAAGATCAAAGAACAAGTACAAATCCAATTAATTTCATAAGTGGTGGTAATGGAATTCAAAAATTTAGATTAAGCACATCAAGAAATAATTTATCAGAAGTAAAAGTTATAAATTCTGGTGAAAATTATAGAAATAAAAAACTATTAGTTAAACCAATTGGAATTTTAACTAATTATAATACAATTCAATTTACAGATCATACATTTAAAACTGGTGACGTAATTCAATATTCTAATGTTGTCGGATTAGGAACAACACAACCAGAATTAATTTCTGGACTAAGCACCACTAATGATTATATTGTAAAAAAAATAGATGAAAATCAATTTCAATTATGTGATGCAGGTGTTGGTGGCACAATTACCTCAAATTTTGAAAGGGAGGATATAGTTAAAATATCATCAACTGGAACTGGATTTCAACAATTTAGTTATCCAGAAGTAAAAGCATATATCAATTTTACATCAGTCGGTTTGGGAACGACTTCACTTCAAACAGTTGAATTAACTCCTGTTGTCAAAGGTTCTGTTGAAAATTTATACCTTTATGAGAATGGCACTGGATATGGTTCAACTATATTAAATTATCATAAAAAACCAACTATTTCAATTAAAAATGGAAAAGATGCTTCATTAAAATTAAATATCCTTAATGGTCAAGTAGATTCTGTTAGTATTGATTATGGTGGAACTGATTACTTTTCATCTCCCAATCTTATTGTAAATGATAAAAATGGAACTGGAGCAGAGTTAAGACCTATCATAACAAATCAAAAAATAACTGATGTAGTCGTGATTAATCCTGGTTTGGGATATTCAACCGATGCTTCAGTTACTATTAAACCATCAGGTTCGGATTTTATTTTTGACACAAATGTTAGATCTTTAACATTAAACAACAATTTTAATGACACAAAAAAATTATTAACAAAAGGTGATGATAAGTTAAAGTATACTATATGTGGTTATAGCACTGTTACATTTGATGATGGAGGTAGCACAGCATCATCTATTATAGGTTGGGCTTATGATGGCAATCCAATTTTTGGTTCTTATGGTAAGAACGCAGATGGAAGTGGTTCAGTAAGATCGTTGACACCTGGTTATATTGTTGATATCAATTATATTGATAGACCGAGTTCAACAGTTTTCCCAGAAGAATTTTTTGTAGAAGATTTTAAATTTAATGATAGTGGTGATTTAGACATATTTAATGGTAGATATGAAATCAATGACGATTTTCCAAATGGAGTATATGCTTATCATGCAACAATTGATAATGCCGGAATTTCAACATTCCCATATTTTATAGGTGATCAATTTAGATCAAAATCAATTCAATCTAATTTCACACCTTTTAATCAATCATACGATCTAAATTCTTCCGGTTTTAAAAGAAATACATTCCCATATAAAGTATCGGAATCATTCGCAGATAATGATTTTTTAGTTGAAACTAATGAAATTTCACAACAAAAGAGTATAGTAGAATCAGTATCATCAGGAGCAATAGAGGGTATAAAAGTTGTCAATCCTGGTCAAAATTATAAAATCAATGATAATTTAATTTTTGATAATTCGAATACAAGTGGTGATGGATTAACTGTAAGGGTATCAAAGTTAAAGGGTAAAGAGGTAACAAATCTTGATACCACTATTAGTCAAATAGATAATTCAGTTTTAATATGGAAGCAGGATAAATTAATTATTCATACTGATATCCCACATAATTTAAATGATAAAGATTCAGTGGTATTATCAGGATTATCTACAGACATTATTAATTTAGATCAGTTTAATATTATCGGAGTATCCTCTTTTACATCAAGGAGTATATCAACTATTAATGGCACATCTACTGTCGGTTTGACAACAGAAATATTTGTATCAAGTATTCCTGAAAATATATCAATTGGTGGAAGTATAAGAGTCGGTGTAGAAACTATGACTGTTTTGAATGTTTTTGATAATAATGTGTTAAGAGTAAAAAGATCGATGACAGGCACTTCACATACAGCTACATCAACAATTCTCTTCGAACCCAATACATTTACAATAAATCAAAAACTATCATTTTTCGATTCTAAGAATAATGATAAAGCATTTTTTAACCCAACAAAATCTGTTGGAGTTGGCACTACACCAGGATTTAATCATCAAACTTCATTTGTATTTTTAGGCAACACAGTTAATAGAAGTATACCCACGCAAAAAATATTATTAAATAATCATCCTTTCTATAATAATCAAAAAATTAATTTAACTATACCAACTGGTAAAGCTCAAATTTCTGTATCTACAGAACCATCATCTGCTGTATTTAATTTACCAACAACAAATCTATATGTTGTTGATTCTGGAAAAGATTTGATAGGATTGAAAACAGGACTTGGGGCATCATTTAACGATTTATTTTTCAGATCTATATCAGGAAGTAATAATAGTGATGAGTATTTATTTCAGAGTGAATTTAATCAAGTTACCGCAAATATTAAAAAATTTAATACAAAAGTAACCTTAAGTACTTCACATAATCTATCATTAAATGATTCAATTTCATTAAATGTTGAACCAAGTTTGAATGTAGGAATTGGAACTTTATCAATAGTTAGTGTTAAACGTGATTTAGAAACTGGATATCTGTTATTTGATCAAATAGGATTTAATTCTACAGGTATTAATACAACTACAAATACCTTAACGGTACAGTCTCACAATTTAAATACTGGAGATAAAATAAAATATAATTCTGATTCGGCACCACAAGGTCTTGTTAACAAAGAATATTTTATTTTTAAAGTTGATGATAATAATTTTAAATTTACTGAAAGTTATCTAGATTCACAAAGTAAACCACCTGTGGTGGTTGGATTAGCTTCAACTGGAGGATCAACACAAACAGTTTCAAAAATAAATCCATCTATCGATGTAACTAGAAATAATAATCTAGTTTTTGATTTATCAGACTCTTCCCTTAATGATTATGAATTAAAAATTTATTATGATAATGATTTTAATAATGAATTTGTATCCATAGGATCATCTACCAACCTGAACGTAGTTCAAGTTGGATCATCTTTAACCGTTGGATTTTCTACCTCATTACCATCAAAATTATATTATAATTTGGTAAAATCTGGATACATTAGCACAGTAGATACGGAAGTAGTTGATAATAATCAAATAAATTATGTAAACAGTAACTACAATGGAGACTATAAAGTATCATCCATTGGATCAACTACATTTGATATATTCTTAGACAAAGAACCCGAAAGATTATCTTATGGTTCCAATTCTGTTTCTTATAAAACAACCTCCACATCGTCTCAGGATGGTATAGGAGAGGTTGATTTACTATCAGGTGGAACAGGATATAAAAAATTACCAGTGCTATCTGGATCTTCCTCTACAATTGCATCAGACGCAACTGTAGATTTACTATCTGACTCAATAGGTAATATACAAAAAATAAGAGTTTTAAATGATAGTTTTGAATATTCAACAGATAAGACATTACAACCTAATGCACCAGTATCTCCATTAATTAAAACTTCAAATGGAAATACAATAGGAATTATTACTGTCACATCTGGAGGTCAAAACTATAGCAGTGCTCCTAACATAATTATCGTTGATCCAAACACAGGTTTAGAAATAAACAGTGGATATCTGGAAGTATTAATGAATCAAAGCACGATATCAAACGTATTAGTTAATGATAAACCAAATGGATTACCAGACGAAAGAGTAAAAATAATTACGACAAATAATACAAATGGTGTTTCTATACAATCAATTGATTTTGATAATAGTGTTGGAACTTCGTTTACATGTTTCATATCAACTCCTTTAAATGGATTTAATATTGAACCATTTGAAGCTGGAGATGAAGTTTTTATAGAAGGAGTTCAAAAATATGTTGGTGTTTCAACAACTGGAGAAAATTTACCTTTTGTTGGTAGTGGTCATAATTCATCAGACTATAAGTATTCGTTCTTAAGAGTATCTGAGTATAATAAGGCTGCGAATCCAAGAAAAGTTGTCGTATCTGTATTAGGGATACAGACTACAAATAGCACAGGAGTAAGCACTTACGTTGGTATTGCTGTTACGGATCAAAATAACTTTGCCACTATAATTAACAAATCAAAATATCCTGTTTTTGATTACACCATAGTAAAATCAGTATTCGTAAAGGGTGAGAAATTGAGGGTAAATGACATAAGTAGAAATTTGTTTATATCAAGGTACACAGATAATTATATAAAAGTTATTGGTCAGTATACTTTAAAAGTTGGTGATATTATCATAGGTGAAAGTTCAAATTCAAAAGCTGAAGTAAGAGAAATAGATGAAAGTAAAGGTATTTTTAAAATAGGTTTTTCATCAAGAAAAAATATTGGATGGGATGATGAAGTTGGCAAATTAAGTATTGATAATCAAGTTACTCCCAATAATGATTATTTTCAAAATCTATCATATTCAGTTAAAAGTGAAATACCATGGAAAAAATTTGAAACTCCAGTAAATGACATACTTCATACTTCAGGATTGAAAAATTTTGCTGACACTGAATTTACATCATCATCTAGTGTTGGGGTAGGATCAACATCTGTAACATCAATTACTATAAACATAGTTGATGATAAGAGAGTAGACGTTATCAAAAATATTGATTTATCAAGAGATAAAGATCCTATAAATGCCTCTTCAAAATTTTTAGAATTTAAAAATATAAGACTTACTGACTTTGTTAGATGTGATTCTAATAATGTTCTTACTGTTGATGATATAAGTAAAGATTTTTCTAACCTTGATGGAGAACCTGATACATTTTTAGATATTTTAAATTTAAATCAAGTAAGATCTTTTACAAATTTACTAGTTAGAGTAAATAGTTTTATTGGAACAGAGTTAGAATTACAAGAATTATTATTACTAAGTTCATTAAAAAACACTTCCAGTGCGTCTCCTAGTGAGTCGCAAAATGCTTTGATTATTAAATCTAAGTTGAATAACGTTGGAACTAATAATATTACTGCAGAAAATGAAACACTTGGAGATTTTTCCATCGCAACAAACGATGCAGGTGAAAATGTTTTAAGATATACTCCCAAAGATAAATTCAATACTGATTACGATTTTAAAATAATAGAAAACAAATTTACTTCCACTAATGAGTTAGTTCAACCTGTTAGTGGAATTGGCACACTAAGTTTAGGTGTCATAAGACTCATGTCTTCGGAAACTCTCTCTGGAAGTGGAATTACCACTTCAATTATATCTCTTCCATCAGATCAGTTTAAATCATATTTTGTCAACACTCAAATTGTTAATACAAATTCAGGGGAAATTGATTTTGTCGAATCTTATTTAACTCATGACAATGTTAATTCTTATTATTCTGAATATTTTACAGATAATAATCCTACCAATACTAGAGTCGGTATTTTTAGTGGTGATTTGTCAAACGGAAATCTGACATTAAGTTTTTATAATGATACTGATATTGATGATTTATTAATTAAATCAAAAATAGTGGGTATTGGAACAACTGGATTAGGAAATGGTGAGCATAGATTTTTATCAAATGATCAAATAGGAGGACAAGAGAGAAGTATTGTATACCAAGGTATAACAACAGCAGGTGTGGGAACAACTTCAATAATCGATTTAGATAAAAATTTATTCAATGCTTTTAAATCAGTTGTTGAGGTAAGCATAGGATCTTCCAAAGCTTTACATCAAGTTTATTCAATAAATGATGGATCTCAAATTTTCACTCAACCAGCTCAATTCTTATCAGTTGGATCCACGTCATTATTTGATGATAACATTGGACTAGGAACATTTGGTGGAGTATATGACGGATCCAATATTAAAATTAATTTTTATCCTGACAATTTGACTGGTATATGCACCATAAAAACATTTAATCAATGTTTCTATAATTCAAATGACACTCAAAATGTAGCAAATGATTTAGAGTATGGTTCAATAAGAGAGTCTATCGAATTGAAATTCTTTAATGGAATAAATGGTGCTAGAATTAATAGAACTGATTTTGAATTAAATTCAAATAATATCCCTATTTTTAGTAAAACTTTTAATCCCAATTCAGTTTCATTAGCAGCAACTACTGGTACATTTACCATAAATGATCATTTCTTTAGGAGTAATGAAGAATTAGTATATAAACCAGGTTCAACAATTGTTGGGGTAGGTACTTCCTCTTTAGTTTATAGAAATGCATCGGCAGGTATAAACACAGTTTTGACAGATGTTGATAATGTATTCTGTATTAAAACTGGAGAGAATACCTTTCAAATATCAACAACTAGAGCAGGAACTGCAGTTACATTTACAGGTTTAGGTGAGGGGAATGCTCATAAATTTACCATGTCCAAGAGAAGTGAAAAATCAATTATCACTATTGATGGATTGATGCAAGATCCAATATCTCTTAAAAATTTAACACATACTCTTCTTAATAATAATGGTAATATTAGTGTTTCAAGTAGTATATTTTCACTTAGTGGTATTTCATCTGTTTTGATTGAAGACATAATCAAAATTGATGATGAATTTATGAAAATAAACAATGTTGGTATAGGAACGTCATTTACAGGACCAATTACACCAGGTATAGGAACATTTCCATTGGTTCAAGTTGATCGTGAATCTTTGGGAAGCAAATCTTCATCTCATAATGATGGAACCACCATTAAATTTTTTAAAGGATCATTTAATATTGAAGATAGCACCATTCATTTTACAAATGCACCAATTGGAAATCCACAAGGATCAGATACATTTAGTAATTTACCATTCTCACGATCAACTTTTGCAGGTAGAGTATACTTTAGAAATAATTATGATACAAATATAATATTTGATGATATCTCAGATAAATTTACAGGAATTAACTCTTCTTTTAATTTAACAGTTGGAGGTGCGAATACTGTTGGAGTTGGAACTACTGGAAATGGGTTAATGTTACTTAACGGTATTTTTCAAAATCCAAGCACATTTAATAACCCAGATGGTAATTTTTCTTTATCTGAAGATGTTAATTCGGGCATCACAACGATTAACTTCACTGGACTAAACGTAGATAATGAACTTGTTATAAGTGATGAGGATGTAAATCAAAATCAACTACCAAGAGGAGGTGTCATTGTATCATTAGGTTCAACTCCAGGATTAGGATTCGCACCTTTAGCAGGTGCTAAAATAAGACCTGTGGTTAGTTCTGGGGGAACAATAACCTCAATAGTTGGTGTGGCAACAACTGGATCATCATTAGGAATTGTAA
>Ga0209232_1001116_pt1 | contig 15068 bp, 13 predicted proteins | sample ETNvirenome_2_60_FD_184066 | JGI IMG/M metagenome (GOLD analysis project Ga0209232, IMG submission 184066) | Marine viral communities from the Pacific Ocean - ETNP_2_60 (SPAdes) (version 2) | ecosystem: Environmental > Aquatic > Marine > Oceanic | place: Pacific Ocean | collected 2013-06-22
TGCTTTAACAGCGATTGGTTATTTGTTATCACCAAAGCCAAAAGCACTGAAAGCTGGTGGTTCTCAAAGAACAGAAGACGCAATAGGTAATAAGAAATTTGCTCCACAATTTGCTTTTAACTCTCTACAAGAACTCGCTGTATTAGGCAGTATCGTTCCTCTTGTTTTTGCTAATAGAAGGACAGAAGGTGGTGTTACTTATGGTGGAGTAAGGGTAAATTCACAGCTTTTATGGTCACAACTTTTAAGCCTTGGAAAGCTACAGCAGCTAAAGGCAATGGCTTTATTTTCCCTTGGTTCAATAGATAGAACAGCAGATCCAAGTACAGGGAAGCAAAATCCAGAATATGAAGGTTATGCAATTGGTGATATGTTGCTTAACTCTTATAACAACAGCAAAGTTGCTCTTTATTTCAGCGATGGTAGTCAGTCAAATAACAGATTAGATACTAATGACAAGTATTCAGAATCAGAATTAGATGAATCAATTTTAAGTTCTGATCCTTTTTCTATTGAAGCTCCTAGTGAATCAGGAGATCCAACAACATCTAAAGCTACAAGTAGTACCAGAAACCCTTCTACACAAACTGTCTTCGGTCTTTATGCACCGATGCCTAATTGCAACTATTACAGGTTGCCTTATCAGTTAATTCGTGCGCCAAGAGGATCAACTAACCCTGCCTCTAGAGACACACTTAGAAAACGTAAGAAAGTAGAAATTGCTAAATGGCCTATTCGTGCTGGTGTCTCCACAACTACTAATGCTGGAAACTTAAATAGTGAAATTGGCTATCAGGTATTTGGTGGTGCAAAAGATGATCCTATTGGTAGACAGAATGTTTACGCTGACACCGATGAGCAATTTGGTTATACACCTCATGGAGTAGAAGATATTGATACAGCTACAAGCTCAATACGAGAAACGATTGATGTAAATATTGCAAAAGGTGAGTCTTACATGATCGGAACAGCAGTTGCAAAATGCTATGACATAACAGAATCAACACCTTGGAGTATTGAAGGCTCAAAGCATTATCACTTTAAAATTACTGAATCTGGAAGCGTTGATGCCTTTGGTAATTTAGCTTCCCATTGTGATAATCCTAGATGGGAACATGATGATAATAAAGCTTGGGATGTTAACGGTAGAAAGATTTATTATCAACAAAGAGGTGTTCCACCTAATACAGAAAATAGACAATTATTAGATGGATATAATATTTATTTAATCCAACGATTAGCACTTGGTACTGTTACAAATAGCCGTAGTTGTTGGATCACAGAAATAGGTCTTAAATCAAAAGTATTTAAACAAATTAGCTCAGCAAATGTTAATAGTCAGCCTAATGAAGAAGCTTTAGATCGTGCATGGAACGATAGAACTCAGATCCAATTAGGTCAGATGGATCTATTTGCTTCTAGGATGAGTTTCTTTAGATTACAAGTAAGAGAAGTTGGTGGTAATAATAATTGGATTAACTTAAATAATACTTTAGGCAACCATACAGGTTTATTTGCTGTAAGAGGAAACACGCCTGAAACTCAATATAATTCTATCTCTATTGCACATCCTGATCGTAAACAATATGAATATAGATTTAAACCTTACCCTGGTAATTATATTACTAAAAATCAATCAAAGATTGGACAAAGAGTTAATCTTTTAAGTGCTTCTAATAATGAAGAACATCAAGACATAGAAACATTTAGTTCAAATGGATTTGTTATAAGATTTGCTGGTGATGAAGGTTATACATTAAGCACAGCAAACTTAAATAATACAGAGTGGAAATTAGGTGATCCAGATGAAACTTATTACACAGGAAAAGTAGAAACTTTAAAGACGAGTAGTGGTTTAAATAAATGGATGAGTAACGGTGGAGCGTTCCAAATACCAAGCTCACAGGAATGGGTCTTAGATCCAAGCATGACTGATTATTATGCTGCTAATAGGGTCATTATTTATGTTGAATGGGATGATGCTGAAGGTAATTACGCAGGGCATGGATGGGGCCTTTGGTTTGATATAAGCAGAGATAGCGGCTACTGGGGAACACCTACTACAGGAACGCCAAGAGGTGCTGGTTACTGGCCTAATATCACTTTCTACAATGATTGGATTAATGATGGAGTAACAAGTAAATTTGTTGCTTCTTTAAATGCTGGTAATGGTCATCCAAATAATGATCCAACTAAGTTTTATATCGACAAATATGATTACAAAACTGTTTTAGCTCCAAGCCAAAAATATAGCGTTGCGGTTCAATACGCTACTGGTTCTTCTGGTGGTGGTTCAGGTTTAAAGGTTGATTTAGAAGTATGGAAAAAAACAGTCACAGGAGGTGATGATTTAGTCGCTGCAAGATGGACTGTTGATGCAAATAATATGGGTACTGGTTATCACCCTGACGATAAATTAAAAATACCAGCTACAGGTGATTTCCCTGGTATAGATAGCCTTGTTATTAACGTAGAACAAAAGACAGAAAGTATCTTAAATGACAACTTAAATCCTTATGACGTAGTTGCTGATTGGACTCCATACGAGGGTGATAGATGTAGTCATCAAGACGGCCCTGAACATGAAATTTGTTTCGTGAACGAGATTACAACTCTTCCAGAAGCCGTTCAATATAGTGATTTATCTTATGTAGGTATTAGATTAAATAGTTCAAAAGAGTGGACAAATTTCACTCAGCTTTCTGCTTACTTTAAAAAAGGCATCAAGGTTAAAGATTTAGTTAGTGGTGGTTCTGATGCAGCAACAAATTTATTCCCAGAAATAGCTTATGCCTTATTAACAGACTCAAACTTAGGTGCTGGAGATTTGGTTGGTGCTGATTCTGTTGAACTAAAAGATATGAAAATAGCTGCTAATTACTGCAAGAAAAATAGATATTTTTGGGATGGAACAATTACAGAGAAAATTAATTTAAGAGATTTTCTTCATCGTCATGCTGGATATTGCTTACTTGATTTCACAATTATTGGAGGAAAATTTAGCTTAGTTCCAACACTGCCTTTTAATGATGACTTTAGTATCAATCATGGGGTGAATATCGCTACAGGTAAAAAACCTATTTTCAATGAAAATTTAAGCAAGATAGGTGATGAAAACTATGTGAAAGCTTTATTTACTGATGGCAATATTGCTGATTTAAAAGTCAGTTTCCTATCTCCAGAAGAAAGACAAATCTTTAAAGCCAATGTGCTTTACAGGAAAGAAAAAGCAAATGGTTTCCCTGAAACATTATCAATGCTTGTAAGCTTGCTCCCTGCTTATGGTGGTAGTGCTACAGGTGATGATCCAATAGAAACCTTTGATCTTTCAGGTTTCTGTACCTCAGAAAGTCAAGCATTAGATTTTGCCATGTTTGCTTTAAAAACACGCAAAGAAGTTGATCATGGTCTTTCTTTTAATACGGCTCCTCAATATGTAGTTGGTTTAGTTCCAGGTGATTATTTCCGTTTAGTTTCAGAAGCTACTCATACAAGTCGATTTAGAAATGGTGCAATTACTCCTGATGGAAAGGTTGTCAGTATGGATGATTTAACAGGAACACAATCTGTTTATGTATGGAAGCCAGGGACAGAGAATGTATCAACTACAAGTATTAATTTTGATAGTCCATCAAGTATTCAAGCTCATGCAGGGAAATTATTTACTGTTAAAAACACGACAACAGAAAATAGAATCTATAAAGTTGAAAGTCTTTCCTACGCTGAAGACGGTTTAATAGAAGTATCAGGTAGTCATGCTCCTGTTAACTCTTCTGATCAGTTAACTGTCCTACAAGGATGGGATACAAACACACATTTCAAAATTGAGAGGAATTAATCATGTCTAGTGCTGTTGCTTTCCCTGCTGTTAAACCTAATTCAAGGAGTTATGAGCCAGGAACATACCCAAGTAATACCTTTGAGTCATTAGATGGAACTAAAACGCATTTGCGTTATGGAAATAAAAGAGTTAATGCAACTTTGACTCTTGGCTTCCAAAACATCTCTGATTCTGATGCTGCTTTGATCCTTGCTAATTATGAAAACGTAAATGCTGATTGGGATTATGTAACCTTTAACGGTGGTCATGCAACAGCAGGGGTTACTAATGCAAGTCTTCTTTCTTATTTAAAAGAATCAGGATCAAGTCTGAAATGGAGATATTTAAAGCCTCCAAAAGTAACAAACGTCTACCCAGGAATTAGTAATGTCACTTGTTCTTTTGTTGCTTGCCTCGATGCACCCTAAAATAAGTTATATATAACTATTATTTGGTGACATTCAGTGGGATTTTACTCAGGTAAAGATGGACAGCTTTACTTAGACGGGAGCAACACTGCTGCTGCCAAAGTTGAAAGCTGGTCTTTCAGTGCTACACAAGCAACTCTTGAAACAACTTCTTTAGGCGACTCTGATCGTACTCTGATCGCCGGAATGAGAAGTGCTAGTGGCAGTTGTTCCATTGCTTATTACAGTGATGCCAGTGGTTCTAATGAAGCAACAACATTATTAAATAAGATCATAAAAGCTCGAACATCATCAAGTGTTGCTGGTATTGCTGCTGATTCAGCTACGGCTACATTCAAACTTGGCTTTAAAGATTATCAAAATACAGTCAAATACATAACGGTAGAAGGTGTCATAACAAGTGCAGCAATTAGTAGTTCCCAAGGTGAAATTCTAAAAGCAGATATTAGTTTTGAAGCGAATGGCGCACCTTCGGCTGTATCAATCTAATGCCTGTTGTCTTAGGTCAAAAAGGGTTTATTGAATTACAACGTACCTCTTTGCAGTATGCGTTGACCACGACTCTTGATACCAGTGATGTCAATACAAGTCGTAAAAGATTCTCAGTTGATTTTGCTTCTGGAAGCATTATCACTGGGGATAAGCTTGAAATATCTACAAAAGATGGATCAAATTTACAGTTAGTTAATGGTCATAACTATCCAGATGGAAGCTGGTTTGTTCATGTAGATGATGTTGGTGGGATGCGTTTATATAACTCTTTTGCTCATGCTGTAGGTGGTGGAAGTAGTAATGCAGTGACATTGGTAGCTCCATCAAGTTCTAAGGAAATTTCATTAAAAGCAAGAAATACATCTTATCGACCTTTAGCAAGGGTTAAAAACTACGAGTTCACTACAACAAGAGAACAAGTACAAGTTGAATTATTAGGTGATGAATTTCGTCAGCAATATGAAGCTGGACGGATTTCAGGTCAAGGATCAATGACTTGTGAATGGGAATATAGATATGTTGCAAGTGATCCTGATTACAGCACTGATCAAGAATTTTCAGCTTATTTAGCTCGTTTAGTATTGCGTTTACAACAAGGCGCAGATTTTAATGGACGATTCTTTTTGTTTAGAGAATCAGCAGGGTCAGTAAATAATTGCTGGTATGAATGTGAAGGACAAGTAACTAACTGTGCAATAACTATTCCAAATGTAGGAATAGTCGAGACACGCATTGACTTTGTAACTTCTGGGGCTTTCCAATTAAAGGTTGGAGCAACGCCTGGATATTTACTACAAGAATCTACTGATTACCTACTACAAGAAGATGGAAATAAACTTTTCTTGGAAGACGACGCAACTTAGTAGGTATTGCACCCTAAACTAGGCGAAAGTGTAGATAACAAATGGCAGACCTACAGATCAGTCAACTACCCTCGTTAGCCGAGGCAAATATAGCGGCTACTGATGAGTTAGCCATTGTCGATACCTCGGCAAGCGAAACAAAAAAGGTTACGGCAAAAGCACTGGTTGAAAAAGGTGTTGCTTTAATAGATGCTGGCAGTATTCCAGGGACAGCACTTGCAAGCCTTGGAGCAAACACAGTCGTAACCAATAGCATTACTGATGGAAATGTCACAAATGTAAAGCTCGCTAATTCAAGTATCAGTCTTGGTGGATTAACACTTGCATTAGGAAGTACAGATGCAACTCCAGCTTTAAACCTTACTGACGCAACAAATTATCCAACTTCATCTTTAAGCGGAACAATAAGCAATGCTCAATTAGGAGGGTCAATAGCAAATAATAAATTAGCAAATTCATCAATATCTTTAGGTGGAGTATCAATAGCTCTTGGAGCAACAAACGCTACACCAGCATTAAATCTTACAAGTGCAACTAATTATCCAACATCTGCCTTAACGGGAACGATCACTAATGCACAATTAGCTGGCTCGATAGCAAATTCAAAATTAGCTAATTCGTCAATCAATATTGGAGGCGTGACATTAAGCCTTGGTGGTAGCGATACGACTCCAGCTTTAGATCTTGCTGATGCAACTAATTATCCAGCAGGGTCATTAACTGGAACGATTACTAACGCTCAACTAGCGGGAAGTATCGCAGCGACAAAGCTGGTTTCAGGAAGTATTACTTCAACTCAGCTTGGGGCAAATTCCGTAACGGATTCTCAACTCGCTAACAATGCTTGTGATACATCTGCTATCCAAAATGCAGCGATCACAAATGACAAAGTTGAGACATCTACTAATTCATCAACTGGTTTAGATGGTGCGACAAAAATTAGAGATGCAACAATTACACCAGCAAAATTAAATACTTCTAACCTTGATCGTTCTATAAATGTTGCAAGTGGAAACCTCGGAATAAATAACACAGTTTCAGCAGCGACAAGATCTGGAATTACCTATAACGCCCAAGGTTTAATTACAGGTACAGTTGCTCTTGCAGCAGGGGATCTCCCAATTGCCACTGCTAGTGCTGTTGGTGGTGTTTCTGTTGGTTCTGGGCTAAGTGTTACTGGTGCTGGAGCTTTATCACTTAGTACTAGCGTTACTGGTGCAACTGTTTCTGGAATTACGTTTAACAATACTGGGCAAATTACAGCAGCTACAGCCCTCGTTGCTAGTGATCTCCCAATAGCTACAACGTCAGCTAAAGGTGCAGTACAAATTACATCTGGTGGAGGATTAACTGTTGACGGTAGTGGAAACTTAATTACTTCAACAAGTGGAATTAGTGCTGGAACTTATACGAAATTAACGATTAATACAAAAGGAGTTGCAACTTCAGGAACAACTCTTGCAGCTTCAGATATACCTGATTTAGCAGCCTCTAAAATCACAAGTGGAAGTATTGATGCAGCACGAATTGGGAACGACACGATTGACGGTACAAAATTATCTAATGCTTCTACGGCGATATTTCAGTCAATAGCTCAGAGTGGTTATCCAACGGCTCAGTTCAATGGACAAATACTGTTCGATACCGTTTCAGAAGATGCTTTTATCTATGACGGAAACGCTTGGCAAGCAATAACAACATTAACGAAAGGAAGTCTCGTTTTTGGTGGAACATATAACGCCAATACATCAAAAATGGCTAGTACAACGACTGCTGGTATAGCTGCTGGTTTAGCCGTAGGTTCAAATTTACCCAGTCCCAGTTCGACCACGGATGGCGTATATGTGGTTGTCGATACAGCCGGGACGGCTCAAGCTCCAGCTCCTGTAGTTGCCTTTTCACCTCCTGACTACATTCTTGGAGTTACTAATTCTTCAGGCTCCTCATGGAATGAGATTGATTTATCTCAGACCGTAGCGGGTCAGGTAGCAAGCAATATTACTTTCACACCTTATGGACAGCTTTCTAGCACAAACGTCCAAGACGCAATGCAAGAACTGGAGACAGAAAAACTTGCTAAAGCTGGTGGTGAAGTAACTGGTCAAATATTGATTGGGAATACTGGGTCGCTTGTTTTTGAGGGAAGTACTGTTGATGCTTATGAGACAACAATAACAGTTGCAGATCCAACATCGTCAGATAAAACTATTACTTTTCCAGACACAACAGGAACAGTAATTACAACTGGAGATACTGGAACTGTTACTGGAACGATGCTTGCTAATGGCACGATCCAGAACGTAGATATAAAAAGTGATGCTGCGATTGCATATAGCAAATTAGCTTCAGTAGCAAGTGGTTATATTCTTGTAGGTAACGGTGCAAGCACTTCAGTTGCAGCCGCAGTTGCAGTTACAGGAGACATAAGCATAAATAATGCAGGTTTAACTTCTATTACTGCTGGTGCAATTGTTAATGCTGATATTTCTAATTCGGCTCAAATTACGGGATCAAAAGTTGTCACTGGAACGACAAGTGCAGTCGGTGTTCTTCAATTAACAAACGCAGCAGATAGTACAAGTGCAACTACAGCCGCTACTCCTGCTGCTGTTAAGACAGCTAAAGATGCTGCTGATGCTGCACAGGTAACTGCTGATGCGGCTTTACCTAAAGCTGGTGGCACAATGACAGACCACCTAGTTATTGATAACGGAAAAGAATTAAGGCTTAGTGAATCGGATGGTGATGGTACTAATTACACAGGATTAAAAGCACAAGCACAGACAGGAGATATAACACTTACTCTTCCTGCTGTTGCTCCTACTGCTGGTCAGGTATTGAAGGCTGATGCGTCAACTCCTACAACACTGACTTGGGCTGCTGATAGTTCAACTGACGCAACCAAAATGCCTCTTACTGGTGGCACGTTTACAGGAGATGTTATCTTCGCAGGAGATAGCAGTAATGTTGTATGGGATAAAAGTGCTTCAGCCTTTACGGGAACTATTGCGGCAACTGCGTTTAGCGGCCCTTTAACTGGAACTATTCAAACTGCTGCCCAAGCAAATATTACTTCTATTGGAACGCTTACCTCCCTTGGTATCAGTGGAAACCTAACAGTAGATACAAATACACTTCACGTTGACGCTACGAATAATCGGGTTTTAATAGGAAGGACTACAACAAATACAGGTTATCCACTTTGTGTGGAGGCAGATGGTGGTGGCGAAAACATTTTACTTATCGGTCGAAGTGCCGATGATATTAGTGAAATTGGCTTTTTTGAAAATGATACAACTACAAGATTAGGAGAAATTCAATACCGTCAAGATCACGTTAATTTCAGGCATCGTGTTGGTGATATTCGTTTTTGCTCTGGTGGTTCATCGGAGATGATGCGGATCGACTCAAGTGGTCGTTTGTTGTTGGGTACTACTGCTACTACTGGAGCAAGTTTTGGTAGTACTCCTTTAGCCATTTTTGAGTCATCAACAACTAATAATTATGGAAGATTGGGTCTTATATATAACGGTGATGATGCTCATGCTTCTGCGCTTACCTTTGGTAAATCAAGAGGAACTTCAGATGGATCAAACACAGTAGTTCAAGCTGATGATCAGATTGGATCATTATTCTTCCAAGGTGCAGATGGAACTGATAAAGAAAGTAGAGCCGCAGCAATAATGGCGTTTGTTGACGGAACTCCTGGCTCAAATGATATGCCTGGACGTTTAACATTCCTTACAACAGCAGATGGAGCAGCGTCACCAACCGAACGGATGCGGATTGATAGTTCGGGAAGGGTACTTTTAGGAACGACTACGGAAGGTGAAGGAGATGCCGATAATCTTACTATTGCGGATAGTGGACATTGTGGAATTTCAATAAGGTCAGGAACAAGTAGTAATGGCTTTATAATGTTTTCCGATGGAACTTCTGGGGCAGATGAATATAGAGGATATATTGCATATCGTCACGGTACAAATGTTTTAGATTTTGCAACTAACGGAACACAAGCCCTAACTCTCGATAGCTCACAAAACGCCACGTTTGCTGGTTCGGTTACAAGTGCTGGTTTAACAGTCGATACAAATACACTTCACGTTGACGCTACGAATAATAAGGTAGGTATAGGTACAACATCGCCAAATAGAACGCTATCAGTAAAATCTAATGGCGGTCAATTTAGCATTATTGATGACGACGACTCTAAATTGCAAATGTATTGCAATGCTGGTGTCGGTTCTATTTATGCTTCAGGTGGAAGCAATATTGCAGGATCATTCCAAATTTTCACTACTCCCTCTGGACAAGGTTCAGTACAAGCCCTATCAATAGATAGCTCACAAAACGCCGCGTTTAATGGAACGGTATCAGACAGCAAAGGCAACCTGCGTTCTGTACCAGTCAATAGTCAGGGTTCTACCTATACCTTAGTAGCCGCAGACGCAGGGAAAGCAGTAGCTCTAAACTTTACAAATGGAGGGTGTACTATTAATACAAATCTTTTTGTTGCTGGAGATGTCGTTACTCTAATCAATGCTAGTACTACGGATAAAACGATAACTAGAGGTAGTGGGCTTAATTTATACAATTCTGCTGATGGTACAGACGCAAATAGAACTTTAAGTGCAAGAGGAATGGCTACTCTGATCTTTGTATCACATGATGGTGCTTTTATCTCAGGTGCCGGACTCAGTTGATATGTACCTACTAACTAACACACACGGAGGTTATTAATTATGAGTCCTATTCAACAAATGTTTTTAGGTGTAGGTGCGGCGGATGGGACTCCTGAGATAGGACAACAGGCATACACAAGCCCCGGAACATATAGTTGGACTGCGCCATCTAATACAACATCAATTTCTTTTGTAGCGATAGGTGCTGGCGGTGGTGGTGGAATGAACTGGTACGCAGCAGGTGGCGGCGGCGGCGGTTGTTATTACAAAAATAATGTAACTGTAACTCCGGGTACAACTTATTCAGTGGTAGTTGGTGCTTCAGGCTTTACAAGCTTTTCAGGTAACACACCGGGAGCTAATGGTGGAGACAGTACGATCACAATCGGTAGTGACTTTGGGGCGGCTGGCGGTTCAGGAGGTAGTGTCGGTAATGGCAGTAATCAAGTAAGTGGAGGAGTAGGAGGAACCGCAAAAGGTACCATGTCTGGTGGGTATGCAGGTGGCGCAGGTGGATATGGGCACAACGGTAACGGTGGAGGAGGTGGCGCAGGTGGATATTCTGGAACTGGTGGAGCTGGCGGGAATGCCTGTGCTAGCAGTGGCGGTAGTGGAACAAGTGGATCATCAGGCAGTGGCGGTGGTGCTGGCGGTGGTGGTTCTTCTTGTTGTGGATATGCTGCTGGTGCTGGTGGAGGTACTGGAATTTTAGGTGAAGGTAGTAACGGCTCTGGAGGGACAGGACAATGGCATGGTTGTGGCAGTGGAATCCACACAGGGTGTGGCAGTGGAGGGTCAGGCGGCACAGGTGGTCGAGACATTTACAATAATGTTGGTGTCAATACTCCGACAAACTCAGCTCAAAATGAGCCTAGTATGGGTGGGCCGTATGGAGGAGGAGGAGGTGCAGGTGGTTCTTCTTCAACAAATGGAGCTTTTAATAAACCTAGTGCTGGTGCTGACGGTGCTTTTAGAATTATTTACCCCGGAAACGAAAGGGCTTATCCTTCTACTAGAACTGCTGACGAGTAATTATTATGACTCTATACATACAAATTGACGATCAAAACAAACCAATAAACAACCCTTTAGAGGAGTCAAATTTAAAACAACTTTTTCCAGAACATGATTTTAACATTGGTTCTCCTAGTGGTTATGTTGAATTTGAAAGAGTGTCACCACCAATTTTAAGTGCATATACAAAATTTGACGAAACAAAAGGAGCTGATATTTGTTTAGCTTTTAGTCACAATGGGTTGGAGTATAAATTTATTGATGGAAAAGTAAAAGATGTTTGGCATGTAATAGATATGACTGATGATGAAAAGAAAGCAGCGCAAGATTTAGAAAAAGCAAAATATAACAACGGTGACATCCCTTCTTCTTGGATTTTTAATGAATCAACCTGTCAGTATGAACCTCCAACACCTATGCCTACTGACGGCAAAGGATACATCTGGGATGAATACACAACCTCTTGGAAAGAAATCAATCAAATAGAAAGTTAAAAAGTTCTATGCTTAGTGCTGGCCGAACAGGTCAGGAATAGACATTAGCCTTATAATTTAGAGGCATATACTTTCTTTATGTCTAATACTACTGATCTTGCATCTAACTTAATCGCTAAAGAAGCGGAAAAAGATGCTTTAGTTGAACAGATCAACAAGGAAAATCAGGAACGTCTAAACCCAATTTTGAAAGAAATTGGAGACATTCAAATTCAAATACTAGAAGCGGCTAAGTCTGAAGTTGGTAATCCTGAGTAATGCTTAAAATTCTTACTTACATAAACTTTGCTGCGTTCATTTTGGGCGTGGCAGGGTTAGGTGGTGCTTTTATCTACAGGTCAAAAATACTTGATGTTGTTTTAGATAACGTCAAAAAAGAACTACCTGCATTAGTAAAAGGATCTATGCCTACTGTCCCAAAAATGACTGGGCCAGCTATGCCATTTAATAGATGATTCAGTTTAAATCTCTACAAGGGTTATCAACTTTAGTCCTTGGTTTAGGTCTTGCTGGATCTAATTTTATGGTGATTAATTTACTTGGAAGTAATAATAGTATTCCAAGCCTAAATCATTTAGCAACGACTGATAATAGCTCTTCTCAAATGAGATATATCAAAAATAAAGATGGAGCTATTGAAATTTCGATGAGTCATAATATGAATGATCCAAAGCTTTCTCTACATACATCTGAAAGTAGTTCTCCTTCATGGGGTGGAAAAACTAAAACTACTTACATACATAAAGAACTATTACCTCATAGCCCAAGTAATTCATTAACTGCTGATTATATTGCTTGCATTAAAAATAAAGGTTCTGCTGAATCTCAAGGAGAAATAGTTGGAGGTGCATTGATTACTGCTACACCAGCGTCAGGTTTCCTTTCTAACTTGCCTGTAGTTGGATGGTTGGCTAATTCAATAGCTACCAGAAAAGCAGCGACGGCTGGTAAAAATATTGCTTCTAGTTTTGTTGACTGCTAAGTGAAGATTGAAAAGATAGAAGTAGAGAAAGTTGGAATACCAAAAATAAATAGTCTCCCTACTACTCCACAAATAACAAGAGAATTAAATGTAGAAAAACCAGGGTTTGATTTTATCTTTCCGTTCTTTGAACCGATGAGATATAACCCTGTGAAAATGCAAACTTTAAAAAAACCTCCTACCCCTACACCCCCTGACGACGAACCTAAATCGCAAAAAAACAAGAAAGATAATGACTCGGATGCAAATACTGGATTGGTCGATTTAAGTGATGGGGAGATTGAATGTCCGGCAAAAGATCAACAGTATCGACTAGGGGATATAAGAAATGCACAGGCGAAAGAGAAGGTGATCGGGTTCGAGCTGGTCGGAGATAAGTGTCTTGAAATCTGGGGGCCAACTAATATTGCAGACAAGTATCTCCCTAGTCCCTCGGTCGCATCCACCACATTTGGAATCACTTTAGTCGCTACAAGTGCAACTCTTTTAGCTCCTATTCTGACTAAAGCATTGAAGCCAATATTTAAAAAATTAATAGCTAAAGTAAAAAAAATAATTGGTAAAAAACAAAAAGTTTTATCTACTTTTGAGCGTCGGAAGTTGCAGAGAGATCGGAAGAAATAGCGTGGGTATGTTCAACATTTGGAGGCGAAACTACTTTTACATCTGAACATATCTTTGCCATTTCTCCAATAAAAATAGTACCTTCACGAATATGTTTTCCGCAGGTCGCTAATCTGGACATCTCGTAATTCAATCTTTTTGATGCCAAAGAGGCTTCATACATTTCGACTTGTCTTTGCATCCCAAGCTTGCAAAGCTTCTGGTATCTGAAAGACAATGGAATACTGAATGTAGCCGTTATGCCGCCGTTTAAACTTGTGTTCGATTCTTGCATCCCTGTACGAACTTGTTCTGTTCTAATTATCTTTGTGGGTTCGTCTGGCTCTCCATCTCCTATATCATTCCCATCAGCATCAATTGCACCTACTATATCTTTTGTTGAATAGATATTTCTAGAATAATAGGGCTGATAAGGAGACCCAAAACTATTGGTAGAACTGAGGAATGGCGATATATTTAATGTTGCTCCTTGACATACTTGATTAGCTCCTAACTGGTACTGGAACTGGCGAGAAGGGACTATTTGCACAGCTTGGTTTGTAACATTTCCAGTCGATTGACTTGATGTATTAATACTTTGTGCCAAGGACTTAACAGGTAAAGTAATAAATAAGAGAGCTAAATAAAGATGCTTCATTGAAAAGTACTCGTGCTGTCACTAACACTTTCTATTGTTTGCTCTTCAATTATTTTTGTCATAGATTTTATCCCTGGAGTTTCTAGTGTTTCATAGTAACTAAAGGCTGCACCCTCGCTAACTATTGAGTACTGAGGCTTAGTTGAGAGATCTGGCATGACGTAAGTTGTAGCGACTCCTGATACTGTTCCAGGCGTTTTAACAAACCCTGAAGGTGCAATATTATTAGTAGAAGGTTTTACATTTGTGCCCCCTACTGTTAGCGAATACCCTGTCCTAAATTCGTAAATAGTCAAGTCACGATTTATAACACTTTTAGTCTCAGTATGATTATTTAAAACTCCCTGTTGAAAATTTGGCACTATCTTCTCTGCCCTAACTTGTGGGGCAAAAATAATAAACAGAAGTGCAATCTTAGTCCACTTTGATTTCATTAATTATCTGACCAATTGCGGTTGTGTTTGCTCCTCCAGCAGTCAAAGTTATTGCAGTGTCAGTTATCGTGCCAGCGAGCGACCCTGCTGTGCCCGAAGCCGTAGTCACAATGTCTGAGAAGTTAGGCGTGGTTCCTGTGGTGACTGCGCTAGTCGGAACTACGTCTCCTGTTGTCAGAGAAGCCGAGAACGAAAATGCCGCACCTGGAACATCTTGAGTTGCTGCAATGACTCCTGGTGTGTAAATACCTGAAGATACTGTTCCAGTACTGACAGTATTAGCGGTCGTGCCATCGGTTGTATCCACCCCTGATCCCGCAATTGCAAACGAAGTCCCTATACGTTTTGCGTGAGATGCTGCGGCTCCCACAGTAAGAGAAGTTGATTTAGAAATCGTATGCTGAATATCTGCATTAGCTGGAGCTGCTAATAGCAGAAGAATTAATAGTCGTTTCATGTAAGTTTCCCTGTAACAGGGTCAATTGGTTTTTTAGTAATCGGGTCAATTTTGGTAGCCGTAGCTTGACCAGCACTAATAATCAGGGGTTGCTCAATTCTAACTACAGTTTCCTTACCGTTTGTGCTGCCTCCATTACCA
>Ga0209232_1001119_pt1 | contig 15032 bp, 14 predicted proteins | sample ETNvirenome_2_60_FD_184066 | JGI IMG/M metagenome (GOLD analysis project Ga0209232, IMG submission 184066) | Marine viral communities from the Pacific Ocean - ETNP_2_60 (SPAdes) (version 2) | ecosystem: Environmental > Aquatic > Marine > Oceanic | place: Pacific Ocean | collected 2013-06-22
GGAGCGCAAAGCATATTAGTTTATAGTGTTAGAAGTGCTACGACTATTGATGCAGTAATGTTACACGATTTTAAATAGGTAAGAGATGACAGCTACGTTAGCAAAGTTCGACTTCAAGGCAGGGTTTAATAGAGAAAGTACCCAGTATGCTGAAGAAGGTAAATGGTATGATGGGAATCGTGTAAGGTTCAGATCAGGTAAGCCAGAAAATATGCGTGGCTATACAACTAAAGTACCTGCTGCTTCTGGTAAAACTTTACCTGCTGTTAGTGGAGACTTTGATGGATCTGCTAGAGCTTTACTAGCATGGAGAGACAATGGAAATATAAGAAGGGCTTTATTTGCTACACCAGATAAAGTCTATCAATATAATGGTGGTAATCTGTATGATATAACTCCTATAACATCCACTGTAGCAATGACTAGCTGCTTTGGAACGAGTGTAGGGACAACCAGAGTATGTTGTTCTGATGGAAGTCATGGAAGGTCTAAGGGTGATTATGTTTATTTTACTTCTGCGTCTACTACTATTGGTTCTAATATTCTTCTTAATAATAGCGTTTATGCAATCACTTCGATAATAGATACTAATTCGTTTACTATATCGGTTACTAACACGGCTGCTGCCACATCTTCTACATCTGGTTCAGCTAACTTTAATTATTACATAGCTACGGGAACATCCGTACAAACACAAGGACTTGGATATGGGGCTGGATCTTATAATGCTGCTTCTCCTACTTCTGTAGGATTAAGCAAAATAACTGCAACAGGAAGCAATGCATTGGTAACTGTATCTTGTGCATCTGCTCATGGTGGGTCTGCAAATGACTTCATCGTATTTCAAAATACATCTATTGATAGTGTAGCAGCTACAGTAGGTGGTAACTTAAACCTGACTAAACCAGCAGCAGGAGGACCAGAGTTTCCTATTGTATCTGTGAATGGTACTCAGGTTATCATCAGTGCAGCAGCTAATGCAAGTGCAAGTGGTGATGTTACATCTAGCTTTAATATGACTGCTTTGATATATAAGCAGACAGATGGATCAGGAAGTGGCAGAGGATGGGATATAGCTGCTACTGTAGGTGAAGGAGTTAATCTAGATATAACACAATGGAGCTTAGATAACTGGGGTGAAGATATAGTCTTAAATCGTAAGGGTGGTAATATATTCTACTTCGATGTAGACGCTTCAACAACACCTACCAGAGCTACCTCCGTAACAACAAGTCCTGTTAGTGTTAACTCTATTATTGTATCACCTAATGATAGACACTTGATTGCTCTGGGATGTAACCAATATGAAGCTACTGCTACTGTGAGTGGTGCATTTAATCCTATGTTGGTGAGATGGTCTGATCAAGATGATCGTACTACATGGAGTCCAGCAAAGACTAATACGGCTGGTGAGGTTGTGATTACAGATGGTACTAGAATTGTAGGAGCAAAGAGATCTAAGAATGCAATTAATGTATGGACAGATAACTCACTATGGTTGATGCAATATGTTGGTCCACCATTTACATTTAAATTCAGTCAGGCTGGAACTAACTGTGGACTAGCAGGACCACATGCAAGTATAGATTATAATGGTGTAACCTATTGGATGGGATATGATAACTTCTATTCTAATAGTGGTCAAGTGCAGGTGTTAGATTGTTCAGTACGTAAATACATCTTTGATGACTTAAATACTACATACTATGATAAAGTATATACTGGTATTAACTCAGAGTTCAGGGAGATTGTCTGGTTATATGTAGGTGGTACTGCAACTGAATGTAATAAATATGTGATCTATTCACCAGAACAAGGATACTGGGTATATGGAGATACATTCTTTACTACCTTTAGGGATAGGGAGATATTTAATAATACATTAACTACTGGTGCTACAACTACAGGTAACTTCTTATATGATAATGAACCTGATAATGTATACACTGGTGATGGCTCTACATTAGTATCATACATAGAGTCTGCTGACTTTGATATTGATGATGGTAATAAGTTAATGTTTATGAATAGAATCATACCAGACTTTGAATTGAATGATAATAAGGAATTGGTTATTAAGGTTAGTCCTAAACAATTCCCTGAGAGTAGTGTTTTAACAACAGTTTCTAAGGCAATAGATAATACAACCAAGAAGATAGATTTTAGAGGAAGAGGAAGGCAAGCAAAGATTAGGGTATCTTGTAGTTCAAATGGTGCTGATTGGGAATGGGGATCAATCCGATTAGCATTTCAACCTGATGGTGGAAGATAATGGCAAGGTATCCTAGTTTACCAATATACCAAGGTAGAAACTACCAGACGAATGGTGAGTTCAGTGTGGAAGATCTACGTAAGATGTATGAACAGATACAACAATGGGGTTCTGTTCTGATAGATGAGATAGATAGTAAAGATATAGAAGTAGATGCTCAACCAAGTACAAAGATATATACAGTTGTTACGATAACAGATATTGGTAGACCATCTAAAGGTGATATAGCATACTCTAAGAACACAGGTAAGTTTAAGGGATATGTTAGTCTAGGTGCAGAAACATCATGGCAGGATTTAAACTAATGAGCATTATGTCGGATCATTTTAATTTAGTTAATAACGGTACACTACTTGGATTAAGAAATACTGGTCAGGTTATTGATAAAAGTAGATATATGTCTACACAAAAAGTTCCAGAACAATTTGCGAAATCAGGGAAAATAAGTTATAATTATAATAACAAAAATAATTTTGATACTCAAAGTGATGTGAATAACTTTGCAGCTAATCAATTACAGCAGATAGGATACAGATATGGTGGGTGAAATTAATACTACTGATACTCCTTACGATATGTTAGGTATGAGTGAAACAGAAATAGAAACTCCTACTGAAAAGTTAGTAGACTTTCAAGAAACTGTTGAAAGAGGAGATACAATGGGAGCTATGGATATGCTACCTAGAGGTGATCAGCCTGTCATAGAAGATCCTAATAAAGGAATGAGAGGATCAGAATTTGAAGTGATAGAAGATCCTAGTAAAGGAATGAGGGGATCAGAAGTTACTCAACCTATGTCTATTCCTCCTAGTCCACCTAAAAAAGAAATAACTGCAAATAGAATATTTAAAGATCCTGTCTTTGTTGCTAATACAATAAAAAGTATTACACCTAAACAAGTACAAGAAGATGTTGTTAAGGCTGAAGGTAGACAAGAAGAAGCTAAGATTACTAAACTTGCAGGTATGTTACAAGAAAAAATAGGTGGTGGATTACCTCGTAATGCAATGAATTTTGATCCAAGAATGGCTACAGCTAAAGATGGTGGTTTAATTGGTATGGCAGCAGGAGGTAATTTTAGAGGTGCGGTTCAAGGTAGAGGTCATGGTATGGAAGATAATGTGTTCATGCCTATTAAAGATCAAGGTCAACAAGTAGCAACATTAGCTGTTAGTCCTAAAGAATATGTAGTAGATGCACATACCATGTCAGCATTAGGCAATGGTAATCCAGATGCAGGAGCTAGATACATGGATAGGATGGTAAAGAATATTAGAGAAAAGGCGTATGGTACAGATCAACAACCAAATGAAATAAATGGTCTGGCTTCCTTGCGTCCAATGATGGAAAGGGTTTAATACAATGGGTTTCTTATCTTCGTTATTTGGTTTTGATGATGCAAAGCCAGCACAGTCTCAGGTAGTACAAGCTGCTAAAATACCAGAGGAGCTTAAACCTTATGTGACAGAAATCATGGAATCTGCACAGACTCAGTTTAAAGATAACATGGCTAGAGGTTATGTTCCTTATACAGGAAAAACTACGGCTGATCTTACTCCTGAAGAAGTACAATCTATGGAAAGAATTTCAGGACTTGCTGGTGTAGTAGATCCTTATATTGGTGAAGCAGAGGATATCTATAGAACAGGGGCTAGAGAGTTTACAGGAGAAGAAGCTCAAAAATTAATGTCTCCTTATCAACAAGCTGTTACTGATATAGAAAAAAGGAAAGCACAAGAAAACTTTGAAGCTAATGTAATGCCTCGATTTGAAGCTAAAGCTATAAGAGAAGGCGGTGGTCCGGGTGGACTAGGTACTAGGGCTGGCATTGAGGCAGCAGAACTACAAAAAGGACAAGCTCAACTATTAGCTGATATACAAGCTAGAGGATCAGAGAAAGCATATCAAGATGCTAAAGGAGTTTTTGCTGATCAATTAACTAGAGAACGTCAACTAGCTGGTGATCTAGGTCGTACAGGATCTGCATTATTTCAGTCTGGTTTAGCTGAAGCTGGTGCATTAGAAGGTGTAGGAGCTACTAAAAGAGGTATAGCTCAGAACTTATTAGATGAATCTTTATATAAATTTAAAGAAGAAGAAGCATATCCTCAAAGTGAATTAGCTAAATATTCTGGAACTATCTATGGTAATCCTGTTCTTGGTACTCCTAGTTTTACTAGAACTACTAGTGAGTCTCCTTATCAACCTAGTACTGGACAAAACTTATTAGGTCTAGGTCTAACTGGTCTTAATATCTATGGTATGGGTGGGGGATTTGGTGCGCCTACTCCCGGTAAGTTTAGCCCTGCTAATATATACAGTCCTCAACCTGTAAGAAGGGTTGCTTCTGGTGGTAAAGTTGGTGGTGGTCTGTCTGATCTTCCAGTTGTTCGTAAAGCAACAGGTGATGTAGGAACTCCTGACTATTCTAATATTCATATGAGTGAATTTGATTTTGAAGATGCAGATATGAAAAATATAACATCAAATCTTTTTCCTTCATCTTCAAAAAATTTAGAAAATGTAAGTATGGAAGACATAACTCGGAATAGGCCCGACTTGAATGTACAAAACGTAAAATTAATAGAACAGGATAGAACTTATTTACAAAAAGACTTAGCACAAAAGTCAAATGACGAATTAGATGCGTTACATAAAGCATACTTTGCAGGTAAAAGATCAAATATAAAAGATAATCCTATGGCTAGAGGTGCAATCATACAGAAATTAATAGGTGTGATCGCAGGTAGTCCGAAAGGAGCATTAGGTGGTTTTCTAGAAGGTGCGCCTGATGCACTTAAAGGTATCTCAGATCTTGATATGAAACTTGCTGCTAAAGAAGCAGAGTTAGTAGATCTGGAGTTTAAAACAAAAATTGAAAAACTTAAAGAACGTAAGAAAGAGAAATTAGATTTTATTAATAGAGATGCAGATATGTCTCGTTTATATGATCAACTTCCGGGCAAAGCTAGAGAAGCATTCTTAAAAGAATTTTCAACTATAGAAACTTTAAACTTAAAGAGAGCCGAAATTGATCAAAAGATAAAAGCAGCTTTAGCAAAAGCTACAATGGATAATAAAAAATTTAAACAACGGCTTGAAGAATTTAAATTAAAGAAAGATAAACTTGGTGTAGATCAAGCTAAAATTCCTCAGTTAGTTAGAGATCTTATGTATGTTGATCCAGAAGCAGCAATAACATCACTTGTAAAAGCTGGCTTTACTCAACTTGAGATTGAGAAAGTATTTCAAAGGGTAATTTCTAAAGGAGCAGGAACATCAGGTGTAGCTACGGTATTGTCTACAGGAAAAAATGTACCTCCTACTGGGCTTAGTCTAAAAGATTTACAAAAAACTGTTCAAGCTATACAATCACAACCATAGAAAGTAAATAAATTGGCTGATCAACAAACTACTTACGAAGGTTTACTTAAAGATAATACTTTTTTAAGTGCTGCTTATCATTCATTACGTGGCATGGGTGATAACACTGTATCTGAAGATCCGAAAGATATTTTAGATACCTTTCTTACTCAACGTAGATACTTTGATGTTAACTTAGGATCTACTGTAGTTCAAGGTAATAAAATTAAAAATCTTCCTGAAGATTATAAAAAAGTATATTCATATGCATTAGATAAAACTAAAGCTCTTCCTAACTTTGGTGAGGGGGCTGCACCTTTAGGTGATGCTGCTATTGATTACACTCTTGCTGCTATCTCAGATCCTACAAATTTATTGTCTGTACTTGCTGGTATATTTACTGGTGGTACTGGTGGTGTTCTTTTACAAGCAGGTAAAGAAACAATTAAACAAGGAATAATGGCAACACTAAAGTCTCAAATAAGTAAACAAGGTTTAAAAAATTTATGGAATGTTTCAAAAGGATTCGCTGCTGAAGGAGCCGTAGCTGGTGGCGGTGGAGCTTTACAACAAACAAAATCTCAAGAAGTAGATATGGCTTTAGGTAAGCGTAAAGAGGGTGAGTATGATATAGGTAAAATAGCTTTACAAGGAGCTATTGAAGGAATAGGAACTCCTTTAGCTGGAACAGTCATTAATGTAGCTGGTAGAAAAGTAGTTAAACCTGCACTTAAAGGAGCTAAAAATTTAATACAAAAGTCAGTTGAGTTAGCTAATAAAGATGGAAACCCTCAAGTTATTCAAGATGTTACTAATATGCTGTCTAGAAACCTAATGCCTTTGTCTGCTATAGACGAAGTATCTGTACGTTTAATGGAAAAAAGTACAGGAGAAGTTAGACCTATTCAAGAAGCTGCAGAAAAATTATCACTAAAAATGGATGATCGAATTAAAGCAAACTTTAATGACGACAAAGGAACTGAATTACTTAATGCTGCTATGCAAGGTAAAAAAGGAGCATTAGATGAAGTTAAAAAAATAGATCCTGAAATGGAAATTCTTATTAAAGATTGGGCTGGATATGTAGAACAAGCTCAACAACAAGCTATGGGATCTTCTTATTTAAGTAATGAACTTAGAGGAATATATAAACCTAAAAAAAATGTTCCTTATGTTAGAGATATCTATCAAAAATTTACCAAGGTAGATAGACCAACATTTACTTCATTTATGGACAAACGAGAAAATCAATTTTTAGTGGAAGAATTATTTGAAGCTATATCTAAAAATAAAAAAGAATTAGGAGTAGATTCTGAATTATTTACTAAAAACGGTAAACCTAGATTTAAAACAGAAGCAGATAAATTAGAAATAACAAAACGATATGCTGAAAAATTATATAATACTGATATAGGTAGAGGAGCTAGAGCAGGAGCATTAATTAAAAAGAAAAAAATTCCTGAAGTAATTAAAAGAATATATGGTTTTAATTTTAGTCCTGCTGTAAGAGCATTAGAAACTGTTAAAGGTGTTATTGATTCTTCAAGTAGAATAAGATTAGGTTCAGACTTAGCTGATAGTCTTTTAAATAGAAAGTTAGCTATTAAAGCAGATAATAGTATTGAAGCAGCTAGAAAATATGCTAAACAAACTGGTCTTCCTGAAAAAGAAATGGTTCCTTTAGTGACTACAATGAAACCTAAATCTTCTGTACCTGAAGATAAATTTGCTCCTTTTATTTTTAAAGACAGTAAAAAAACTCCATTAGTTACTGATGAATTAAGAAGAGTATGGGTAACTAAAGATCAAGCTTCTATGTTAAAAGAATTATCAGAAGGATTTGATGGAAGACTTCCAAAAGACCTTTTAGAGAGTAAAAGCTTATGGCAAGATTATATGAGAACATTTTCTGGTATACAAGGATACCTTAAAAAAGGTAAGACAGTTTATAATCCTAATGCTCATGCTCGTAATGCTCTTGGTGCAATACAATATACAATAGGATCAGGTAACTACATGGGTTTAATTGATGGCATATCATTAGTATTTAATCCAACAAGAAGAAGAGAGATAAGTGAGGCTGTAGGTAAACTAGGTCTTAAAGGTAGTCAGGTAGATATCAATCAAATTATGACTCGTATTGGAGATTTAGATAAAGTTAACCAAAAGAAATTACCAAATATGTTATTAAACACATTTACTTTAGGTGTACCTAGATTAGAAAAGAAGGGTATATTTGGAACAAAATTAGAAAGAAAAGTAGCACAAGGAATAGCTAAAGGAGCGCAGAAAGCTTATGTAGCTACTGATGACTTAGGTAAGATAGCTACATTTCTAAGAGAAAGAAAGAGAGCAGAGAAGATTTGGAATGCAAGGTCAGCAGATGAAAAGAAATTACTAAAACAAAAGTTTTCAAAAGAGTTTAATATTGATGGTAGATCTAAAAACTTTGAGTCTAAATTATTAGATGAAGCAGCCGTACAAAAAACTATGAACCTACTTCCTGTTTATTCTCGTATACCTAAAATACTAGAGAGGATGAGAAAGGTTCCTGTACTTGGATCTTTTACTGCGTTTCCAGCAGAGAACTTAAGAAATAAGTATCAATTATTCAAGATAGCTGGTGAAGAAATACAAGAAGGTATAAGAACTAATAATAAAGAACTCATAAGAGCAGGTAAGAATAGATTATATAGTCAAGCTGTAGTTGCTTCTGCTCCTTCTGTTGCTGCTCATACTTATAATGCAATAGAAGGAACATCTAATGTAGAATCTTCTTTACGAAAAACTGCACCTCCTTGGTCTAGGAATCATGCGCTTGCAATACGTAAAGATGAAAAAGATCCTGATACCTATTGGTATAGTGATCTAAGTTATAATAATCCAGATCAATTTGCTATTGATTTTATAATGCCTTTTATGGTAGCTGCTGCTAATGGAGAAGACTTAAAAGAAAACTTAGCTAAGACTATAACAGGTATAGCAACTCAACAAGCAGGTGCTTTCTTAGATCCGTCAATGTCTGTTGAAGCAGCAAAAAATATGTACGGTGCAGTAGAATCTATGGTTAAAGGTGATGATGACGGAGCTGCAAAATTTCTAACTAATTATTATAAAATAGCAGAACCCGGTCTACTACAAATGATGCGAGAGGCTGGTACAGATTTAGATATTATATCTGATGATATTCAAAGAAATATGAATCCAACATACTTTGGTGAAAAAAGACAGAGATTTTCTGATACAGGAGATGTATCTGATTTCTTAGCTAGGCTTGGACCAAACATTAATTATAATACTTATGATCCTGATACTGGTGCGCCTGTTGTATTAGCTCCTTGGTCTTTTGCTTCTAAAGAAAGAAAATTTAGTCCTAGAAAAAACTTTGCTTTTGCAGTAAGAACTTTATTAAGCAATTCCGATAGAGATTTTGATGATGGTAGAAGAGATATAAAATCTATGTTGACAGATAGATTAAGTATTGATTATAAAGATATAGCTCAAGAATATGATCGTATGTTAGCAGAAGAATTTGCAGCATCAAAACAAATTGCTGGAGTCGTAGGATCATATAAAGAATTTATGAGTCCAATAAAACTTAATCGTATGCTACTGACAGATAAAGTTGCTATTGGATCTTTAGGTAAAGATGCAGTTAGATTTATTATGAATAATAAATATAAAGTATCAGGGGGTAAAAGACTATCACAAGATAACGAACTTTTTCGTGAGATAAGAAAGAACAATCCTCAAATAAATCAATCAGACCTACAGAAACTTTTTAGACAAATAGAAAGTAGATATGAATCTAAATCATTATCTGATGATGTGCCAGAAGAAATAGAATTTAAGGATTAACAAGAAATGTTAGAACTCGGACCAAGAGAACTGCTTACACTAGGAACAGTGTTGGCAGGATTAGCAGCCACATGGGGCGTACTCAAGGCTACTATCAAGTCTATTATGTCTCAAGTTAGTGACATCAAGAATGACATCACCAAGATCTATCAACAAGTAGATAATCAAGAGGCTGATCAAGCCGTCATCAAGAACAGTATCAAAGTTATTAGTCAGGATATCTTATCACCTCAGATCTTAAAATCTCAGAGTGAGCGTGATGGTAGAAATGAAGCACGTATACATATGTTAGAAGACAGAATGAACCGTTTAGCTTCAATGCATAACGGGGATCATCCACCAACAACAACAAAGGAACATGATTAATGTGGGAATACTTCACAGTAGATGAACTTAAATGTAAAGGAACAGATGAGTGTCACATGGATGAACAATTCATGATACAATTAGAAGCACTCAGACATGAGTTCAATGAGCCAATGATTATATCTTCAGGCTATAGAAGTGTAGGATATAATACAACAATAGGAGGTGCTTCTAATTCACCTCACCTTCATGGTAAAGCAGTCGATGTAGTTATAAGCGGTAAGAAAGCTTATCGTCTGATCAAGTTAGCTATACAACATGGCTTTTCTGGGATAGGAGTGTCTCAAAGAGGAGCGCATGGTAAGAGGTTTATACACATTGATACTATGGAAGATAGTGAAACACATTCAAGACCGTGGGTATGGAGCTATAAATAGCTAAATGCTATATGTGCTATTCTAAGCTTGTTACAGAAGAATCAGTACCTTCAGGGTAGGTAGGGTCCACAACATCCTCTGTAACGCTCTCTATGACGCTCTCTGAAGGAATATTTTCTAATTCTTCCTCTGAAAACAGGGAATCTGCGAAGTCACACTTAGATAATAGACCTAATACGACTTCTTCACCTAAAACATTAAGACATCCTACGATAGCACCTTCAAGTGTATCAGAATCTAGATTAGGATTAACATCAGAGTTAGCACCACGTACTCTAGATAGCAACTCAAGTGCTTTGATTGCACTATTAGTGTGTCCATTCTGTTTGGCAAATGCGTACTGACTTTCCAATTCATCAATGACATCTACATTAGTCTCCAATTCAAGTTCAAGTATACGTACTCTTTCTACGATTTCATCTATCTGTAGAAGTCGATAGCCTTGGTTTGCTGCTGAAGCTGCTGCATAACCTGCTGACTTAGCAGCCTCAGTTGCGTTGTTGTGTAGCACATAAGCTTGTGCGAACTTCTCTTGTTTATCATTTAACATAATCTGCTACCATTCCATTTACTAATATAGCCAGTGATACTGCATTGATTACAAGTAAGGCTCTATCATTCCAGATAATTGATACAATAAACCATCCAAATAAACCAAGAGAATGGAAGTATAAGTTAAGAGGAAAGATATTATTACTAGTTAATATAGTACCTATGATTAATAAAATTGAAGCTATCCATTTAACATACCAATCAAAGGTAAGAGTAGGAGTCATCTTCTCAATTATGTTTACCATGTTTCTTCTTACCTATTAAACATTTAAAGGGTTCTTGTTCAGATAGTTTCTTCACTATCCATTTAATAAACTTCTTAATCATGATACTTGAAAGCTCTCCCCACAACCACACATAGATTTAACATTAGGATTATCTATCATCAGACGTTGACCAAAGATATCTTTCTTATAATCTATAGTCATACCTTCTAGGTATAGTATAGAAACACTGTCTATTAATAGTCTGCCAGAGTCAAGATCAATAACATAATCTCCCTTCTCTTCAGAACTAGTTAACTGCCAATCATAAGTAAAGCCAGAACAACCACCACTGTTTACAGCTAGTCTTATATCTGTATCATTATTCTCATTTATGATTGATGACAGATGTAGGTCTGCATTATCAGTCAGGTTGATCATCGTCTATTCATGTTGTTCCTTTGGACACCTTTAGACTTCTCAAAGCTACGCATACCACCTAGTCCTAATAGAGCCATCACTAAAGATGTAAGCTCTGCTGTTTGTAGACTAGGTAATGTAACTACTGGATACCAGATCACCAACCCCCAAGATATGATAGGGGCAAAGATAAACTGCCAACCAAGAGCAAAGGCACATATCCACATGATAGCTGGTCTACTCCCGGCTACAAAGATGGAAGGATGTTTGGCTTGCTCTATGTTTGCTTGTGCTTGAGCTAGATCTAGTGACACCATCTGTGTCTTTAGCTCTGCTTCTAGTTTAGTCTTCAGGTCTTTGTCCTCTACAAACTTATCAAGGACTTTACCTGCTACTCCGATAACTGATTCAGCTATTCCTAACATTACTTCTCCTCCTTCTGTTCTTGTAATTGTATTATTCTAGGTTCATGGCTTACTTTGAAACCTTCTAAGGTAACTGTCTTATGATTAACAGACATAACATCAAAGAAGATATAGATAGATAGATCCTTATGTCCTCTAATCTTCTCCTTGAAAAACTGTAACCAATCATTAGGATCAAAGATAGAAACATGTACGTTAGTTCCATCAGTGAATGTTTTAAGTGCAGGATAACAAGCTATGTTAAAGAACACCATCTTGTCTGCACGTTCTATGATCTCATCTACCACCCATCCTATGTCAGTCTCAGGTATATGTTCAAGAACATCAGTACAGATGACTGCATCATACTTCTTATCAGGTAAGACATTACACTCAGGTAGCGCAGGTTCATAGAGATCTACTTCATTAAGTTTCCAGTAGTCCTTGAGAGGCTCGTCTAATTCCTCAAGCATACTCTTAAAGTCTTTACCATAGAGAGTACCTTTGCCAGCACCATAGTCTAGCAATGTCTTGCAGTCATTAGTTCTTAAGAAGTTATCTATGATGTAGATGAACTTAATTAAACTCTTGCCATCAAACATACCTGCACCAGATTGATGCATTGCTATATATTCTTCAAGTAATTCTTTGTACTTAGCAGAGGGATTATCCCTGCTTAGTTCTGGATCGTAGGGTATAGAACTCATTTGTAATATCCTTCAAACTCTGGTCTTGTTTTCTTACCTTGGGAAATATCCCACAAGTCTGCTACCATAGTATCTTTACCATGAAATGTCAGGGCATTTTCAAGGCCATCATCTTGGAATACTTTCTCACAGTCCTGTGCCATAGCTAGTAGCTCACCTGTAGTCCAGTACTCTTTCTCATTTACAGTTACCTGCATGTACTTAGGCTTGGGTATTTCACCACCTTCTATGTCACCTGTAGTCTCAGTAAGTTCTTCCTCACTAGGCTCATCCCTGCAACAATCAAAGCCAAAGAGATGTATATCCCTAAAGCCCATCGTATGTAGCATACCAATACCTCTCATAGCAGCACAAGTACCACCTGTAATCATGGTAGCACCTTGAGGTATACCTAACTCTTCAGCTATCTTAACCTGTTGGTTCTGTATCTGCTGACCCTGCTCACCTTCATCTCTAAGAGAATCAGTAAAAGCATGCCATCCATACAACTTAACTCCTTTGTCAATCATGAAGTTAGTAACAGAAGGATCAGTCATAGAAGCTAGGAAGAAATTAGTATCTAGATCTATGTCCTTGAATAGATCCTTACGTACTATGTTATGGGTAGACTTACCAGTGATAGGTCTAGGATCTAATAAGATACATCCCCAAGGTGTGATACCATGCTTCATTAGATTAGGGTAGGCATGTTTAACTGCCAGCATCTTAGCTTTTGGATTATCCTTAACAAACTTCTTAAGCTTACCATAGTCAAGATAAGGACCAGCAGACACCATGATAGCTGTTTGTCGATGAGCATCATGCTTTGTCACCCACTTCTCAGGATCAATCATTGTCATGTTGGTCTTAATGTTGTTGTTAATATAATCTCTAGGGACACAATCTCTAGGATGTACTACAATAGGTACACTCTTTAACTCTTTAGGTATGTTACCTAGTTTGGTATCATGAATAAAAACACAGAGATGAGTATGACCCCCACCAGCCACTTTATCTTGGGAGGGCAGGATGTATTTACGTATGCTATCTTCTTCTTCAAAGATTGTCCAGCCATCCGTATCCTCCTCTTCCGTATTAACCATCTTTGTCTTGACGCTATCAAATACATTCTTAGCTCCATGATATTTTTCTGGAGGCATTGTCTCATCTTCATCACTTTCTTTGGTGAAGTAATGATCAACCACCACCACTGGTATATTTTTAAATGCTTTATATTCTATCTTAGTAGTTTCAATACTGTTACCACTACCCATTAAAGCAAAGTCTACTTCATCAAGTGTCTCAGTCTTGACAAACTTATCAAGAGTCTTTCTTACATTACCTTTAGTTAATTCATAGGTGAAAGTCTTATCTTCTTTCTCCTTCATGTGTTCAGCAAACTCAGCAAACCTTTTCTCTACAGCTTCCATTGTATTGTGAGGCTTAACATTAAACTCCTCATGGTCTGTATGGATAGTTGCATCTTCAAAGAGATCAAAGCCTATGTAGTGTACACTGTCTTGATGTTTGAAGGATGCAAGTGCCATCTCTATAGCTCTACCTCCATTCCATGTACCTGTTTCTAGTATTGTCTTAGGCTTATAGAAACGTATGAGGTCAGCAAGTTGCTTATATCTATTGGGAAGTATATCTCCTGATGTCTGTGTCTCTGACAACTCAAAGATACGTTTACCATCCTTAGTTCTAAGGGCATGGTTTTTCTTGTCTGCCATGTTAACAATAAGCTCAGTAACTGGAGAGTTATCCTCAGTTAATTCGTAGCTATTCATACCATGAGCAGTATAGATAGTCCTCAGTCTGTTAAAGACAAAGACATCATGCCACTCCCTATAGTTTAAGAACTCTCCTGATGTATAAGCACCTCGTAAATCACCTAGCAATTCAACAGGGGTTGTCCTTGATAGATTGAAGGCTGTAAAGTAATGATCATCTTTAAGAGTTATCAAGTCTATGTTATCTGAATGCTCTGGGAATAGACCATCTAAAGTCTTTAAGGATATATCTTTAGTGTTCATTGCCAGAGGATCAAGCCAGATCAACCAGCTATCTGCATTCTCAAAGGCACACTCAGTAAGTGCTATAACTTTAGGCATAAACTTTTGTGCATCCAGTATCTCGTTGTACTGAATAACACCACCCTCTGTACCGTTATGTTGAGGGAAGTCTTTCCTAAACTTTGTAACTTCTTCCATCTCCAAGAGATTATGGTAGAAGATATTCTTTGCTTTAGGTAGGGAATAGTTAGCTAGATCAACGTCATAATAATAACAATGAAATTCTATCTTAGGTTCCCAGTTTTCTTTGAACTCGTTTAGTAAATGAAAGGTACTATGTTGAAGATAACTTTCATTAAAGGCTGTTACTATTTTATAATTCATCTACTTTTCCATGTAATACTAAATAAGAATAATCACCATTCCACTCTGTTGCCATCAGTCCATCCTTCTCCCTCTGACATTTCCACTCAGGGAACCAAGGTCCACCTGTTGTGAAGTGTACCATCTTAGGAT
>Ga0209232_1001121_pt1 | contig 15019 bp, 16 predicted proteins | sample ETNvirenome_2_60_FD_184066 | JGI IMG/M metagenome (GOLD analysis project Ga0209232, IMG submission 184066) | Marine viral communities from the Pacific Ocean - ETNP_2_60 (SPAdes) (version 2) | ecosystem: Environmental > Aquatic > Marine > Oceanic | place: Pacific Ocean | collected 2013-06-22
GCCTCCAACCAAGGCTCCAGCCTGCGTATCTAATGTAGCGGCAGTTGACCCAATGCCTGCTATTGCAACTTGCGCATCCGCCCTGTTCATCCCAGCTTGAACAAGCCTGTCTACCATCGAATCCCCCGGTCCCATTAATTTATTCTTATAAAAATTCTCATCGGCACCTTCAAAAACTTCTGGACTTCTTACAAGAGACTCTAAATCTTTTCTGAGACTCCTAGCAACGTCAACTGGCTTTTTAACACCTTCAAATGCTGCAGTTGGGTCATCGGAAAACTGATCCATAGTCGCCTGCGTTGGCCTGCCAAGCCCGATCAGATTCATACCAGCTTTTCCTTTTCTTTTTTCAAAGTCAGATTTTATGCTAGCTTCGGCGTTATCCAGTTGAATCATATCTAAAGCCATTTCAATAGCACTCTCTCCCCGTTTACTGACTCCTGTAAATCGGTGACTATTTGCCCCAAAGCCTCTTCGCTCAGCGTCCACAAGCCCGCCGACACCCGAGTCGAATAAGCCCGGCCCAGAATCCGCTAAAAAATTTAAAAGTGTTTGTCTGGCTACTGTTGCGTTATATTGTTGGGTTGCCTTATCTAACTCACCGAGCTGTTTGGTTAATTTTGCGGACGTATCTAAAAGTTTATCTCCAGCTTCTCTAATTGCGTTCGGGCCTTTAGTTAAAGAATTTACAAAATCTTTGTAGGAAGAGGTTAATTCGTTAAATTGCTCAGCACTAGCTTTGCCCATTAAATCTTCACCAAATACTTGATCACTAATTTGTTGAAATTGACTTTTCCTTGCAGCGATCGACAGTTGAGAAAAGTTGTTACTAAAAGAAGACACCATGCTATCTAAATTAGCTAAAGCAGGCCTAAAGTCTTTTTTAGATAACTCTTCTAGCTCTTTCGCACTTTTTTCTAAATCGCTTTGTTCGAAAGAGGCAGCAATCCCCTCTATCGCAAGTAAGGCTATAGCCAAATAACCACTTCCTCTAGCAAGAGATCCAGTGGCTCTTCCGATCGATATGCCGCCGCCGGGTTTGCCAACTTTATTACGGAGAGCCGTTCCTAAACCTCGAGAAAGTCTAGCTTTCATACCCTCTTTAGGAGGAGGCAATAGCTCGCCGGTAAGCATTTGAGGCACCATTCTAGAACCAACTCCACCCGGCCCCATCATCGCTTTTGGCCTCATTGGCCCAATCGGAGAACTAAAAGCCTGCACTGCTCTAGCTGGCCCAGCAATAGGAGCTCCTTTACCGCCAAAATTACTTAAGAATCCCATCCCCTGCATGGCCATAGAACCTATCATAGCTGCCTGAATTCCACTATTACTTGCTCCTCCCATAGCTGCGATCATCGGCAAAGTCATCGCTCCACCCATTAACGCAGTTTTACCCATGCCGCCAAATCCTCCGAATCCTCTCGATAAATCTTTTGACGAAGTTGTTAAATTTTTACTAGACTGTATTAAAGCTTCTGAGCCTTTTTTAAATGTCCGCATTTCATCAGACGTCCCTCCGCTTCTACCCATGCCTCTGCTAAATCCTCTTCGCTTAGCTGCGATCGACATGCCTCCAGCAGTTCCCGGAGGCATAGACACTAGCGCTCGCCGAGTCTCCAGACGAGCTAAATCATCCGGAAATAAATGCTCTGCAAAAGTAAATCCAGATTTAGCAAAATTAGGAATCCCAGCTGACCTAGGATCTAAACCTTTGCTTCTATATCTTTGTATCCCCTGCCCAATTCCTCTCGGTTCATCTATAGTATTGTATACGCCTACTCCAGAGGGATTGCTTTTAGACACCAAAGAAGGATCAGCGCCAACTCTTATGGCATAGTTAGGCACTCCTGCTTTCCTCTCTCTTGCTAAAGCATCTCCTAGCGGACTAAAATTAGGTACTGATCCACCATGCGCACGCTTAACAGGACCTCTTCCACCTCCCATGCCGCCAAGCATTGAAGCAGCCATTTGCTGAGCATAAGCAGTATTTCGCTGCAAAGCTAAACCTTGCGCATTAATACTAGCTAAAACTTGTTGAGCCGCAGCGCCAGAATTAACCTGAGCAACTCTAAATCTTTCTACTAATCCGGGTTGACTCATCAACTGATTAGTTACTGAGGCTAAGTTAGCAGCGGTCGAAGCAGTGGCTGAATTTATCCCAAAAAAGCTTTTGCCAGCAGTGATCGCAAACTTTCCTAAACTAAAAGTTAGCTTGCCTAGAGCGAGAGTTACTATCGCTAGTCCCGGCCCAGCTAAAACTGCCCCTAGTCCTTTTAATAGACTCTTACCTACAGTTTGGCCAAACTCTTCAAACCTTCCTCCCTCCTGAAATGCTCCAACCGCATCATTTACTATAGTTAAAACATTATTTATAGTAGGACCAAAGATATCTTCTCCTAAAACAGCTCCAACACCTCTTAAAGTTTCTTTTGTTTTATTTATCTGCGCTGCTAAAGTTTTATTTAATTGTTCATTTTTAATTATAGCTTCATTAGTAGCAGTAGCGGACATTCTTGTCGCTCTTGTAGTGATACCGTATTGATCAGAAAGATCTCCCAATAAAGCTTTCAACTGGTTAATCTGGAAAACGCCAGCTACGCTTTCAGATATTTGAGCTTTTTGCGCGTCAGAAAGACCTCTAAATTTACCAGCCAACTGCGTTAACACTTGAACGGCGCCAAGCATGTTTCCGTTCATGTCTTGAGTTGTAACGCCAATTCTTTGTAATTTTTTCTGAACGTCAGTTCTTTGTATACGAGTAAATATAGTTTTTAAAGCGTTACCTATAACAGCGCCACCTCGAGCAGTTCTTTGTTGCAGGGCTGTTACTATACCAAAAAGCTGATCCATGTTAACACCAGCGTCTAAAGCAGATGAACCAACACGTGAAATAGCCTTGGAGAGGTCATCAGAACTAACAGCAAAAGCTTGGTCAACTTTTGCCATTTTATTAATTACCTGAGTAGAAGTAATGCCAGCTTGACTGAATGAGTTAACAGCAGCAGTCAAAGCGCTCACTGCTTCCTCAGCTCCCATTCCAGTTAGCCTTGTCAGAATTAAAGCATCGTTAGTTCTTTTTAATGTTTCGGAAACAGCTAAACCCTGCCTAGCAAGTTCAGTAGCCCCTGCTGCTACTACTTGGAAACTTTGGCCAGTCTGGCCTGCGATCTTAAATAATTCTCCTCCAAATTTTTTAAGGCTAGCAGTATCAGTATTTAATACTACATTGATATCAGCTAAAGCTTTCTCTACTTCAATAGTAGCTTTTACAGTTTCCCTTAGCGCTCTAGTGACCTGAAATATGACTCCCGCAGAAGCTCCGAAAGCGATAACACGAGCATTTGCCGCTGCCATCGATTTCTCAAATTCATTTGCGTTTACAGTTGCCGCAGAAAGACCCTCCCCAAGAGGTTTCATCGTCCTGCCAGAACCCATTTTAGACAAACTCTTCTCTACCTTACTAGCCTGCGCGCCCAAACGCTCAAGAGCCTTTTGCGCTTGCTTGTCCCTTAAAATGATATCAATATCTAACCTGTCCGTAGCCACGTATAAAATTACACTTTTTTACTTAACTCCGTGCAATTTCATCATATCTTCCATAGTTAATTTACCGCCTTTTTCCTTGGCTTTTTGAGACAGATCTATAACGTCATCATTCTTGTCTATTCCAGCCTTCTCTAGATCTTTCTGAGTAGCTCCAACAATGCTAGAAGCACCGCTCTCTCCGTCTCCAGATGACTTCTCTAAGATTTCTTTTACATTCTTACTAGATTCTGCCCATTCTATTAATTTTTCAGGGTCTTCAGCAATATGATCAGGTATATTATCCTCTGAATTTTGTATAATGCTTTTGAAATATCGGCCAAAGCTAAAAATTTCTATTTGGTAAAATGTAAGTTTTACAATCGGTTTTCCATAAAAATTAAAAATATTATCCTCACATAGGTAGAAGATATTTGTAAAAAAGTCTGCTAGTGAGATTCTTTTTAAATTTTTATTTTCAAATTTATCATTACTTTCTTTGTAAATGTCCATTAAATGATAAACATCACTCTGGTCTAATTCGTCAAAATCTTCATCCGAGAAAAGAGGCTCGCCGTTCTTATCTAATACTGAAATCTGCATGTAATACTCATTAATTTTTCTGCTGGCGTACTCCTCTGCTGTAAAACCTATCGCCTCGGACTTTTCCATAATTAGATTATTTAAATTATTTTGATTATCTTTTATCTCTTTTTTTATTTGGTCTATTTGAGCCTGAAGAATAAGCTTAGATTTAGTCTTTTGCATTCCAGCAATATAATCTCTTATCCTTTCTATTTCTTTATCTTTTTCTTTAGACCACAAATTTTCTTTTATTAAATACTCTATCTGATCTTGTTTTTTAGGTAAACCTTGGGAAATAGCTTTTTTATAAAAATAATGATTTTTTATATCAGTCTTCGAAGCATCTGAATTGTCCATATGCTTAATTTTTATTTCTCCATATTTTGGGCTCCTCGTTAAGGAGTAGCCTTCGAGAATCTCTGAAAAAGCCAATTTTAATTCTTGTTTTTCCATTATAAAAAAAAGCCCCCCTCTCGGGGGGCTAGGTTTAACATCAACTAAAAAATTATTCTTCTTGATCCATATTTTCTTTTATTTTATCAAACTCTTGTTGATCTTTTGGCTTAGCAAAGTACCACAAGCTTATGTTATACATAAACTCTCCAACAACACTATTTAGATACTCATCTTGAGATTCGTCTAACTCATCATATTTACCGAGCCTAGTTTCTAAATCGCCATCTCCAAAAAATGGCTTTTCTTCACTATCAGCTTCTTCGTAGCTAAGATTTAGCAGCCACCAAAGAATTGTCTTGTTTCTGGCTCGAGATTCAGCTGTGTCCTCATAAATAGACTCCTCGGCCATGTTATACCTCTTGAGTATTTCTAAAAGCGGCTCAGCGTCTTTTTCAAGCTGCTTTAACTTTTTCTTTTGAGCGGCGGTTCTTTTCTTTTCGTCTATAACGATGATCTTTTCCTGCTCTGCATAAAGCTTCTTTATTTTTTCACTAGTCTCCGTGAGGGCTTTCTGCTGAATGTCGTTCATGATTCCGCCATCATTACTATATCTTTTACTTAGTAGTGGCCGAGTGATCATTCCTGCGCGAATCCCCTCTGCTAGCTGGACGCCATAATATAATTCTGCGTCATCTAACATAGCTCTTGAAGGTCTACGAAGAAAATATTTGCGAGGAACGTTTTCTTCCACGGTTTTTTCGACCATGATTTCTTCGCCGTCTTTGTTAGTATCTTGTACCTTTTTTGTTACTTTTTCTTTCTTATCTAAAGTAAACTCGTATAACCTTTTCATCTTATTTATTTTTATGGAATTCTAAGTATTTGTCAAAATATTCTTCCAATTCTCGTATGGTATCATTCCCTTGATCAAGAATACGTTTCCGTATTCTTTTATAGCTTTCTTCTGGGATTTTGACTCCTTCTGAGTTTAAGTCTTCTAGAATGAAGAAGAAGGATTTATATAAACCTGTAATTTTTCTCTTCAATTGAAACGAGAAAAAGTTTTCGACAATATCTTTTTCCATAATGTACCTTTACTGTGCCTTTTACCTATAAATAATTACACACAAAAACAAGAAAAAAGCCCTCCGAAGAGAGCTTTTGCTATTTATGTTTTGATTTGGCTTAACTAAAAGTTATCAGCTCAAATCCAGAGTAATTGCAGGAGCGACGTAGCCTTCGGCAGGAACTGTCTTTTGCGCTTTCGCAACTAATTGATCTTCCAACTGTCCTGACCAACCATTATTTACTATAAATTGACTTACAGTAGTATTTAAATCTGCGTTAAGCTCGTCTATAGTTACACAAGGATCAAATCCAGTTACGCCGTCTATATAGGCAGAATAATCGCCGGAAGTCATAGTGATTCCGACGACTAGTTCTGCGACTTTTCCAGAGTGAGGATGCGCTGGAGCGCAACACTTAGGCTGGCACCTAACTACTTGAATCGTGTTAGGCATCTCCTGCTCTATCTATTGCCAAATCTGGACCATCCGAAACTTCGGCCGGTTTCTCAGGAGCTGGCTCAGGAGCTGGGGGTTCCGGGGCTGGTTCCGGCTTAGGCGCTGGGGCCGGAGCGGGAGCGGGAACTGCCGCTTTTTTCTTATATAACTTATTTGCGTAACTCATAATATTTTATCTCCTAATATTAAGCCGTATAGCTTCCTACTACAGTTCCCGTAGCACCGATTGTGTTTCCAGCTAAGTCCTTATAGCTTGTGCTAGCCATATGACCAGAAACCACCGTAGCAACCGCTGACCCAGCGCGGCCTCTTTGATCAAGAGCGGTCTTGGAGGTTCCCTGCATTCTGAGCAAGAATCTTCTGTCATTTTCATTGTTAACAAGAACGAATCCGTTCGCGTCGTCAGCGACAAGCAATGTGCCCATTCGGCGAAATCCGGCTCCGCCGCCATCGTTGCCGTCTCCAGCCACTCCAGTCTGAATCACAAAGTCGCTGACTTGCAGATCGTTTCCATCACTATCGGTGATAGCAGAATCGAACGTGAACAACATGTCTCCAGATCGACTTACAGACATTTCGGCTCCAGCCGAAGTAATTTGTGACATCGTGAATGTCGGGCTAGTTACGTCAACTGAGTTAGTGTGAGACATACCTTCCATGAACAACCCAACGTCGTTTTGTCTTGGACCTCCAATTTGAGCGCTAAAGTCCAATGTCACATTTTTGTTGTCTCCGATAGAAGAACTATATGACTGGGCATCTGGCTTAAGGTCTTTGAGCATGTACTTACATATTGTAGTTTTGTCGCTATCGCAAGCGCTACCAGTGATTCCCTTAAGCTCAACTTCAATATTGTAAGATTTCTCACAATCAATAAGATCGTTAAGGTTACCAGTTGTTAAATCAGTTAAAAGAGCATCGATACTTAAACTCACATTTACAGGGAAGTCTACCTCACGAGCAAATGCAAATCTATTTCCAAGTCTTTGAATCGGAGTTCTGCCTAAATCAAAAGAAATGTTATAGCTCTGAATATTAGCAGAAGTGGTCGTGTCCCCATCAACACCCGGCAGCTTAGCGCCTCCAAGAGAATAAGCGTCGGTTCCAAAAGCAGAAGTACCTGCATGCTCCGCTATCTTAATTGTAATATCACCGGGGCGAAGAGTACTAATTGCTAAAATGCCAGAATCTCCTCCTCCTTCAGCAACTGTGAGCCCAGCAGATCCACTAACTGGAGGTAGACTGCAAGAATTAGAAGAAGCTGTACCGTTAATTCGATCTATGGCAGGATTTGGAATTGACTGAGTACCTGTACTAAAATTCATGTTCATCGCCTCAACAGCTATAGAAACAGTTGGGAATCCACCAACTGAGGCTTCTGACGAGTACGATGTTAAAAAGCCGTTGCCAATACCAATTGTGCTAGCTGGCTTCTCAGCGTCAACAGAAAAATCAAAATCTCTGTCAGTATCACCAACAGCATCTTCACCCTCTCTAGATGTCTGAATGAAGTAGTTTCTTTCGTCTGCCGTTTTATTTAAAATTCCTGACAGCGCAGAAGTTCTATTAGCTTCAGATGTGCCGATTTGGTCAATAGTAAAGCCTAAATTTTCTTCGTTAGCAAAATTAGATAAAAGATAAGAAAAATCCAAAGAAACAGTTGGAGTATCTAATACTACTCTATCTATAGCTGCTAATTCGCCAAACTGATTAACGTCAGTTCTGGAAATATTAAAAGCATAGTTAGCTGACTGCACCCTATGAATCTGCTTGATATTAGTCGGGTCGCTGGTATGAGTGTCCGTCACACCAGTCTTTTGGCCCGCAAATAAAGCTTCACTTTGATAAATTACTCTGTTTTTAGCCATGTTAAAACCTTTTTTAAGTTGTTATTTGATATTACAGTTAATATCGCTAAAAGAGAAATAAAAATCAGCAATCTCGGGGATATCTGAACTTAGTAAGCTCGAAATCAATAATATTAGTAAAAATATCAGGATTAAGGGCTCGAATCTTAGTTTGTATACCTCTTTCTAAGTTTGTGACAAAAACTTCCTCTATAAAGCAAGAAGCAGAAGATCCTTTTGTTGATGTGGCTGTACTAAAATTGTACTGCTCTCTATCTTTATATCCGCCAAATGAGTTAAATGGCATTTCACTTTCTTCAAATAAAGGCACTAAAGTTTTCTGAGTATCTCTAAAAATCGACCCAACAGCGTCTAGCTCGAATTGACTCTGCGCTAATACTATAGCTCTGACATTTACAGTCGTTTGATCTTGGCCCCCAAAAGATATAGGCTCGTTGCTACTTCCCATATTTTTTAAGTACACGACAGGGTAAGTTTTAGTGTCAGCTTCTAATCCAGTAGGAGTCAAATCTATTCTATTTCTTTCTGTGTATTTCGTTTCAAAAAGAATTTTATCTTCGGGCTGATTAGTTAAATATACATTAAAGTCTTTGATTGCGAAAGATCCAGTTATATCTGCTGTTTGTTCTCCAGAAAAATATACTTTTCCGTCTAAATAGTTTATGTCAAAAAGGCCAGTAGATCCCCCTTCTCCTAAATTAACTAAATTATCGTTGCCGACGTAGACTCCGGTAGGAATAGTAGCCCCCGTGATTGAAGCATCCGCAACAAACTGGGAGTAAGAACTAGAGTAAGTGTTATAGCCTTGGTACTCTTCAGATGCATCATAAAATTTTCCAGTAACATTCTCAAAAGCTTCTCCTTTGTCTAATATTTTATTATCAAACCATAGAAAAAAGCTCGACATTACTTTGTTGTCAAATTGCGGCTTCATTATATAAATCTTCCTTTTGTGCTTCTCCCAGCTGCAGATGCTCTAAACCTTAATAACATTTCATTCACGTAGGGCTGACCTTTGTAATCTGTATTTCTTACGACATACTGCGACTGAATAGAACTGCCTGATTTACTATTATTGAAATCGCCTTGCTCAAAACGTGCTAGAGTATAACTAAGGCTACCTCCTCCGGGCACGCCTCTTTGCACCATTTTTACCCAACTTTTCCCTCCAGAAAAATTAGCTGGCGTAACAGCGTAAATTTCTTCCATTGAAGGATATCTTATTTTAAAATTATAGGTTATGTTTTTACCAGATCTTCTAGCAACCCCAGAGCCCCTCATTACTCCTACGTATTGAGGAGTAAAAGATTTTCTTATTATTTTAGTAGGATTGTCGCCTAGCTGGAATCCTAGAAATTCAAAAAAGCTAGCTTTCTTTCCTAAAGATTTTGCTAGGCTTCTAGTTTCTAAACTTTGGGTAACTTCGTGCTCTTCGAATTCTTTTTGTAATACCGCTCGCGCAGCTTCAACCCTGTCTTCAACCTTTCTAAACGCCATTTTTTTCATTTCGGGCGAAGCTTTCACATCATTAAGTCGCTGCTTAACAATTTTATTAAACTGCTTAGAGAGACTTCTTGCCATTATGTAGTTGCCTCCAAATAAAACACAAAATATTTTTGGCCTAAATATTCTCTAGTTCCGTCATCAGTAATTACATTGTAATTTTTGCCTTGCACAACTATAGATTCAGTTTTGCCATTACTCTTAATGTAGTCTTTACAATCCTGCTCAACTTTAATTCTAACTTCGCCTCTGATGTCTTCTACTTTTATATCATCAACTACTTGCTCATCTTGCCTTTCCTTAAAGTTGACTAGTGCATCAAATGTACTACTTACAGTTTCGTAAGTGATTATTTCTTTTTGCGCTCCGTATCCAGCGTAAATACTTTGAGACTGATTAGTTATAACTTTTTTCGGCTGTTTAAATATAGTTATAGTCTCTTTGAATGTATCAAAATGATCGGTAAGAGCATTTTTAAAATCAGTCTTACTGGACTCTGGAATTAAAGAAGCCATTTTTAAATTGTAGACCTGTTAAAATGCTGAGTTCTAAACGGATCGTGCGCGCCAACTGTAGTGTCATCTCCTGCGACTTGGACGGGTGCTGAAAGCCTTATTTTGTACGCATTTATCATATCACTAAGCTCGTCATACTCTTGCCTTTTTAAAGATGCGTAGGTTTTGCTAAGTTCATTTTTGTTAATCTTTCGAACTTTAGAGCCATCAGAAACCACTTCCACTACTGGGTCATTTGAAGCGGCGCCTAAAGTAGATCTAAGCTGTTGATCATAGTAATGTACATTATACATTTTTTTAAGAACTGCCTTTTCTTCGAACTGGAGTTCAAGCGTATCATTATCAACAGAACTGTTAAAAGAGACAGGCTCTCTTCCAGTAGCTTCAACTCTTTCTTCTATTTCAAAAGTAGAATGACTTACTCTGAAAGAAGTATTTAGATAATTATTTAATTCGCCGACATTGCTCCTAACCCAGTAGGCAATTGCGGGAATAGATAAAGTTGAAGGTTCAGAGAGTTCTCTGAAGATTTCGTCAGCGATATCGACAACTTTCATATAGTATAAATTACACTATATGAAGTTTTTTTGGAAAATTAAGTATGCTCGGAAGGCCTAGTCCCAAGAACGTCAGTGTCCCATACTGCACGAATAGCAGTTGCAGAAGATGCAGCGTTGAGAGTAGAATTATTAGTTACGTCTCTCAAAGCCTGCTTTTTAGTAGCGACTTCTGTTTTCTTGGATGCGTCCCCGGCCTCATCAGCACGTTGATATTCAATATCTAATGCATCTAGAAGCGGTTTACGGACTTGACGAAAACGCTCCTTTTGGAGGTCCCTAGCTTTTGCGATATTTACTCCGATTGGCATAATTTATTACTCCGCATACTCCCAAGCGTTTCTGAAATACCTGTCAGCAGGGAGATCGCTGATAGGAATAATTTGATACGGAACTCCTGCGGGCACGTCTTTAGCAGCGATTCTAGCCATAAAATCTTCATGCGTTTCGCCTCGTTCAACAGCTTGAGGAGCTGGGACAACTACTGCGACACCGCTATGACTTTCTCCTTCTGCGGGAGCTGTCGGATAAATGATTCTTCCTGTGATGTCCATTTTATTATATTACACCTATTATAGATTTTTTTTGCTAAAAGTCAATTTTTTAATTCCCGAAAATTAATATTGACACTTGTTCCTGATCGAAATAAGTAACCGAAGACGTTTCAGGTTCAACTGTTGCTACTCTGAATTGAGTTGTAGTAAGAGGATTGCTTCCAGATACATCTTTATACAAAGGCACTCCCCACGTATGATCGATATAACCTGTCATCGCGACGGCCGCACCGTTCGTATCAGATAAAGCTGTAGATAAATTTGCCGTATAATCTCCCGTTCCATTATCTGTAATACTGCTCACGTTGTAGCTGCCTCTAATTGCTACAGTGCTCGTCCCATTGAAGTTTACCCACGCTTTCGCAATTCGCGTTTGGTTAGTCGACCCATCATAGTTCACTCTAACTCCAGTAGCATCAGCGTCTAATACTACAGGTAAGTTTCCATCTCCTCCGGTTGTTTCATGCGCTGAGGTTGGAGGCGTAAAGTTAGCGCCATAACGAGCAAGTCCTTTTGTTATTCTAAGATCATCTATGTGGCCATTAAAATACCAATCTAAACTCGGGCTGCCAGTTGAAGCATCATTAAATACTCCAACCCTGAAAGGGTCCTCAGAATCTCTTAAAGCTGTAGTAGAAGCAGCCACAGAAATTACCGACGTGCCATCTATATATACTTTTAATGTTGTGCCGCTTCTTTCTAGCGCGATATGATACCAAGTACCAGTAGAAGGCGACCAAGAATAACTTGTGTCAGCGTTGCCTGACAAATAATAACCTAACCTTAAAATACCGCTACCATTGAAGTAAGCTAAATAGTAAGACATTGAACTTGCCGTACCATTTGCCCAATGGCTAAATATAGTGTTGTTTCCCAAAGCTGCAAATCTAATCCAACATTCAGCAGTAAAGTCTCCGGCGCCAAAATCAAATGAATCGTTGTCTGCGACTTGAATATAATCACTATCTCCATCTAGCAAAAGGCTAGCTGTTCCAAATTTCTTTTGAGCTGTATCTAGCTGAGCTGTACCGGCAAAAGTTATTGTATGAGAATTATCACTTTCGTCACTAGTAGAAGTTGCGGTATCCGACCCATCAAAAGGTAGGAGCAGAGATACTTTATTAAAGTTAGTCTCTCCGCTAGACTGACCCGCAACCTTAACATTACTTAGTTTTAATTCTCTCATTTTTTTAATTCCCGAAAACTATTATTGCCGCATCTGGATTGTCATAAGCTGATCCATTATGTCTAGAAAGATGTCGAACAGCTGATGCGCTTGAAGGTCGGCAAAGTACATCACTTTGATTTGTAGTTCCTATACCACAAGAAGTTGCGGCAAAATTAGCATCTGACGCTGCTGTAGAAAAATTAAGAGTATAGTCTCCCGTGCCACTGTCGGTTATACTTGATATGTTATAAGATCCGTCTATCATACTTGCGGCAGCTTGAGTGCCGTCCCAATTGCACCACGCATGAGCAATCCGCGCTGTGCTTATGCCACCTGTTCCAACTATGATTCCATCAGCGTCTTCGTTAACGATAATATTCTTAAGAGAATCTCCCGCAGAAGTTAAATGTGCAGTTGTCGGCGCAGTGAAGTTTGAAGTATACCTAGCCAACCCTTTTGTAATTCTTAAATCGTCCATGTAGTACTGAGGAGCGCCGCCACCTCCTCCGTGCTGGTCTCCGAAGTACATAGTGTGAGATCTACCGAACTGACCTGAATGACTTGCCGTGTTTGATTCAGCAGTGCCATTTATGTACATTTTTAAAGTGCCGCTATATCTAACTAAAGCTATATGCGTCCACGCCCCAGTAGACACCGCAGGATTAGCTGAAGCAAAATTACTAGTGCCAGCGTAATACCAAGCAAGTTTTCCATCATTAGCAGTACTATGCCACAATTGATTTCTCGTGCTACCGCTAGAATCCCATTGGTCAAACATCGCAAAACTATTAGCGAAAGAAGTGAAATAAAACCAAGCTTCCATGGTGAAATCTCCAGTACCCATGTCAAAGCCGTCACTAGAGGAAACTATTACATTGTCAGCAACGTATAAACTAGTAGCCCCGAATTTTTTTTGAGTATTACTTAACTGATCTCCAGTGCTATAAGTCAGACTAAGATTTTTATTACTTGCATCTAATCCTGATGTGGTAGTGTCACCATCGCTACCATCAAAGTTAAACATCGCAGTTACTTTTGCAAATTGATCATCCCCAGCTGTCGATCCAAAAGTTTTTATATAATCTAAAGGTAGCTTTTTCATTTTTTAATTCCCGAAGGCTATTACATTTACTGCGTCTGGGTCGTTACCGTACAAACTACTATCATTAATATGAGGTACATTTATTCTTGCTGCGCTAGTAGTTTTCGCTGTTCCCATCCCTGTGACCACAGACCAGTTATACGAAGCGGTCTGCCCTATGTTTGATCCTACTATACTGTAATTTGTGTCTGCCATTGCTGTACCAAAGTTTATAGTATAATCTCTATTACCATGATCAGTAACACTGCTTACGTTATAAGATGCGTTTAGAGTAAGTCCTGACCCATCAAACTCTGCCCAAGCTTTTGCAATCCGTGATGCGACCTCTGGCTCAGCATCATTTACTGTTTTTAACTGTCCTAGTCTTAATTTTGATAAAGCCATATTTTTTTAATTCCCGAAAACTAGTATACATATAGTATTGTAATCATAATCTGCTCCTCCCGGGCTAGCTTCCGAGGTGTATCTGGAGCTCACTTTAACTAATGAAGTTGATTTATTTTGTATTAGAACTTGTCCGATAGCAGTAGCACCATCTGTAACGTGTCCTATCCCTGAAGTTACAGAGTAAAGAGCATCACCCATAGCTGTCGAAAAGTTAAAAGAATATTGCCCTGTGCCATGATCGGTCATGCTACTAATATTATAACTTGACTGAATCATACTCGCCGCCGCCTGAGTTCCATCAATTTCAGCCCACGCTTTTGCAATCCGCGCTTGGTTTATTCCGCCCGTACCGATTGCCACTCCATCCGCATCGGAGTTGACGACGATGTGCTTGTTAACGTCTCCAGCGGAAGTTAAATGAGCGGAAGTCGGCGCAGTGAAGTTCGAAGTGTAACGAGCTTGTCCTATAGTGACTCTAACGTCATCTATATAGCCATTCATATAGAGATCTGCACTGAAGTTGCCACCAGCCAAGGCTCCTATAACGAATCTATCGCCATTGGCAGAAGTTATGCTGCCCGAATTAGTGATCGTATCTTCGGCTGTTCCATTTAAAAATAGTTTCCAAGTATTACCACTTCTCGTTACCGCAACGTGATACCAAGTGTCCGCTGATACGGTTGTTTTAGTTCCTTGAGAATAATTAAGATAAACCCAGCTACTACCTATACGCATATACCAAGCTATAAAATTACCATTATATTTCCTAAGACCCCAGCCATTAGTTGATGAGCCGCCGCCGTTTCCCCTATTCGCCATGAATTCAACAGAAGTGGAGCCGTCAAGAACTGCCGAATTGAATCTCACCCAACATTCAACAGCAAAATCTCCACTGTCAAAAGCGGTATTCCAGTAGGTATCGGAAATTGTTAGATAGTCACTGTTGCCATCTAATAGCAAGCTAGATCCGCCAAACTTACTTTGCCCAGTAGATAACTGAGCCGTGCCAGCAAAACTAACAGTTCCATTTCTGTTACTTAAGTCACTAGTGCTGGTAGCTGCGTCCGACCCATCAAAAGGCAATAATAAACTTGTCTGAGGAAAATATACATCTCCAGCCGTGCTTCCGGTTATTTTAAATTGATCTAATCTTGGTTTAGTTATATTCATTTTCTTATCATATCCATTAATTTAGGATAACCGTTAACGATCCCGTAAGGAGAATGCACGACGTTAGTATTTACACTCTCTTTGCCTTTATTCTCTTTATCTTTATAATAGTCCATTTCTATTTGAAAGAAAGCCGGTACGGCGATTCTGACTTTTTCCAACCTACCTT
>Ga0209232_1001122_pt1 | contig 15015 bp, 32 predicted proteins | sample ETNvirenome_2_60_FD_184066 | JGI IMG/M metagenome (GOLD analysis project Ga0209232, IMG submission 184066) | Marine viral communities from the Pacific Ocean - ETNP_2_60 (SPAdes) (version 2) | ecosystem: Environmental > Aquatic > Marine > Oceanic | place: Pacific Ocean | collected 2013-06-22
CCACTCTGCATTAGGAGTTTCGCTGTGGTTGTATATCATAGCTAATCCTAGAGGAATATAAAAGGTATCTTCTTCCCCTTCATATGGAGAGTAGAACATGTAATCGTGAAGAACACACTCATTGCCTATGTCGTTTTCATCAGAAATTAGATAAGGACATAACTCTATAGTATCACCTACAGAATAGTCCTTATCCGCAAAAACACCAAGGCCGTGTATTTTAGATTTGTCTACGTATGGCAATTAACGCTTCTTCTTTGCCATTCCGCCACGCATCATCTTTTTCTTCTTAGCCATTTTAGCCATGCCGCCGCCACGCATTTTCTTCTTTTTAGCCATTTTAGCCATGCCGCCTCCGGCCATTTTACGTTTCATCATGCCGCCGCCACGCATTTTCTTTTTCTTAGCCATGCCACCTTTTGCTGCTGTCATAACAGACTTTTTCTTTTTGGGTTTTGCTTTTGCAAAATAGTCTTGCATAATTTTTTTGATTTCAATATCATCAAAACCATCAGCTTTAAGTTTTTTTTCCGCTTCTTTCATTTCTTTACGAATGCGTTTACCTACACTATCGTCTTTATCACTAGCCATTTCTTAGTCTCCTTCTATCTAGCACTAAGGCTTCATACACATCATCTGGAAAATGCTCATAGTAATTGGATTTTTCCAAATACAAAGCTGCATCGTCTAGGTTAGAAAGTTTCTGCACAAAGACCATACAATACGATAAGCTGTCATCCGTAACTTCATCATCTACAAGGAAGTCTAGTCCAGCTTCTGTTGCGTCATAGTCAGGATGAAACACCATCAGGTGTAAATCAATACCTGCCACTGACGCTAACTCATTTATGCCATCACAGTACCCATCTAGGTACTCCATGTCTGGCAAATCTTCTTCTGCCCACACTACAATCTCGTAGTCGTGGTCATTAAAAGTACGGACCTCTTCCATAAGTCCGTCTAGTCCAGTGTTTATGCTGAAGACTACTTTATCATCAGCCCACGCTTTTCTAGCGTAGGGGCAAGGTGGTAGACCATTTAGTTTAGCACTAGGAACTTCTAAAAAGTTTTTTGACCACGTGCGTATGTCATGCTCTACTGGATGCATTTCGTTTCTTTGTTTTTTGTTTCTGCGACTCAATAAACTTTCTATATACCGCAGCAGCAGCATTTTTACCTGCTACTTTAGCACGTTGTTCCATAGCAATAGCCGCTTGTGTCTTATGAGCATGTGACCTATTAGATGCTTTAATTTTTTTAACGGATAATTGTGCATCTTTTGTCGTAGCAAATCTAAGGCCACGAATTGTTCCTTTTGGATTTTCATCTGTGTATAAATCACTATGCTTTTTCGACTTAGCGGGTTGGCCTTTTTTTCTTGGCACTCTTGGATTTGCCATTAAGAACTCCTTGTAAAGTCTTAGCCTGACTAGCATGGCTCTTAGAGGCTTTCTTTAAGCTACTAATTACTTTCTTTACTTTTTTCCTGCCGTTACTTTTTAGCATTGGCTGCTGCCATCTTTCGCACCATATTCTTTTGTGCAGGAGTCAAGTTGTCTGTAACAGAACCGCCGCCAGCATACATGTGACTCTTTCCATTAGCCATACCGCCCTTCATCATTTGAACTTTATTTTTCTTAGCCATTCCACCACGGGCTTTTGCTTGTGGCTTTCCTTTTTCCGCTGCTGCTCGTGCGGCTTTAACGACAGAAGGAGGTAATGCATTTTTTCCTCTTACCAAGTCATTAATAGCGTTTCGTAAAAGTGTTGCTTTTTCACTTTGCTTATCTGTAATTTTATCTAGGGCAATAAGTTTATTTACTAAAGTTTTAGCACGTCCTTTAGTTGCCCCTCCTATAGTAGCAAGGTTAACACGAGTTTTACTACCTTTGGCAGCAGGTTCAGAGGTTTTTTCTACTGGCTCTGATGCTTGTTTTGCCATAAAAGTTTTATTACCTATTGTAACAGGTCTATTGTATTTTATAGCTAAATCTAGTGCTTCTCTTTGTCTACCCGCATCTGTCATTGCTTTGTTTTTTAAAGCCTTCATTTCAGACTCAAAAGTTTCTTCAGAAGCCTTGCTTTCTGGTTTGCCTAAAATCCTACGAGGTTTTTTACCCGCAGCTTTTGCAATCACTTTATCAATTTTTTTAGCCATTTTTAACTCCTACTTTTTCTTTCTGAAGACCATAGTCTTCTTTTTTCCATTACGGATCACATTTCTCAAGACCTCTGTCTTACTATTATAGCTACCGCCAAATGCCCGTAACGGTGAGTCTGTAGCTTTACCGGGGCGATATTTTTTAGCATCTTCTTGTGCTGTCGCTTGTTTAGCCCTACCGGGGCGATATTTTTTAGCATCAGATGCTGCTTTCTTTTTTCTAACTTCTGCTGCTGCTTCTTTTGCTGGTCCCGGTTTACCACCCGGAAGTTTACCTCTTAGTGGTCCGGGTTTACCACCAGCCTTAGTTACGGTTTTTGATTTTGGTTTATTACTACTACCTTGTACTGGCCCTTTTCTAACAGGTTTGGCTGCAGGTTTTTTAGCTGCCTCACGTATTCTTTTTCTAGCTGCAGCTTCTTCTGCCGCTGCCTGTGCAGCAGTCTTGCCACTTTTACGTGGACCGGGTTTGCCACCCGGTGATTGTTGTGTTTTAGTTGTAGCCGCCGCCGTGCTTGCACTTTGTGTTTTTCTATCTGGTTTTGTAGCTATACCTATTCCTGCAACACTAACACCTGCTGCCAATAAAGCTGCTTTAGTAATCTCGCCTGATCTAAAAGCACGTAACTGTGCAGGAGTAGGTTGCTTTAGTTTACTAGGAGTACCAACTGTTGTTGACTTACTCTTTTTAATTTTAGGCTTGCTTTTAAGGTCTACACGTTTTGCTTTTACTGGTGGAGTTTGCGCCCGTACATTAGACTTAGCAGTGCTAGTGCCAGCCCCTTGTGCTTTAGGTGCTGGGGGTGTAGGTTTTTTAGCTGCTACTCCACTTGGCTTTATTTTAGTCTGTGTTTTTACAGAGGGTGTCTCTGTTTTAACAGACTTGCGTTCTGCTTGTACATTAGAACGTAATGCACGTTTTTGGTCAGGGGTAGGCTGTTTTGTTTCTTTTAATTTTTTAGGAGTAATCTTACTCTCTGCCTTAATGGGTTTGCGTTCTGCTCTAACCTTGCGTCTTTGCTGACGCATACGAGATGCTTGAGTGCCAGCACGTAGATTTTTAACTACGCTTGCTGCTTGTGCAGCTTTAGCTGGACTTTTTGCTTTAGCTGCTGATACTGCTTTACGTGCAGCTTCTACAGCTTGTTTACCCTTTAGTAGTTTATTACCTACTTTAAAAGCAAACATGCCTCCCCTAATTAAAGCACCACCCGGAATAGCAAACAAAGCTAGTTCCATCATCAATGTATTACCTGACCTTTGTGCTTTTTTTGCTCTGGTTAAATCAGCCTCTGAAAAGATGCCTTGATCTGCCCTACGTTTTGCACGTATTTCTGCTATACTCATGTTAAACCCCTACCATTTAACTTTGTGCGACCAATACTTAGCTGACAGCTTTGTGGTCGGCTTGCCCTGTGCATCATGCCGTGCATAATAGGACTTCTTACGTGCTTTATCTTTGGCTGTCTTAGGAGACTTGCCAGCACCTTTTACGCCTTGCTGACCAAAACGTATAAACTTGTATTTACCACCCTCTGATGCCATTACAGCGTGTGACTTCTTAGGATGCTTGGGAGTGCGTTTTGGTTTGTTAACGCCAGACAAACCTTCTGCCTTCATTTTATTACGTACTCTTTCCGGTATAGCCATTATGTCGCAGTTCCCGATGTTGTACACTTCCAACCTACAGGTATGTGTAGAGGAATACCAGTCATAATATCTGCACTCATCTCTACTGTACGATCATAACACTCTTCATGCGTTGCATATGGACCACGAGTGTCTTGTGCAGGAAAACACGCATCTTTACCTTGATACATGATACAGACTATTACCCATGCTTCAAACATCGTCTTTTCCTTCTGACCATCCTTCAGCCCTCATTGCATCTTCTACATGCTTTAAAGTAAAAGAACGACCATAGTATGCTTCTACTGCAGTACGCACATAGAATACATCACTGTGGGGTATATGGAGTTTGTCTAATGAGTTAGTACGGATAGCATGATAGAATGCTTCAAGTACATTATCTGTGTATAGTTTTACGGATTTCTTCGCCATTGTCAAGTCCTTTTTAGTATAACACGAATTTTTATTTACGTATTATACCATATAAGTGTTATCACTTACAAGTGAGTTTAACAAGAATATTTAACTAACATTAAAGATGCACCGTTAAGAGTTATTATAGTTAAGTAAATAGAACAGTCTAACTGTACACCTTTAGTGTGTATTAGTTATAGCGTGGTTATAGCAGATTTTAGCAAACCTGTCAAGAGTAGAAATATCATCGCCACAAAAATACCTTAATGTTGCACAATAATTAGGCACATTGCACAATACTTGTGCATATATGTGTATCAGTATCCACCGTGGTTAACAGTCAATTTTCCTGATCTGTGTGCTTCTGTGTATATACCTACCACATACCCCCGTGTGGCCCCTGCCCGTACCCGGCTATGTGTCTGCATATACAGGCATTATGCCTCTGTAGCCACGTAGGATTGCAATCATGTGTCCATAAGCGTATGAAGATGCTACATTTTCCCTGTGATTACAAGGCATTGATAGGCATTAGCGACTGTTATGGTATCAGTCGTCATCTATGATGTTCAGTGAAGCATGGGATTTGACAGAATGGTATCCGTCAAAGGAGGTGGAGCATACAATATACCCCCCTAAGGGGTGGTGGCAGATCGACTGTCCAACATTGGTCACTTTGATTGCCTCACAAGTTTCGCATACGAACTTCAAAATATATATGAAATATATTTTTGCAGTCGTGCGTGAAACGGCAGGCGCAGGGGATATTGCTTTAGCAATTTGAACAAATAGCTTGACAGCCCGAAACCTTTACTATCTAACTACGGTTGTAACGGTTTTACCCCTGAACGAAGTGAAGGGGATAAAACCTTATACAACCTATAGATAGAAAAGAGAGACCGAAATGCAAAATTCAACTCCAAAACTTTCAGCTTCAACTGACATTTCAACTCTGTCCTTAGACAGTGAGATTGGCAAAGTTCTTTCACTCCGTTGGAAACGGATTGAGTCTGCCTCTGCAAAGTCTATTATCGACTTTGACAAGCCGCTTGGGGATTTGCTCTGCAAATTGCGTGGGGCTTTGGATGCCGATCAAAAGCAGATTCCGTCAAAGACGCTGAATGTCAACAATCTTAATAAGATTGATCGCCGCCGCCGTTCTGAGGCTGAGAGACTGGCCCGTGATTGGAACGTGGTAGTCTCTCACATTGATGGTAAAACCATTGCTGAGATTGCTGAGAGCAAGCGGTTCTCTTCTACCACTGCGTTATTTACCGCCGTAGACAAGCCAGAACGTGAGGCTAAAGCCGCTGAGAAGAAAGCTGAGAAAGAAGCCGCTAAAGCGGAAGCAGAGGTAGAAGAAACTGCTAAAGCAGAAGAAGTGGCAAAGCCAATGACGGCAGATGACATTGTGTTTGAGGCCATGCTTCTTTGCTCTGTAAACAGAGTTTCAGATAAAGAGTTCATTGCCGCTGTAAAGCGTCAAATCACAATGTTAAGTGAGGCGGCGTAAGCTGTCTCACCAACTGTCCAACATTGGTCACTTTCAATCGGAGATATCACATGGCTAAACGCAATCCACAATGCACCACATTCATCCGCAATTTCAATGCGAGGGGTGTGGTGTCAAATTGGGGTCGTGACATTGACATGCAACCAAATAATGTCATTGAACCTCGTTGCTTCACTATAGGCCAGCAAGCCAATATGCAAGCTGAGCATGACAAGGCGGTGCGTAAGCAAGAACTTGCCGCCAATCTTGCCGAACTTGATAGACTACTAGAATCCCTCTAGTGTGTATAACGTAATACACTTAGAAACTTTAGTGATAAGTGTATTACTTATATCCACTCTAAACCGTCCAACATTGGACACTTCAAACGGAGTTAAACATGACACAACACGAATTTGATCTTATCCGTGACCTTCACAAAGAGGCACGTGGTGTCCGTCCATCCTACAATTGGGATGTGATGTTTGATGGCCTGTCTGCTGAAAATAAGCAGAGAGTATGGGATGGCCTTGTTGCGGAGTCCGTGCGCCGTGATGAGGAAGAGGCAAGTGCGGAGCAACGGTGTTGCCGTGAGTTTCGTAGTGCCCTCCGTGCCACAATGAGGGCTGGTGCACCGTCTGTGGATGACGCACTGTCATGGCTCTATGGCTACCATGCTAATGGCGTTAAGCCATACAGTGTTCAGGACATTGAGCATTGGGTATGGTCTATGGGAATCCTATTCACTCCGCTTGGCGAAGCGGTGGTACATCGTCTTGACGCTATGACGGATTACAAGGAGGTATAGATGTGGACTACGCTTGACATAATCATAGGCATGGTGCTACTGTTTTTTGGTAGCATTGCCTTGATATTTTCTGTCCTTGACGGACATTTTTGGGCGGCTATTGGTGGCACGGCGTGTGCTATCGGCGGCTGTAAACACATGATGGATGCAATCCACGGGAGAATCAGATGACTTATTCGATTATCGGCGTTGGCAATAATGCAAAGACAATCAAAGGTGATGGCTCTGAATACATGACAGCCATCCGTTACCTCAAGCCATTCAAGACCGTGTTCAAAGGCAAGGTACACAACCTGTGTGCTATGGCGGAGAAAGCACAGTGCCATGTAGGCTGTCTGTTTACGGCAGGACGTGGACAAATGTCTAGTGTACAGCGTGGCAGGGAACGCAAGACAATGCTTTTGCTGGCGGACCCAGTGGCATTCTATGATGCCTTGTATAAGGACATTGAGACATTCCAAAGGCGTTGTCTCAAAAACATGATAACACCTTGCATACGTCTTGGCGGTACGGATGACAAGGGCGATGGCATACGTATTGCCAAGCTGTTTCCCTTGTCACAGTTCTATGACTACACAAAGGTAGTCAAACGTGCCTATCAGGATTTGCCTGACAACTACCATATCACGCTGTCTTACAGCGAGGCCGATATGGACTATGCCGACAAGGTATATCAGGCAGTGCTTGACACTGGCGTAAACATGGCAGTGGTATTCCGTGACAAGCTACCTGCTACGTTCCGTGGCTTGCGTGTCATTGACGGTGACAAAGATGACTTGCGCTTTCTTGACCCCAAAGGTGTAGTCGTTGGCCTCAAAGCCAAAGGCAAAGCCAAGCGTGATGACACTGGATTCGTTATTGACCCTAATTGGACATTGCCTGATGGCATGGTATGGAGTGACCGCATGATGCAACACAAGTACCCTGACATATTGGGCATTGACAACTAGCAACCCCTTATGTATACCTTACGTGATATACACTTGAAACTTTAGTGAAAGTGTATATCACTTAGGTATACTAGTAACCGTCCAACATTGGACACTTGGAGATTTGACAATGCGTACTAGAATCGTAAACCCTGTAGCCAAGGCACTCCTACAGAGTAATCGCAGACGTTCACAAGTAGTGCCTGACAAAAAGAAATACAACCGCAAGAAGGACAAGCAAGATGCAAATCAAGCTAGAAAACATGAAGAACCAAAAGACAGTTAAGCCAGAGGGCAAGCGTGACCATTGGCGGCACGAAAAGAAACGCAAGCAAAACATACGGCGTATGGCACGACGTAATGTACAACAAGCACAGGAACAAAGCTATGGGTAATGCTACCTATCTAGCAATGTATGGTTGCACAAAACAGAACATGGAAGATATGATGTTTGAGGACAGGCCATACATGCTGGCTATGTGTATACTTTCTGACGCACAGCACCTCATGGAGTATGACACAGAGAAAGCAAGGCAGTTCATAAACAAAGCTAAGTATGTGATTCGTCACATGAAGGAGAAGTCAGATGCCTAACCAAGTAAGAATATACTGGAATCTTCACAAGAAATGCTGGTCCATACAGGACCGCAAGACAGGCAGAGTAATTAGGCATGAGACAACCTGTGTCTTATCGGATGCCAAGTTCGTTGTTCGTAAGGCAGGACAGGCCAAGGTACGGCGTGAGGGCAAGAAGAATGTCCACGCCTTTGCTGTAGGCACTGTGTCTAAGTTTACGCTTGACACTGCAAGGTCATTCATGCAGGATACTTGCAAGGCTGTCACCTATAACCCCTATGTCAATGACACCTTTGTGTACAGGGACACAGGACACCCCATTACTGATGCTGACACTATCGTGGTCGGCAAGTATGAAGGTAGGCCATCTGTATGGGTTTACCAAAACCGTCCAACATTGGACACTTCAATCCCAACAAACTAGAAGGAGATATTATTATGACATCATTCAACATTGAGAACACCATCGCCGCAGGCACATACTTCAAGCGTTCAACAGGCAAGACAGGACAGGTGATTGCATCGCCAGAGTTTGAAGCCAAGCTGTTAAAAGTAGAGGCACTCTATCGTGAGTATCACGGTGTACCTATGGGCCGTGGCAAGTTCTATGACATGGTGCTTGAGCCTACTCGTGAGACAAAGGACGAGGTAGGCGGCTACATCCAGTACACAGCAGAGGCTGTGGCTGGTATCATTCTGGACAAGGTACACAAGGCACTTGGACAGGCAGTACGCCGCAAGAACCGCAAGCCTATCACAGTAGAGGTGGGTAGCCTCACTATCAACAACCTGCGTGACCTTGCCCGTAGTGGCCGTGGCCCTGCAAAGAAGGTTGCATGACCAAGTGGGTTTGCTATGAATGTGGTGGCACGAATGTCTGGGAACGCTCATGGGTTCGTGCCAACCGCATATCGTGGATGTTAGTCTACGATGAGGATGTATACACAGATGAGTTGCATCCCAAAAGTAAATGTGATGACTGCAACAAGGATATTTTTCTAATAGAAAAAGGAGACGCATAATGTATTGGGAAGTAGGTGTAAAGATCGACAGCGAGGCTGGGCAGGTGACTGTCCATCCCGCCGCACTTGAACAATCCAAGTGGGATAACGCAATGGAACACGCATTGGAGATGGCACAAGCCTTGTATCCAAAAAAACGCATTGAGTTTTTGTACATAAAAGAGTACGAAACCAGTGATGCAGGTAGCTGTTAAATCACCTAGTGAGTATGGTCTGAGCAAGATGAAAGCTAGGTGACGGGGGCGGTGGTAAGACCTACTGTAGTAGGACAATCTGCCACCCCCATATTATGAAAGGAGAATGATTATGATTACACTAATGGTAGTATTTGGCATTGCTCTGTTCTCACAGGACAATGCAGAGTTCATGCAAGACATGAACGAAAAGAAGCAATGGGATTGCACGTTTACATATGTAGGCAAGCAGGATGCTAGGCCAGACGTGCCGCACATTGCAGTGGACAACAAGTATGTATACTTTAGTATGGAGCCATGTGATGAGTAACCAACATAACGAAGCTATCCTTGAGCGTCTATATGACGAGGCGTATGAGGAGTTGAGGCCGCTGTTTGACCAAAAGGAATACGGTGACATGGCATACAGGTATGAAGATTTACACCTCGCCGCCGTGGATTTGGCAAAGAAAAGAATGGAGACAGCCGATGAACTGCTGGCACTGTAGCACAGAACTAATCTGGGGAAGTGACCATGACATATCAGATGAAACAGAAAACTTTAGTATTCTTACAAATTTGCATTGCCCTAATTGTGGGTGTGATGTAGATGTTTGGTATCCAAAGGAAAAGGAGAATAATGATGACTAGAAAAGAATTTTGGGAGTGGCTAGAGACTTGCCCCGCAAAAGAAAATGCTGACCCATCAGGTTGGTTTATTGCTGATGATATGGGTGATGAATGTCGTGTATTCTTTTACTTTGATACGGAGATTGATGATGAATAAATACAAAATACGAGCAACAAAGTTCACGTTCATGGATGCCATAGTTGAGGCTAAAGATGAAGATGAAGCCCGTGCTATGTATAATTCCGATAACGTAGAGTGGGTCGAAGTAGGCACCGATATAGATGACTGGGAATTTTATGACGAGCAAGTATATGAGGTGGAGGACATGAAATGAGCAAGACTTATTCAATACTCGTACTGGGTACAGTGGAACGCAGGGTAATTGTATCAGGCGAGTCACTGGCAGAGGCAGAGGCCAATGCCTATTCGGAGTGGTCAAACCTGACAGGTGGACACATTGGCACTGCTGAATCTGTAGAGGCATACGAAGTAGAACAAGACGTGATTAATTCATATAAGGAGGATGACGATGGAAGAGTATGCTAGTGCATTAGAACATTGGGCTAATTGTTTTAGAGATGGTACACTAGACGATGCCTACGCCAATGAGATTGCCTATCTGCTAGAGGATAAGGCGCACGATATCAGGATGTACATTTTAAAAGAGGAGTTCAACCATGAACAGACAAGCACACAAACAACACATTCTTGCCTTAATTGAGGAGGTGAGACAACTAGAATCCCGTATGCAACCTACCGACACAGGACACATTGCGACTGCAATCAATGTTCTCATGGGTAGGATTGAGGAACTGTTGACCAAACTTGTGGAGGAGAAGTAGTATGGAAATAACAAGTGAGCAACGCCTTGAATTACTCAAGGCACACAATGACCTGAAAGATATCCTGTCTACAATCCATGACTGTCAAGACATATGGATGTCTGATGTAGGCAAGCTGGAACGTATCCAATGCTATCTGCATCGCATCTTTAAGTTTGTACCCAAAGAGGATGAGGACGGACATCGTATGCACTATGCAGATTGGATACTAGATGAGGATGACACTTGACCGATGCTACGTTATATGATATAACTGCATCTTCACAAACAAAAGGAGAATAGATATGCCATTAGAATATATCCCTGAGAACCTTGATTTCAAGGTAGACTTTGAACCCACTAGAGTTATTGACAAGAAGTATGTAATCAATCGCAACACTGGCGAACCCATTGCTATTGTTGGTAAGGACTTCACCTGTGCATCACACGGTGACTTCTTCCGCAGTGTCATGGACACGGTTACAGAGAACCTTTCCTCACATGAGGTGGACGGTGCCAACATTGCATGGCGTGATGCACATCACAATGGCTGGGCCATGATGGACATGACCTTGCCTAATGTGAAGGCCAAGATCACTACCCCAAAGCATGAGACTGAGGTAGCACAGCGCATCATTGCACTGCATGGTGTGGACGGTACGTGTTCTAACACGGTACTGTTTGGTGCTATCGACTTCTTTTGCACCAATGGGCAGGTACGTGGTGAACATGACAAGGTACGCCGTAAGAATACCAGCGGTTTTAACCTTGACACATTCATTGACCAGCTAAACCGTAGCAAGCAGGACTTCTATACGCAGTCTGAAAAGCTACAGGCGTGGGCTGACAAGCCTCTGTATGCAGACAACGTGAAGTCTATGCTTGAGTCTCTGGACAAAGGCAAGTCCAAGCGTATGTTTGAACTGTACAATCAAGAGGCTAGTGTGCGTGGTAACAATGCCTTTGCTCTGTACTCTGCCTTCACCAACTATGCTACCTATGCTGATGAGCGTAACGGATTCAAGCTACGTAACACTGGCAAGGATACCGATGCTGTGTCAATGTGGGAGCGTGAAGAAAAGGTATCTCGCTGGGTAGACAGCAAGCAGTTCAAAGAGTTGCTTGCGGCATGAGTAGGTACGTAATAGAGTTCGGACCCAACTGGTGTGATGGATGGCTATCTTATGACGTAAATGCTTCTTCAGAAGAGGAGGCATTGTCTATAATAGACAGGCTTTTGAAAGAGGGCATCGAATCTTGTGACATAACAGCAGTAGACGTATGGGATGGTCAAGATGATCCTGCCTATGATGTACTGCAAGGAGTTACAGAAGCAGGAAGCTACAAGTGAAAACAGTAGATGACCTGATACAGAAGTACCTAGTCTCTAACGATTTCAATATGCTAAGAGACAAGTCTAAGAAAGACTATAGGTACTTTCTGTCTGTCATGTCGGATCAGTTTGGTGATACAGCCTACGACAAAGTGACCAGCAAGCAAGCTAAACACGCCTACGAAGAGTGGGTTGTGCGTGGCATCACACTTGCGAATCACGTGAGGAACTCATCGTCTAGGTTGTATCACTACGCTATAGACATGGAGTATGCCACCTTCAATCCATTTGCTAATATAAAACGTAAGACTGCACCACAACGAAAGGTGGTGTGGTCAGAGGATGACGTGCGTCATTTTCTTGGCACTGCATATAGTTCGTTTGAGTGGCGTAGTATCGGATTGATAGTACAGATGGCATACGAATGGTGTCAAAGATTGGGTGATATGCGCTTGCTCACATGGGATAACCTAGATTTGCCTGACAAGAAACTCTACCTTGAGCAGTCAAAGAAGAGGGCAGAGGTTACGTTACCTATTGAAGATGACCTACACTCTATGCTGATACAACAGCAGGAGGACTTTGGTTTTCAACAGTACGTTGCGCCCCGTGTAAGGCCCGTCAGGGGCGTGTACGAACCCTACGGCTTGGACAGGCTAGGCAAAGCAGGACGTGTCGTTATGCGTGAAGCTGGACTGTCTGATGAACTACGACTGATGGACCTACGCCGCACTGGTACTACAGAGATGGTAGAGGCTGGTGTATCTATGGGCCAGATCATGTCGGTTACAGGACATACTAACCCACAGTCTGTCAAACCGTACATGAAAAATACATATGCCAGTGCCAATAGTGCATTGACAATGCGTAAATCTCGTGATAAAAGCACTTAACTGCCGACAAGAAAGGTGTATATACATGGATAATATATATAACATTGTAAGTGATTTACACATAGGTGTAGGTGAAACCCAACGAATGAACTGTCCTATATGCAAAGGGCGTAAGACTTTCACTGTTACCAACAACATGGGTAGTCTCGTTTGGAACTGTTACAAAGCATCGTGTGATGTAAGCGGTGGCAAAAGAGTTGCTATGAACGCAGAGGACATTAAGTTAGCATTACTAAACAGGTACAAAGAGGTCATGCAGTTTGCTGAATCGGAGTTTATCCTACCTACCTACGTCACCCACAATACAGACAGCCTGTACATCAAACGGTTCTGTGCCACGTGGGGCATAGACAAGGACAGGCTGGGCCTTATGTGGGATGTAAAAGAAGACCGCCTTGTGTTCCCTGTCAAACACGATGGTGTTATCGTGGATGCCACAGGCAGGTCATTGGGTAAGCGATTACCTAAATGGAAACGATATGGAAAAAGTGGCTTGCCATACACGTCAGGGTGTGGTAAAGTCGCCGTAGTTGTTGAGGACTGTGTGAGTGCCGCAGTTGTAGGCGAGGATGTAAGGCTTGTCGGGGTTGCCATGTTGGGTACATCCATGCTGGAATCACACAAGAGGTATCTCTCGCAGTTCTCAACAGCAATCATAGCACTAGACCCTGATGCCCTGAAGAAGACGCTATTGATTGCCAAAGAACTTAGAGGACACGTAGCTAACGTGCGTGTACTCAAACTGACGGACGATCTGAAGTACCGTCACCCCGATGACCTAGCTGCATTGACAGCGATAACCAACAAAGGAGATTAGCATGGAACTATCACTCATCAGAAGCCTGATGGATAAAGACTTCTACGATGACCATCGTGGTTCTAGATGTCCATCAGAATTGTTCAGTTCGGACAACAGAAAGATCAAGCAAGCTATCGACACCGCTATGGACAGATATAATCGCACGGTTACGCCCGATGAGATTGAGGCACTGTTCATATCAGGTAATCCAACTATGACTACAGCACAGAAGCAGGGGTACGCCAGCTTGTTCGCACAGATCAAGAAGGAGACACCGCTAGGCAGTGATGTAGCACAGGAGGTTCTATCCAAGCTGTTCCAGCGTGTGGTAGGAGAGAAGGTAGCTGAACTAGGCTTTGATATGGTCAACGGTGACAACCGTTCTCTTGAAGCCCTACGTGGGCTGATGGAGAAGTACAACGATGACTTCATCCCTAACATGAATATAGAATGGGAAGACATCAGCATAGAAAGCATCATGGCGGCAGTCGGAGAAGAGGCACGTTGGAAGTTCAACATCCCCTCTGTAATGCGTAAGCTAGATGGCATCAGCGGCGGTCACTTGATTGAGGTAGGTGCTAGACCTAACGTGGGTAAGACCTCGTTCCACGCCTCTCTAATCGCTGGTCCTAACGGGTTTGCACACCAAGGTGCTAACTGCATCATCCTGTGCAACGAAGAGGCTGGCAAGCGTGTAGGAGAACGATACCTTAACGCCGCATCTGGCATGTCACGTTACGAGATTGGCGTGAACTTTCAGAAGGCATCTTCCGCATATTATCCAGTGTCCAAGAACATTAGGATTAAGGAGTGTCAGGGCCGTGACATGGCGTGGGTAGAATCCGTAGCCAAGTCGTATAAGCCTGACATTCTTGTACTTGACATGGGTGACAAGTTCAGTGCTGGCGGTAACTACGCCAGACCAGATGAGGCACTCAAGGCTTGTGCTGTATACGCTAGGCAGATTGCCAAGACATATAACTGTGCTGTATTCTATATGTCACAGCTATCAGCAGAGGCAGAGGGGCGTACCACACTGAATCAATCCATGATGGAGGGATCACGTACAGGTAAGGCAGCAGAGGCTGACCTCATGCTACTGATAGGTAAAGCACCGCATGTAGAGGGTGAGGAAGAAGACAGCCCACTACGCCACATTAACGTAGTCAAGAACAAGTTGAACGGCTGGCATGGCATGGTCAACTGTGATCTGGATTACCTGACAGCGAGGTATGGAGTATGAGGACAAAGCCGTTTAACAAAGCATCCTTTGAGAAGTATGACAGGGCTGCACGTATACGTACAGGACAGCATCTAACTCTCAAGGGGTACAA
>Ga0209232_1001123_pt1 | contig 15006 bp, 23 predicted proteins | sample ETNvirenome_2_60_FD_184066 | JGI IMG/M metagenome (GOLD analysis project Ga0209232, IMG submission 184066) | Marine viral communities from the Pacific Ocean - ETNP_2_60 (SPAdes) (version 2) | ecosystem: Environmental > Aquatic > Marine > Oceanic | place: Pacific Ocean | collected 2013-06-22
TCTCCTTTTTTCTTTTTATTTCTACTTTCCCTAACTGTTTCTAAGTAAAGTTTCAATTCTTTTATCGCATTCATTTATTCACCCTCCAATTCATCAATTAAATCAAGTAACTGGTTAAATGCGTGGTCTTGTTGTTTCCTTACATCATAAGTGTAGGATATACGAGCAAGTCTCTTTATTATCTGTCTCTTGTTCATCATTTTTCATTCCTCCTTCTCGCAATCACATAACTTAAACAGTTTAGTGACTCCACTTTCCAATACTCGCACGACCATAGGTTCGTAGCAAGTTGGACATTGTTCTATTTTCTTAATCATTCGTCATACCCCCTTGATTGGAAGGCAACCATGTAGGGTGCATCTGTATGCTTCATCAGCAATACAGTATGCTCTACATCTTGCTCGGTCTTGACCCACGCTGATACCTCTTGGTATAAATCATGGGTTCTACTCCGTGATTGGTTTCCTTCGTCGTCTTTAGGCATCAAGTGTATCACTACTTCGGGTGTACCGTTAGGTGATACTCTATGTTCCATTCTTGCATATCCGTTCTCGAATCTGTATTCCATATTACTCACATCCATCTCTACATTTCCAATTCTGCGGGTTAGCATCAGTTGTGTCTATCATGTGTGAACAATCAAGGCAAGTTGTGAATCCACAGGTTTCACACATAGCACCTTCCATCATTACCTCATGCTCGCAAGCACAATCTAATATCCATTTTGTTTCTTGGCTCATATTATCTATCTCCATTTGTAAATAGGGGCTTCCGGTATATATAATCATCGGAGGGGTTCATCGCCACCAAAGGCAACCCACATCAATGATTTGATTACACCTCGCAGGGCATTGTAGTTTCTTACGCACTCAGCCCTATCGCTACGGCTTGTTGCCTCACGCATAGCATTGTACCACATCTCCTTGTGATGCTCAGCAAGTGTAATCATACCCTTGATTTCCCTATCCGACTTCATCCATATATCACCTTGCCAAACAATGAGTATTGTAGTAGTACATCAGCCGTGATTGAGTCGCCTCCCTCATCAACCATATCGTTGAAGTGTCGTGGGCTATGCTCAGCCATTAACATGATACCTCGCTCAATAGTCCCCCGATTTAGTATCTTCTTTAGACCTTCGTAAGATTGGATTATGACTTCGCCACCTTCAAGGAATGGTATTTGATGTGTCCAGTTGTAAACTCCTTGCTCTTGGCAATCCACCAAGTCCTCGCATAACATTCTACTACGCTTGTATCTGTCGCAAGTCTCTTGAGGTATCTCAGCATGGTCAATCCAGTAGTTAGAGCCACCTTCAAAGGCCATGCTCAACCAAGTCCATACATGGTTGTCACTTAATTCCCTTGTGTATGGGAAACTCACTCTTCATCGCCTCCGAATTTGCCGTCAACAATGCTTAGGTATTCTGCAACAGTTTTAGCACCATGCCACGCCTCTTGATTGTCCTCGTGGGTCAATCGTGCTGTGATTAATTCCTCGCCACCAATAGGTGCAAGTTTCAATATCTCTTGCTCGTAAGATTTGACCGTCCCTAAGACTTGCTTCTGCTGTGTTATCAGTCGCTCGTGTGCCGTTGTCGGGCATTTGTGCTTCAATCCCAAAGTGTATGAGTTGATTGCTTGAGTCACATCGTAACTCTTGGTCTTTTCTCGTAGTTGTGCGTAGTCCTTGATTTCGTCAAGGTCAATGTCAACTTGGTAGAATTCAAGTAGAGCATCTGCAACCTTACGACCAGCCGCAATCTTGCGGTCATGCTCAACAATCTTGTCAGCCAATGCTTCTGCTGAAGCCTTGACCGTCTTGCATGATGAGTAGTATTGCCTCATCTTGTCCGTCAAGAAACCGACTTTGCTGTTGACCAGCAGTTTAGTCTGCTTGATTTCAGCATCGGCAAGCAATTTCTTGACGAATCCAATATTGTCAGCATAAAACTTGTTAAAGTCCTTCATCATATCAACAGTCAGTGTGATTTTGCGGTTAAGGCTCTTGGGCATTGAGAAACCAGTCCCTCTCACTCTTAGAAAGTTAGTTGGTCGCCTTGTTGCCTCACCATTTGGTAGGTAGGCAATTCTGCTACTTTGACCAGCCTCGCCCAGTGTTTGTTGTCTAATTTTCATTGGTATGTTGGTGAATATTCTAATGTGCTTGTCGCTGTGTGGCGACTGAACAGTTGAAGCCACTACAATTACCTTGTTGTTGATTGTTGACCATGATAGTGATGACTTGATTTTTACCATTGTGTCGTGTATGTTCTTGATGTTGTGGTATGCTGGTAACTCCGGCTGGTAATTTTGCGCTCTAATGTATGGTTTGGTGTGTGATGTACCTGTCATAACACCCTTCTCATCTCGTGCAATATTGCCTTCGCTGTCCCACCAGTGGTTGTTTTTCCATGTCTTTAGTAGTGGTAACTCACCAGTAGCCTGTCGCCATCTGTATACTTGATGCTCAATTGCGTTGAACATCTTGGTGTCAGCCCAGTTTCCTTCGTTATCGGGAACATAGGTAGTGTGTGTTTGTGTCAGCATTTGTGCCGCATACCACTGGTCTATTGTTCCTTCGCCTCTATTTGCTTTTATCTTTATTTTTTCTTCCATTTTTATTCCTCCTTGTTTTATTTTTTTTGTTTTGTTTTTGTCGGCCTGTCACGGCCACATTCTAAATTAGGGGTTTCCCCTATATATATTGTTCGGTCAGCCCTCCATGATTTGACCGTCCCACAGCCATGTGAAACCATTTTCTTCAATCATCAAGTACCACTGTCGGTCATTGACCCACTGACGGCTTGACAAATCTCCTACATTGATGTACTGGTGGCTATCCACTGGTATTCTCATAACCTTGCGGCTACCATCATAGAAAGTGTATTCTTCAATCTTGTTTAGTTGGTGTTCGTTCATTGTTCATCATCTCCTAAGTCAATTATAATTACTATATCGTCCTTGCCTTCTTCGATTATCGTCCATTGTTCCTTCATTCTTCATTCCTCCTTAATTCATTGTGCAATTCTCGCATCATGATAGCCAGTCCCTCGCTCAAGGTAGCATAGAGAAAATTCTCCTTGCTGTCCCCAAACAGGGTGTCTATCTTCAAGTCCTCCACGATTCGCTGTGCGCTTCGTAGAATCTTGTAGTCATGCCATTTGTCATTCTCACTTCTTGTGTCTTTTATCTTCATTGTTTCGCCTCCATTTGTCTGCTTCAACCTTACCAGTAGTCGCCAGCATATATACTTTACTCAATCTTCCCCCTTGTGATTACAGTTTGCTTGCGTCCCTTGAACGCATCATGCTTCTTGATTTTACCGGATAGGTTGATTGTGTCTCCTTGCTTGATGTCGGTCTTGTTGCCGCTTCTAAACCACACGATTAGGTCTCCCTGTGGGGTCAAAAACTTGGTCAAGGTAGTCTGTCCGTAGTAACCATCAATAGTCCTCACAAAGTCCACTTGAACAGTCCCGAAGTCATGCTTCTCACCAACAGTACCTAAGTGCCTGTTGTTCTCTAATTCTGCGACTTGCTTGGCTTGCTGAGCCTCTCGTGCTAACTTGGTGCGGTTCTTCAAGAATGATGCAACTACACCGCCAGCGATGCCAGCAGTTTTGTCCGATACAACCCCACTTGACCATACTTGACGGCAGTTGAATTCAAAGGAATTTGAGCCGCTAAGATTGGTAGCGTAGTCAATCAATTCTTGAGCAAGGTCAGCAACGGCTGGGTCAACTTCTGCTGTAGTCCCATCGTCGCCAGTAGACCAGTCACAAGAGCCTTCTTTAACACCTTGTAGTGGGTGGTCGCAAGTGTATCTTTGTGGGTGTCCCTGCATTGAACAGAAGCCGATAAATTTCTCATCGAATGCTCGTCCAGTCTTGCTTGCCTTACCGATGTGGTCGTAGGCCATTAGAATGCGACCTAAGCCGGTTCTGTACGGGTAATTGTTGTGAACCCATAGAGCCGCTTTCATAGCGAAATCTGCGATGTTATCGGTGGGCTTGTGAGTCTTACCTCCGCCACCCCAAGCCCCACTTGCTCTCAAACTGCCCTTGATAGCCATGATATCCTCAACCAGTGCTGGGTCAATAGCAGTATATTCAAACAGACAAGAAGTGCCTACGGTCTTGATTTCACCAGTAGTCTTATGTCGTATTGTGATAGTCTTAAGTCGTCCCCTCTTGCTACCTGTACAGTGGTCACAAGTGTCGTTAAAGTCTGTGATTGAAAGGTCAATCCAGTCATTATCATCGACTGCAATAGTCGGGTTAGTCATGTGAATAGCCTTAGAACCATGACCTACATTTGGGTCGGCTGGTACAGTGGTGTAGAGTACATCCCAGTCATCGGACAGGCTTGCCATAGTGATTGTTAGGTCTTGGTATGGTATCTCAAACCACTTTCCACCTATCCTACGCTTTGCCATTCTTATCTCACCGAATGAATGAGCGAACATCAATTCCCTCCTGTTAAATGCTCTTGCTATGCGCTTGAGCATTGATTCGATTCTCGGTTGTGCTTTTACTTGTGTTCCTACTGTAAATGTTTCCATATTTTTCATCTCCTTACTTCTGTGTATTTCATGGCGAGGTAGGTCGGATTTGTGGGTATGATTTTGTAGTTATCACAGCGTTGTAGTCTGTAATCATCAATCCACTTAGCCAGCACACCAGTTTTGATGTGTCGGTAATATCTCGGTATCGGCCTCGCCATGTTTAGCCGTAGTAGTAGTCGGATATATAGTCTTGGGTCGGATATTGGTATTTTAAGGGTGTTTCAGTACATCGTTTTGACGGGGCGACCCGATTATGATAGGTTTAGGTTGCCTATGAGTTGGTAGTTGGCGAAATCACTGTGCTGGAGGGGCTTTCGAGGTTGATATTTGAAGATTTGTCGAGTAGAGTGGAATGAGGACATAGAAAACTGGCTGAAAAGCCTACATCATCACAAATATCGGCATTCTTCTGCCCTTTTTCGGCATTCTTTTGCTTTTTGCGCCGATTACCGGAGTTTTGGTCGTTCTGTATCACACTTGGACTTTTTTTCTCTCGAAAATTTCTCTCTCACAACTGCGTGTATGATTGGAGTCTTTCTTAAGACTATGTAACCCTATCATAATAGCCTTTCATGATAGGCTTGGACTTTCTCTCTCTCCAAAATTTCTCTCTCTTATGGGGTTCGGCGTATAGTCCTGTCTTAAGACTATACGGGCGGCTCTCTTTTATCTCTCTCTTTTCTCTCTCTCTCTCCCAAACACAACTGTAATATACTTCTTTCTCTCAGCATAGACTGTGCCGACTTTCTCTCTCTTCTCTCTCTCTCTTTGTGAATACACATATACTCATACCCTATACTATAAGTCGGGTCAAAAAAAAATCCAAAAAAAAAGTGTGACCCACCACTGGCATTTGCCAGTGATGAGCCACTAAAGCCGCCCTGCCCCCGAAGGGGCAGGGAATCGGGCAGTTATGCAACGCATTGCATATCAATTCATAGTTTCACAATTCAAGTGAATAATCTAAACAGGGTCTAAATTTCCCAGTACTCAGCGTACTTGTTATCGAGCCAGTGGTCGTCGTACTCCATGCTGGTATAGCGTGGGTCAAGTCGTCCAAGTAGTAGGTCGTCACAATCTTCCCAATAGTTGAGGTCGTAGTACTGTGGTAACTCGTATCGTGTGCTGTCCGGTCTAATGCCTTCGTTTGCCAGTATGTCGTAGCCGTGATATTGGTACAAAGCCCCTTTGACTACGATGTCAAAGGCTGGCCAGCCACCCCACTCGTCAAGGATATTGTCCTTGTGTTTGTGTACATGGTCAGTTTCACCGACACCAGTTGTAGTTGAAATTTGGCAGTTGTCGGCTGTTCCAGTTGCTTTGGGCTTCCAGTCGTAGTATGATGACCAGTGGCGTGAAAACTTAGGGTTGTAGGTGTTGGCTGAGCCGTCGATGTCACGCTTGGTTATGCTACCATCGGGGTGAATTGTGTATTCACGGCCAATGTATGCCGCCCAGTCGGACTTGAGTCGCTTGCCGAATGAATCCTTAAGATGATTCACAGTCGAAGCAATCACAACAGCACCAGTTTCCTTGTCGTCAAGGCGACCCATGTGAAGTGGGTTGCCACCGTTAGTCCAGCACTTGAGAGTACCAGTCGGGTCACGAGCATCCGACCATATCAAGGACATACTGCCCTCGCATATTTCGACTACCTTTTCGATAGCACCTTCGTACAATGCTTGAGCGACGACCATTGAGTCTACATTACCAGTTTGAGGCTGATTCAACTTAGGCCAAGCCGACAAATAGTTGTCGACAACGCCATTATGAACCAGCATCAATTGACCAGTTGAGTCAAAGTGTGGGTGTGCGTTTTCATCAGTGTTACCACCATGAGTTGCATACCTTGTGTGCATGGCCGTCCACAATACTGACTTATCGAGATAAGTGTTCATGTTGTGAGCCATAGCGACGCTTGACTCAGCCGCTTTTAGGTATTTGACACCATCACCAGCCTCAAAAGCAAAGCCACTGGCTTCGCCACCTCGATTGGCTAACTTAGTCCAAAGAGTCTTTGACTTGGCCTTGACATTGAATGCCTTGCCAGCCCCATGAATTGCACCAATTCCACACCCTACAAGGAGTGCGATAGCGGTCAATACTGGGAAGGCAAGAGCCAAGCCAAGAGCAAGCGTCGACATACCGTAGCGAGCGACTGAATACTCATTTGAGCCACATTCGTCACAAGCATACTCGGTCACAATTTCCCAAGATTCGTTGTGACGGTCATAATTCATTGATTCAACATACAAGTTGTGAAAGGTCACTACATCATCACAACCATCACAGTGAGCATCACTGTAGGTAGATGGTTCGGGAGGTGTGCTGTCTTGATATGCTTGGTAGTTGGTTTGCATTTCGTTTGCCCTGTCCTCATCGGTGGGGCAATTGTTGTCAAGCATACATCGACTTGAGCCACAACTCGAACACGGTTTCACTGACTGACCAGCAAGGAGTTTAGCCCTCGCAACCCAATACAGTCGCTGTCTGTCCGACTGAGCAAATCCAAGCCAGTCAAACATTCCATCGAGAGTACGAGGATAGTCAGTTAAGTTGTCGAGGTTGTCAGTGCCAACGCATCTGTTCACAAAGTCAAAGCAAAGGTTAGCCCATCGCTCGGCCTTGATTCCATCCGCATTAATGCACTGATGTTGTCTAAACTCAATTGTTCCGTGTTTTTGTAATGACCTCAAATTCAACTTTTGATATCTGTCACCACTAAAACGCTCATAGATGCTACGAAACCACTCGTCCTTGTCTACATCGAGTGTCACTGGTATGTAACGCTCGGCATCATGACAATACTCATCACGGCTCACTTGGCCGATGTTTGGGTTATCGCTGTACGCCCTTCGCAGGGAATACATAGAAACTGACATTCCCTCACCAGTCCTCCGAGAAGGACTGACGAGCATATCCCAAGCACCTTGCTCAAAGTACCCAAATGCGTAGGCAACTCGGCCAGCAATTGACCGAGCCTCATCCCAACTCATTTGCTTGTACTCATTGCCCCAATATGTGTGAAGGTCTTTTAGTCCAATGTGGACATGATAACCAGCACTGACAGACGAATTAGTCAAGCCCCTCAGTGCCTTAAACACTGACTTGAACCATGACTTTGACTCGTCGTCGTACATAACTGGGGAAACGATTTCAAAGCCGTTACCAGCGACGCTGGTGTCCGGCTGTACTTTGGTGAATTCCCGAGTTGATGGGCTGTTATACTCAGCAACTCGAGAGGTTATCCCGTTGATAGTCAACCAATTCGCCAGTGAGTGATGAGTGCCACCATTGTCACGACGAAGGCGGTTGAGCATTTCCAACTCAGCACCTATACGCTTCCTGTTTAGATTATTCCACTTCTTCCCGACTATTGCCACTGTCATTGCTACGGCTGGACTGACCAAAAGGACAACCCATAGAGCCATAGCGAAGCCAGCGATTAAGTCGCCTATTGCTATAATTCCGGTATCTACATAATTCATTTTCATTACCTCAAAATTAACCCTGCGTTTGTAGTTGTTTGCTGAGTAGGTAGGTTGGACTTTTCGACATCAAAAAAAGCATTTACATCAAGTGATTTTGACACTTGACATCCTTTCATGATTTACATCATCAGTCCTTAGTAGAATAATCAACCGAGCCTAACTTCACAGTCATGACCATTACAGTCACAACTCAGTATCATTGTACTCGGTGGCAAGGTGAGCATCACCGTCCGTTATCCCTTGCCTTAGTTACCGCCCTCATTCGGGGCGACAACCGTCTCACTGTTCCTACCCAGTGGCTGTACCTAACAGGCCGTCTATTTGTTCCGACCCATTAGGATGCTGTTTCCGATGGCACTCAGTCCATCGGTTTTGGCTCATTTTCGCTTCGGCTTATCCATGTTGTTTCGTCGTCGGATAGCAACCTTCCGTCAGCATGGTAGCATATCAATGCTGGGTAGGATTGACACTGGTTAGACTGGATTTGACAGGCACTGGTTTTGGACTTGGATTTTTTGACTTTGAAATTGACTCTCTCCCAGCAAAAAAAATGTTGGACAGTCCTCCTAAGACTATACTGTATATGGTTAATTATTTTTTCTCTCTCTCTTTTTCTCTCTCTCCAATATACGGGTGAGGCGACTCGTTTGGCGGGCGGCGACCCTCCCCAAATCCGGCCAACGCTGGCTTTATATCTAATAACTTGCTGGGCTGTATGAAGGAGGTGAAAAATAATGGCTTGGAAATATATCATCAAGGTTAAACCATATTGGGATGAGTTAAACGGTAATTCATACCATAGCGGTGCGATATTTGATGTAGCAACACAAAAGCAGGTTGGTGTGTTACCATTTGCTTACGGCGACGAAAACATGGCTTTACAAAATGCTTATGAAGTTGTGGCTGGTCAATTGGCTGAAAAGACGGATATGTTCGATATTAGACGAATGTGTTTTACTACATTGCTAACTGATAGCGGTGAACAAGATTGCCGAGACTACGGTAAGGATTGGGAATAATCCCAGTGCTTGAGTAAATTATGAACTGATATGTGGTGAGCCACATAACTGCCCCCCTTAGCCTTTCGGGGCTTTGGGGGGCTTTTTTTTCTCTCTCTCTTGAGAGAATTTTTTTTTGATTCTCTCTCCTAATACAAGACTATACTCTCTCTCTCTCTCCCAACGCACATATACAAGAGGCTCGGCGGCTGGTGACTGCACTGGTCAAAAATATCAGAAATCGAAAATTAAGTACCTTCATATACTTGATAGTGCTGGCTTAACATGGAGGCGCAAAAAATGAGCAATAAGACCCCAAGAAAAAGCAAGTATACCAACGCTGGTGGTAGAGCATTTATGACAATGCTTGTCAACACCATCAAGTGGCTGGCGAATGTAAAAGACGAGGACTGGTTGAGGTTCAGTAACTTGGTAATATCCAATATCAAGAATGACTGGAGACTTGGCTATGGTATCAAGAGGACTGTGAGAGACACTTTCAGTAACCTTGCGAACATGAAATCGTTTATTACCAAAATAAAGGATATGAACAGTAATGGAATTGACCTAAACTGGGTTCGTTCAAATCTGGAAATGACCAACCTAATGATGGCATTGGCACATGAACAGATTGACAAACACTGGAACAGTCAAAAACTGGAAATATATGACAACTGGAATGACAACATGGCAATGAGATATATTGACACTGACCACATCCTAAACCAACCAAACACAGCGGAGGAATTTGACTATCAGTGAAGTGAATAACTGATACCGGAAATTGGGCATCAGTGCTTCGGCACTGGTGTCCTTTTTTTTTGGTCGCTGGACTGGACTTTTCGACCAGCAAATTTCTCTCTCTCTCAAAAAATTCGGGAGGGGCAACCCTCCTAATACAAGACTGTTGTATATTTCTCTCTCCCATATATGCGTACACAAACTCGTGTGGTGGCGGAGACATCCCCCGAATTTATTGTTCGGTGCATTGATATAGTACCACCACCTCCGCTAACATGGAGGTAACGAGTTTGACGAAGCGAACACTGAAAGACGGCGTAGTAATGATAACACTATGGGAATGTCCGAAATGTGGCGAACGAGAAGGTTATTCATTCAAAGCGGATGATTGCCCTAACTGTCACATTGACGAGTTTTTTGACCGTGTAAATAGGTACTGATTATCTAATATCACAGCAAAATTATGAACTGATATATTGTGAGCAATATAACTGGACTGCTGGTGGTTTCGGCCACCGGCGGTCTCTCTTTTTCTTTTATTTTTTTCGATTCTCTCTCTCTCCTTATACAAGACTATATGATACTTGCTCGTGCGAGCCAACATCCCCCAAATTCGACAATCGCTTCATTGATATACTTGATAGCACTGGGCTTACATGGAGGTGAGAAGAAATGGAGACAATAAGAATTAGATTCGACCGTGAAGGTTGGATTCATCCAAATGTGGCAACACATTGGGAATATATGAGAAATGGTCACTATGTAGAGAGTTACATGGACGATGTTGTAAGAGCGCATCATTTGGCTACTATGTTCCCAAATGTAAGTTACAAGATGATTATGGCTATTGTTAAGGGTAGTATGAAACTCGAAGCAGTAGACAGTGAAGAATTCTATGGTGTCATCATCAGTGATATCACTGAGGGAGAATGATACTGTCGTCTTGACAATTATGAACTGATATATTCTGCGGAATATAACTGCCGCTGGAGAGGTTTCGGCCTCTCCGGTGGCCTCTTTTTTTTCTCTCTCTCCAGCGAATTGCTGGCGGGATGAACCCTCCTAATACAAGACTATATTCTCTCTCTCCCACACACGCATATATGCACTATAAGTTGGCGGCAACTATGTATGATATTGGGCAATCGGCACATATATATACTACCACCTACTCCGTTAAATTGCGAGAGCAGGAGGTGAAAAGGAATGGATGAAGTAAAAGATGTGCTTGTCCGAACCATAGTGCAAATTATGGTCGAGAACGGTATTAACTTGATTGATATCGCAGATGTTATGGGATGAAACCTATAATGTCCTACAGCACACTAATTATGCGTAATTAGTATAATGCCCCGTTGGAAGTTTCGGCTTCCTTCGGGGTCTTTTTTCTATTTATTTTCTCTCTCTCTCTTCTCTCTACATGGCGGGGGGTTTCCTCCTAATACTATAATAATATGCTGTATAATATTGGATGATGCAACGATGAGCATTTTCGACCTGTTTTTCCGAATCTGTTATATATACCCTACCTGTTAGTATGCACATACGGAAAAGTCACTGGGACAAGAAGTAGAAAGAGGCGAACCGTATAATTAACCAATGAAGGGGGAGGAATAAACATGAGAGCAAGAGAAATAATACACGCAAAAGATGAATACATTAGAGAACTACAAGATGCAATTAGAGTACTACATCTAACAGTTAAACAGTTAGATGATATGAGATTGTTGGGGCTACCTGTAAAAGAATGGCCTACAAATCTCTATTGTAGAGTCTGCACATCACATGATGAGATTGAAGGGTGATTGTTGCGTTCAAATGACGGCCAGCGTAAATGCTTGCCCGATGAATGAAACAAACGATTTGTTCATATAGTACATAGTCGTAGGGATGTCATGGCGAGAAGAAAAAACCCATACCAAGCGAGCAAGGAACAGATAAGATTGATAGAAGAATGTATGAAGTACCTTTTAGAAGGCAAGATTAACTTTTTAGAAACTGAACCATTACTTGACCTACCTATCGAATCATTTGATTGGTAATCCCCCAGTTGAAGTCCACGCACCAGCGTTATTGGGCGGGGTTGGTTTCGGCCAACCCTGCCTAACTTTTTTTTCTCTCTCTCTCCTAATATTGGCCAGTGAGTCGTCCCTCCTAATACAAGACTATATTACTTATTAATAGGATTTGGTCGGCCTGTCGCTGGTTGATGCTCGGCGAGCAAAAAATCATCAAAATGATGGGATATCCCACCGAAGTATATATATGCCGGCAACCTATCCGGTAACTATGCAAAGCATACCGGACGAAATAAAACAGATGAGCGAAGCGAATAGAATTTGGGTAGAGTGGGGATTCAACAGATATGTTCCCCTTGCTCACCTTGAGAAATCATACCATGATTGGAGTTATGACGCTGAGGATTTACCCGACCAAGAGCAAATTTATGAAATGATGTATGATGATATGATTGAACAATTCAACTTAAGCCTTGATGAAATAGAAGCATATTGGTATTATGCCGATGTCCCAAACTGGGCAGACTGGGACACGGCTGTACTTGGTTACTGGGGGTATGAGTGAAATGGTCAACTGCGAGGATGACATATGTCACTGTGATGACCCCGACGCTCAAATCGTTTATGGTTACTACAGCGACGGCTCGGCTGGTATGGTGTGCCAGTGGTGCGGTGGGGATATCGTAAGGGAATATGACTGGCACGACTTCAATGACTGTGGCATTCAAATGAAGGAGGATTACTAATGGTCAAGCGTGGTGGATTAGAACCGGAAGAGTTGATAATTGAGGTTAGGGCAGAACATGAGAGCGATGCCTGTAAGATATGCCGAGAGGCTGAGAAGAACCCACTCATCAAGCCCTGTGGTGATTGTGGTTGGGTATTCCAAGAATTCAAAGAGGCAATTCCTAAGAATGAAATAAAGGGAGGTGAGAAATAATGAGAGATGAGTTAAACAATGAAGAAGCGACCCTATTGAACGCAATACTGGACAGGGTAATGAATGAAGGCGACCAAGACGATGCCAAGTCAGTGATAGGTATATTCACAGGAAACGCACGATTCAAGTTAAGCGACATTGAGCAAGAGCATAACACTTGGTCAACACTTGAGCGAATTCATGGTGGTAAGATTATGGAGGTCGTTGATGCTATAATTGAAGGCAACTGGATAAGAGATAGAGTTATTCATGTACCGCACATTGGAAAATACTTTGCTTGTGGCTGGGCTGGTCACAAGACCGAGATAAGTATGACCAGCGACTTACAAGTGACTGTTGATTATGTCAAGCGTATCAAGCAACGAACAAGACAACTTAAGATAGAAAACAAAAGAAAACGGTATGGGGCGTTCTTAAATCGACGAAACAGTATGAACAGGTAGTAACCTACCAGTGACAAAATCCAAGCCCATACAACGCACTTAGAAGGGCTTTAATGACCCTCGTCCTTTTCGGAGGGCGGGGGTTCTCTTTTTCATAGGCAAAGCCTATTATGATAGGGTCGCCAAAAATATCTCTTGTATATGTTGTAGCGACAGCCCAGTACCACGAATTTTTTTGAGTAAATTTTACCAAACCTTCATAAAGTGGCGTGAGTACCCTTTAATCAATGGAAGCAGACGAGATACTCGCTAAGCATGACATCAACGACCACCCATCAAGACTCGGATTCGCCCGATTCTTAGCCAAACACTATCCCCAAAAAAGTGTCAAGGGTTGGGAGATGTATATGATTAGAACGCAAAATGATAGCCCCGATGATAAAAGCACATACGAATACGATGAGGACTTAGACCACTACACCACTTACCTTATCTCCGGCAAAATAGAAATGTCGGGTGTTGAACACCGTGAATTACTACTTGACTATGCCGCACCAATCAATATGCCTATACCCGCAATCTGTACTAAGTACGATATGCCGAGAGCGCATTTTGACCAGTATCGCCGCATACACAAATTCACACGCAATACTATTCCTATGACTAATGAACAAATCATGGAGGACGAAGATGATTGGGTTATTGACGAACTTGTATCTGCTCGTCGCCATACTATGACGGGCAAACTTGCCAAGAAAGAACACGCCCAACTTGTCAAAGATGCTACTAACTGGCGTGAATTAGAGATTAACTTCCTAAATCACTTGCCCGAATTAACAAAGGCCGCACCCAAAGTACCTAAACTAAAGTTTCCCGAAGCAACTAACCCCTACGCCCTCGTAGTATGCCCTACTGATTTCCATTGGGGTAAAGGGGGATGGGTTGATGAAGTAGGTGAAACTTACGACTTTGATGAAGCAAAGCACCGATTATTCACCAAGACCCAAGAATTAATCTCAAGAATCCCATCTACCCCCGAAAAAATCTATGTCGGCGCAGGTAGTGACTGGTTTCATGTAGATAATGACGCAGGTACGACTACAAAAGGTACACCGCAAGATATGTGTGGCTCTCCAGCGGAGATACTTATTACTGGTTGTCAGTTGGCTCGTGAGCATATTGACTTACTACGACAGATAGCACCAGTAGAAATTGTCATGATGGCTGGTAATCACGACAGACATTCGTCCTTAGCACTGATGATGTATCTATCAGCCGCATACGAAAACTGTGATGATGTCAACATTATGATTACTCCAAACAATCGACGCTACATTACCTACGGTAATAACCTACTTGGCTTTACTCATGGTGATGGGCTAAGCAAAAAAATGAGCATGGGTAGCCTAATGGCAGTTGAAGCAAGGAGAGAGTGGGGTCTATGTGAACACAAGATATGGTTTCACGGACACCTTCATCATCAAAGGCTACATGAAAAGGACGGAGTATTAATTATGCAGATGCCATCCTTAGCAGGTCATGACAGATACCATGCTCGTTCCGGCTACACTATGGCTAAAGCAGGTTTAGCGGCATACTTTATTGATATAGAAGTAGGTTACATTGGCTCACTATTCGCACCTATCACGGAGAGTGATTGATTGTCACAACTTCTTTATCGCAATCGCAGAAAATGTACTAATTGTGGTCGAGAAACAACTGTTTGCTACACATCATGCAAACAGTGGTGTAAGAAAGAAAAACGCATGGTCTATTGTGGCTATCTAAGAATTATGAGAGACTGATAACATGGTAATGCCAAACTTTAATTTTCAGCGTTCTAAGCATGATATTAAGCATTTCTATGAAT
>Ga0209232_1001125_pt1 | contig 14999 bp, 32 predicted proteins | sample ETNvirenome_2_60_FD_184066 | JGI IMG/M metagenome (GOLD analysis project Ga0209232, IMG submission 184066) | Marine viral communities from the Pacific Ocean - ETNP_2_60 (SPAdes) (version 2) | ecosystem: Environmental > Aquatic > Marine > Oceanic | place: Pacific Ocean | collected 2013-06-22
TTCAGTAAATCTGTACTCACGCTTATATGTAAGGTACACCACGTACCACCCACCAAGTACCCTATTACCTGCTTACAGCCAATAACCCCGTAATACGACAGCCAATAACCCCAATAAACATCGTATTCACGACGTTCCAAGGACCACAGATATTGGCTTATTGGCTAAATTGAATGAAAAATGAAAATTATTTTTTCTTCGAAGAGTTCTCTATAATAGCAATAGGTTTAACTGCCCCAACTTATTACTAAAAAACCACGGTCACCGTACACTCGTTGATACTCCACTTCTTCTAAAAATCGACCGTGGTAACGGTGTTGCTCACGCACTTCTGCTGCGGCTAAGACCAGCGTAGCTAAATCTAACACACCGTCTTTGACCTTTACTAAAGTAGTTGACACGTACCAACGGTTAGGTGCATCTTCTTTGTCCCAATTAAAAGTGAACTCGGCTACTTGATACTCTCCGTCAGGAGCGTTAATACGCAAGTCTGTGTAGTCATACTCATCTTCATAACGCATAGACACCGTAACAGCATGAGGGTAAATATCTTCATTCCAGTATGTTTCATAGCTGAGCGTTTCAGCCTCCTCGTTAGGTATAATACCTTTAGCTAAATGATTGTTCATAGTTAGTTCCTCCTTTATTAATTAACTGCCCCAATCAATTGTTAAATAACCTTTATTACTTCCTTCGTAACTAGGTACGAACTTAACCTGTTCAAGAAACATACCGTCATAACGGTGCTGCTCACGTACTTCTGCTGCTGCTTTTACTAGCGTAGGCAGGTCTAATACTCCGTCTTTGACCTTTACTAGAGTATTACTAGTAAACCACCTATGTCTTTCTTTTTTCTCGTCCCAATGAAAAGTAAACTCAGCCACTTGCCACTCTCCGTCAGGAGCGTTTATACGCAAGTCTGCATATCCATATTCAATTCCTAGACTAATGGTTACGCAATGTGGATAAATATCCTCGTTGTCATAAGTATTATAACTGAGGTCGTTGGCTTCATCGCTAGGGATAACACCGTTGGGTAGTATTGGTTTTACTTTATCGCTCATAGTTAGTTCCTCCTTTATTAATTAACTATAAGTAAAGTATAAGTTTGATCCCCTACAGGGTATATAAAGTTCAAGCGATAACTAGTAGGGGTGGTCATCAGAAAACAGTTGTATTAATAAGGCGAGACCAACCACTAAACAAATCCAATCAATAAGCGTCATTTGAGTTTTGACCTCATTAAACCTTTTAGGCTTAGAGTTTTATCCCACCTAGTCTGCATTTCTTCGTTCCATACTTCATCAAAGTATTCAGTAGGACACGCAGGGTGGTCTTCTTGCATGGTAGCCATGTACATTTGGTAAGTGTAGCCTTCTCCATGTATCAAGCACTGGGCTGTGCCTTGTGCATCAATCATTATGTCTTTTAGTCTACTCATCTTCGGTCTCCTTTAACAAATACAAAATCATCACATTTAAATTTTGACACATCTATTTCTAAACCAGCTTTTTGATATGCTTGTTTATCAGAAGTGTATTTAAAACAGTTTTGACAAACTTGTATTTCATCTCCAAGTCTGCCCTCTGCTATTACCCAACCTTTGCTATTACAAATCTCACAATTAATCATTTTCATTCTCCTTTTAAGTTATAAATAAATAATAGGGGTGATCACTAGCAAGGTAAAGGAACGTCAAAACTTAAAGAACTCACTTAGGTGGTCTAAGTTTTCTCCTTTAGTTTTCTTTTGACTATTAACAACTGACTGATAACCACTAAGGTAGTCATCGGCATACGGTCCATAGAAGTCGGAAGCATTTTTACGCTCCCTACCTTCAGTGGCATCTTTAACGCCATACTTATAAGCATTTGCTGCTTCTTGTTTAGGGGTGAGTTTATCGTACATTATTTTCTCCTATCGGTTTTGTGTGGTTTAGAAGCGACTCGGTCACGTAAACCACTGGTGCTAAAACTATGAGCTCTAGAGGTATAGTATATTTCTCCAGAGGCTCTACTTATGTCCATGCCTGTAAAGCCACGGTCTTTGTAGTCGTCGCCTACAAATCTTATATCAATATGGGTAGACTGTAATAAATCACAAAGGCTCAGCTCAGTATCGTAAGGCAGTATTTCATCTACATACCTTACAGCTCTTAGTTGTATAAAACGTTCGTACATACTTTGAACAGGGTAATTTTTATTATCACGGTCTAGGGTGGGGTCGGTTTGTAAACCTACTATGAGCCAATCACAATTTTCTTTAGCTTCTTTAAGCATAACGATATGACCAGCGTGTAGTAAGTCAAACGCTCCGCAAGTAAAACCTACTTTAGACATCTTTCTTAAACAGTCCGTCTTCTAACGTGCCTGTGCGGTCTTTTATTTCATCGTAAGCAACGTTTACACACTCCGTAAGAGTTAAGTCAAGTTGCTCAGCTAATACAACCAAGCAAACAAACACGTCACCTATGCCGTCAGAGGTAGACCACTTGTCTCGGTAAGCTATGCCTTTAGCTAACTCACCTACTTCTTCAACTAGTTTAAGCATTTGTTTTTCAGGCTGAACGTCAGCGGTCAACAGACCACGTTGCCTAGCCCATGTAGTGATTACTTCTTCTAATAAAGTTAAATCTCTTTGCATATAATCTCCTATTATTTTAGTCTACGTATATTATAAGTTAGGTCAATAACAGCTAAAAGTTTTATCTTTAGAGGTTGGTCACTTGTTTCCTATTGTGTAGTCAATAGTGTTACCACAGTGTGATGATAATTCTTGCATTGCTTCAAGCACACTGGCTGTCTGTGTTTGTTTAAACTCAATAGGCTTTTGAACAACAAAACCATATTTATTGCAATCTTTCATCATTGCTTTTTTATTGGTGTATACATAAACAAGATTATATTCATTACATAGTGCTACATAAAATTTCATTATCTATTCTCCCAATAATTTACCACGCACCACAAAGCTAAAACCACAATCAGCCAAATTAAAAACCCAACACCAAAAATAAATCCTATAGTTTCTATCATCTTAAAAAGGTCGCAGGGAGGGGGATGAACAACCCACTCCCTACTATTAAAAAGAACGCTTTATACAATAAGGAGGGGAGAACGTTCTTTTTCGTTAGGTGCATATTAAAGCCAAGCCTCCTGTAATACTTGATCTTTTTTGCGTTTATCTTTAAAACTTCTTACCACTTTACCGTCAGGGTAGTGTAGCTCCCAAAAGTCATCTTGTACGTTGTGCATCATAGTTGGGACGTTGTGTTTTTCATCAGCTATTTCTTTTCTGCGTTTGTCTACTAAGTGTCTGTATTGCATCTTTATACTCCTAAAGGGTCAATAGGTACGAACTGCATAAAAGGTTCTTCTTTGTACCCTTCTTGTATCCATCTGACATATTTATCTTCTACGCTCCTAGGATGATATGTAGCGTCGGTAGTTTCACCGTCTTCGTCATAGCCTACAATCACTGCTCTACCAGCATAATTATAATTATTAGGCACCCACCTAAAGTATCGGTTAGGATTTTTAAGTAAACCCTCGTCATCTACTATCATCATATTTCTGTCATCTAAAGTGACTATATCTATACAACTAACTTCCATCCACTCTTTTATTTCTGACATGTAGTCATCAAGGGGTGGGTGAGCCACTCGTATTTTTTCTTTAAAAGGGTCAATGAGGATTGCCCTTAACCCATTAGCTTCTTCTTTCATAACTCCTCCTATTAAATAAGTTATAAGTAAATATTAAGTTTGATCTAAGGGAAGGTAAAGGAAGGTGGGGCGATAATAACCCCACCTTTTGAGGAGGTGTACTAGGCGATTTTGAGTGTTTTAACTCGTTCAATATCGTACCTAATGTCACTCATGGTATATAGACCAGTCGCTATTGCTTCTTTAATGGTCTTACCGTTTACAGCTTTGACACGGTCATTGTTTGCCTCAGCTGTTACTTTTTTACCTGTAGCAGTCAAGACTGCGTCAGGACTAAACTTACCGAATTTAACTTTCGGCGTTGTTGTAGCAGTTTTAGTTTGAGTCTTAGCACTACTGAGCATTGACTTTTTAGCAGTTTTTGAAGTTGCCATATTATTTCTCCTATAAATGGGTATATACTTAGATATACCATACATATATATTAGTAAAGATCGTCTTGTAAGTAAAGTATATTCAGTAGTTTTTATTTGAACTTGTTGAGGGCGTTTACGGACACTGGTTTAGACCAGCTGTTGCCTCCTCTACGCATGCGTATGCCATTATTTTTAGACCGCATAATTTCAAAAGCATAAGACATAGAACTTTCCATTAACTCAGCTTGAGCCAATATAGCAGGGTCAACATAGTGTTCATCATAAGAGCAGGCATAAATGTTACCAACATGCTCACCTTCGTAAATACCTGCAGGACCTGCCTGTCCCATGCCACTAGCTTTGTAGACAGATTTATAACTTTCGTATTTGGGTTGTTTAGCACATTTAGTAGAACAGTACTTCCTGTGAGTCCCATAGGTTTTATTTTCTATAGGACTACCACAAGAAGCACAGTAGACGTTCATTTTTTATTTAACATCTTATCAACAGCTATTGACTCAGGATCTTTACCTAGCATTTTATCCACAGCGTCTCTGTACATATCGCCCACGGACAACCCAACTTTAATGTTGTGTAACGCACCGTGAATACTAGCACCACGCAAAGCGTCTGGCTCTTTTTCTAGTAGTTCGTTAACTGCTGTTTCTATAATATCCATAGCATTTTTTACTTCTGGTCTCATAATAATCTCCTAAATTAAAGTATACCTAAAGTATAAGTTAGATCACTTAGTTCCCATAACTTCATCAAAACATTTTTCCTTAATAACATAAGAGTCAACATCACGCACTAAAACTTCGTTAATGTCTAGGTTAAGTGACTGATATGCGGTGTTAGTTTGAGTTTCTTCAAGAGTGACACGTTTCTCTAGCCTTTCAAATTTACCCTCGTTAGCTTTTTTTACAGCTTCTTCAGGTGAGTTAGCTTTTACAGGATACATATCTACTTGCATAATTGTAAAGGGAACGTAATAAGTGGTGAGATTTTTATTGTCGTGCACAAGAGTAAGTTTAGGTTTCTTCATGTTCTTTCCTTATAAATAGAAGTCGTGGGGTTATGATAGCTCAACTAACAACCACCCCACTAAATTAAACTGCGTTTTTTGTCGTCTTGAGTTTCACACTTAGCCACCTATGGGTTCTTCACCTCTTACAAGGCAGCGTTTTCCTTCTTGGAGTCTTTCGACTTACGTTTAACCTAGTTTTATTAAGCCTTAGATCCTAACCAAAATAAAGTAGAATCAAAAGATAATTTTAATAAATAGTTATATGGAAATAACTATAGAAATAAACATCTTTATATTAAAAATTAAATTAGTCAAACGCACCTAATAACCAGAACACGAGTAGGTATCTATCCCCACTTTTAACTGGCAAGCCACGGTGCAAGTGCGAAAAACTAGGAAAGAATAAAGCATGTCCAGAAGGCAGAGGGTCAACGATTCCTCTACCATGAAACGCTGTACCCCCACCTTCATACTCACCAGTGTTTAGGGGAACTACAACGCTAATATCTGCAGACGTATCATGATGCCACGCACCTTGATTCTTATCAGCTAAGTTGTAGTTCGCTAACTGTATTGAGCCAGGACGGTCCACGTATCTCTGCCAAACACTCATGAACACAGGGTTCATATAATTAAGTACTACCGACCAAAGATTATTAAACAACTCAGGACAACGGTCATGGAGCGTGATCTCTGGTATTTGACGGAGTTGATCTTCGGTAGGGTTAACATCAAAACCAAAAACTTTCTCCATGTTTTTTATTTCATCAAGCATCATAGTGCAAAATTCTTGTGTAAACAAAGGCATAGAATAAACGTCTTTAACTTCTTCTTTGATGTATTCCTGCACTATATTTTCTATGTCTACTTGTGCCCACTTGTCTTCGTATTCTTGTATAGCTGGTTCACTTTCTTTAATAATTTCTATAGTTGTTTTGTCTATACACCAATCACTATTAATACCTAGCATGGTGTTCTTTAGTCTATAGGGTGCTAACTTACTGTATTCAGGCATCTTCTTTCCTCTCTGGGTTTATGAGTTCAAAATAAAATTTTTTGTTTTCTATGTGTTCAGCTACAATCTCCATCATCTCATCAATAGATGTTTTATCGTTAAATACATCTTCATCGGTCATGATGCAGAGCTTCATAACCTGAACGTGTTTAGCTTGTTTTTTGCTTTTTGACATTCTTATTCTTACCTAGTGCTAGTCTTATAACTCTTTGTAGTCTACTAGACTTCATAAGTTTGTCTAATTTCTTTAGCGTTTGTTTAGTCATAAACCTGACCTAAATGTTAAATTAATACGTTCTTCGGCTAAAGGTAAGTTAGGCACAGCGTGAGTGCTTTTCATTTGGCTCAAGCCGTCAAACATTAGTACATCTCCATGTTCTAAAATGTAGTGTGTTTCTTTTCTAAGAAAGTTTTCTTTAAAATAAATGTCGCTGGTGTTGGTGTGGTCTTTTATATTATTTTGATATTCTCTCCACACAAAAACTCTCGGTGCACCAAAACTAATACTAACCACCACGTCTTCTAAACTAGGAACTGTATCGCTGTGGTGAGGTATACCTTCTTCACCAGGATATAAACCACAAAGACAAAAGGTGAACTTAACTTCTTTATCGTAAACAGCAGAAGCTAATTCTTCAGCAGCAGTTTTTATACTTTCCATACAACGGTGATTAGTCCACGGTTCTGGATCCATGTGTTTACCAGCGTAATCAAATGGTGCGTCACCAAAGCCACGGGACGGTCTACCATAAACCATGCCATTTTTAGTTTTACGCACTACAGGTTCATCCCACTTATCAAAAATGGGGTTGAAGTGTTTAAGTGCTCCCTTGAGGTAATGAATATTCTGCATCTTCTGTTTCTTCTTTCTCTAGTTCTATCACTTTACCTGTAGGCAAAATACCACCAGTTTCATGATAGAGTTGTTTCATACGTTCTAAAACTTCTTCTTTTGACATCACGTCTACTCTGTTCACGGTCAGTTCACTACGGTTAACATAAAGTCCTGCTGCTTTACCCCTAGCGACCTCTGCAGTTACTGCAGCAGACCACGCACCATTACGCATAGCTCCCTCTCTAATATCCTTTAAGTCAGTAAGATGAGTAGCTAAATCTAGTTCTACTTTTTTACTAGCCTTTTCTTGTAGAGCTTGTATCTTTTGTTGAACTAAAGGGTTCTTGTCACTAGCCAATACATACCCTGCTTTGAGAGCATTTTTTTCACTGTACCCAGCATCTATTGCTGCGTCTTTTTGCGACATGCCCTTTGCGACATTTTGTGCAAATTTTTCTTGTTTAGGCGTTAATTTTTGTTTCTTCATTCAAATGTTTAAAAGCTAATAGTAACTTAAGATTGTTTTCACGTCTAGTTCTAAATGTTTCTTGAGTGTCACTGCTTTTACTAAGCAATAAAATCTCAAAAGGAATGGCATAAAAATGATCCCTGTAGTAGTCTTCAATGCTTTTGATAGTCATACTCATATTATAACTTAATTTGCTAAAACTATTTTCTTATTCTCAAGATCAAAAATCGGCAGCTTACTAAACACTTCAAAAGTGCAATCTAGTATAGCCTCCACCACTAAGGCGTCATCTTCACTGAGTGGTCCAATAATTTTTAACCGTATGTGAGGGTCGACTTTTTTACCCTGAGCATGTTCGTGAAGAATTAAAGGTAACACAGGGTAATTCAATTTAAGAGGGTCGTAACCAAAATTTTGTACAGTTTCTAAAAAGTGGTCGATGTTGATGGTTCTGTTGTATTTCTTTTCTATGGCTACTTCGTTGGCTGCCACTAAATCATCATAGGACATAACTCTAGGGTCGCTATAAAAACTGTTCTCTAAATTCACTACTTAACTCTCCAAACTCTCAACATCTTTTTACCGTCTTCAATTACAGTACGTGTGGTTAAGCGAACACGGTGTCTTTGATTATAAGCACTAGCAGCAGTACGCAAACGTGTAGCTTCTACTCCGTCTTCGTCATAAGGAATAGCAAAACTCTGCCCAACTTCAAGTCTGTGGAAGCTCCACTTTTCTTTGTAGTTTGGTTTTGGTACTTCTATTCCGCTCTCTATTTCAGGTTGCATATTTTTCTCCTATAAGTACAGTATATATTAAGTTAATTCCTATAAAGATAATAGGTTTGATGTATAAAAATTTTAAGCCGTTTTAAGCGTTTGATGTTATAGCCTAGTAGGTAAGTAGCCTTTTATAAATCAAAGCTTTATATAGCGTCACAGGGCGTTTAAATAGCCTGATCAGTATAAAAAGGTACTTTAAAAACTTTAATACATCTGTATTTTGAAGTTTTATTTCTAACAGCTTTGAGCACAGACTTAGCTATTTGATTGCGGTGTTCTTCAACCCACGCATAAAAATCATCTGCTTGTGATAAAGGGTGGTTAGTATCTACCTTCACTAGAAGTCGTGCTGGTGTTCCTTTAACTTCCTTTGGGTTATGGTAAACCATTTCCCAAAGAAGTTTGTAGTTTTCGTCAGCCTTTTTTAACATAACCTAATTTAATATCATACTTGATATCATTCAAATTTAATACACCTTTGTCTAAAACATCTTGTATATTTTTAACCCCCTCGTATTGTTTCATACGTTCTTTATTTTTAGCTGACATAGGAACTTTATCAGTACGAGTAAGTTTTTGACTTGTATCATAAGGGTCACGAGCTGTTACCACATTACAATAATTATTAGGTTTCGGGATCTCAACACTGGTTTGATAATCACGCTTCATATCCATCTCCTCTGGCTTAATAGCCATCTTATTAAAAAGATTCCAAAGTTTAATTTGACAATCTTTAAGGTTTTTAAAACTTTTAAGTTTACGATTGGCGAACTGATTGTAAACCTCAAGAGCTTTTGATTCAGGTGTAATACAGTTTTTCTCTGACATAAATGCAGGGTCACCAATACGTGGATAACCCTGAATAATTTTATGTAGTTCTTTCATATGGACTTTCACCACCCTTGAATAATCAGGAGTGGTGAAACATAGAAACTCTATGGAGTTATGCTGCTTCGGCATACTCTATAGCTTTAACCATAGCACGGTTTTTAAGACTAGCTCTAGCACCGAACCAAGCGTTATGCATTGCTGCGTCACGGTCATGACCCCATTTATGGTCTACTACGTAAGTAACTGCATTGACAGCACCCCACCACGTACCTTTAGAACTCTTAAGGTTAGCTCCAGGTTGTTGCTCAAGAGCCTCGTAAACTTTATGAGGAGTACGTTGAAACTCTTCTAAGGTTCTAAGTTTAGACTCTGCTTGAGCTACGTCAATATTCTTACTGTTCTCTACCAGTATCTTTTCTTGTAGAGCAAGTTTAGGTTGTAGTAAATCAGCAATATAGCTAACAACTTTATTTTCATTGTATTGCCTACTACTTAAGAACTCAGCACTTTGCTTATACTCATCAAGGCGTGTACTTGCTAAACCTAAAGCCTGTTCTGCAGAAACGATAAGGTCTTGATCAAATACTTTGGTGTGAGGCATTTTAAATGCAGGTTGACTCCTGTCAGCTAAAGCCATGGACAAAGTATTATTACAAACCACACGGACTGGTGTAAACCTAATCTCGTTAGACTTACCCCACTCATGGGACACGGACACTAGTAGATAGCCTTCAACTCTGTCGTCACCAGCTAGAGTAAAGCCGTCATTGATTTCAGCTAACCCCCATATTTGTCGACCACCACGTAAAGAACCAGCAGTGTGCATATTCATATCACCAGCGTCGGTAAACTTTTTAAAGAATGTAAAAGCATCCGAGTTTTGAGTAGGTATAAAACGCTTACCACACGGTCCAAGAATACTGTTATCACTATCACGGACAAGCATATAGTGATCATCAGACATAATAAGATCGTCAGCTACTTCGCTGTCGGCATTATTATATGTGAATATATTACGCTTACTCACTGACCAATCTAGGTTAGCTTGTTTAAGCATCTCTTCAGGGGTTAGGTCGCCAGCGACTTTAACACCTAGCCCATGCCAAGGTACTTCCCCAGCGTAAGCCATAGTCTCAATATTATGAGCCATATTATTTCTCCTATAAATGCCTAGTAGTTATTTACTAGGTACTTATAAGTTTACTTAGAACTACTAATGATTAAAGGATAATCTAGTAATTAGTTAGTTTTATTTAACATCTCCCTCTTCTGTCGAGGTAGGTAATCTTCCCAACAACGGACAACGATCAGTTTCTTCTCAGTTTCACTGAGAGTGTTCCACTCACGTATCTCTGTAGCTGTTCTACCACACCCTTTACAAGTACGAGTACCCCACTGAGTTACAGTGCAATGCCCTATACAAGGCGAGTCATGAAGAGAAGTTGTTTCATGCAATAATTTTTGAGTCATCTTTACTCCGAATTAATCTAACATCATTCTGTCTAAGCCAGTCTCTAAGTCTTTGCTTACGTTCTATTTTACTAAGGTTAGTATCATTCAGTAAAGCATTATAATAATCAGTATATACACGGTATCCTCTAAAGTAGTCTCCTGCTCCTAACTGATTAAACCTAACGATCTGCCAAACACGTTGCTTAGTGATTTTAAATTTAACACCTATTTCTTCAAGCGTCATATCTGTATTAAGAGTTAGCATAAATATCTCAAAGTACTTAGCTCTTTGTTTGTCTCTTTTACTAGCCATTAAAATACTCCTTATAATCTGATGTAGCTTCTCCCCAACTTACACCTATCTCTGCGTCTACTTTATTAGGCACAACTAAAGGTACACAGTCAGCCATAATCTGCATAATTTTTTCACAGGTTTCTTTAGAATCTACAGAGATATCAAGCTCGTCATGAACTTGAGTATGTGCTAAGATTCCTTCTTTATATAGCTCTACCATAGCTTTCTTAGTCATATCTGCTGCTGAGCCTTGTATTAACCTATTCATAGCTTTGTACGTGTAGGAACGTTTAATATCTTGACCGTATTTATCTAACGCCTCGCTGTAAGGTAAGGGTAAAGAGCCATACTCGTAACGAGGTTCATATAAATTAAATCTACACTTACGTCCTAACACAGTAGTAATAAATCCACGGTTACTACCCAACCTAGCACATTGATCTCTTAAGCCTTTAATAAAAGGAACACGACTATGAAAAGTATCAAATAGAACTTCTGCTTCGTCAGGAGATATATCTAGTTGTTTAATAAGTTTGTCTTTGCCCATTCCGTAACTTAAACCTAGATTAATAATCTTAGCTTCTTTACGACTTATGTTAGCCATATCTGCAACAACTTGATGAAAGTCTGCATCTTTATTGCGATATGCATCTACTGCTTCTTCTGCACCTTCTTGTTGAGTCTTCATGGCATAGTGTACTGTAAGTCTAGGCTCTTGTTGAGAGTAGTCAAAAGCACCCCAATGCATATTTTCTTCTGGTACAAATATACTTCTAATAAGAGGTCCTATGTAATCGTTACGTGCAGGAACTTGTTGAAGGTTAGGATTACTACTACTAAATCTACCAGTCACAGTACCACCACCGTCACTGCGTAAAGGGTGAAGCTCTCCGTGTATTCTACCTTTAACATTATGCTCTAGTATCATCTTATCTACAAAAGTAGTTCTAGCTTTATTAAGTTGTCTAGCTCTTGATATATCTTTAGCTAACTTATGGTCATGGCTTTCTAACCAAGCTGAAGTAAAACTAGGAGCGTTAGTCTTTTGAGTTCTAGGGTAGCTAAGACCAGCTCTATCAAATACAGTAGCCACGGATGCTGCTGCCCAAAGGTCAGGAGCTACACCATAGTCAGTGTGAATACTTTTTAATATTTTTTCTTCTTCACGCTGTAGTTGTTTACCTATCTTTTCAGCTTTATCTAAATCAACAGGTACGCCTTTCCATCGCATATCAAGTAGGATAGGTATTAAAGAAGTTTCTAGCTCATATATTTTTTCTACGTTTTCCTTAACTATTAATTCCTTTAATACAGCCCAAAGCTTTAACGTAAGTGCTGCATCTTGCTCAGCATATGGTCCAACATATTTAGCTGGTAGTTTATACATCTCACTTTTAGGGTTTAAACCAAAAGACTTTGCTGCTTCTTCTAAAAGCGTTTCATCTTTTAATTCACCTACGTATCTACTGCCTAACTTGTTTAAAGAATACCCATATTGATTTTCATTAATTAAAGGTGCAGCAAACATGGTGTCGTGTATCTTACCTTTAACTTCTACTCCTAACCTTCTTAGCCAACCTAAATCATATAAAGAGTTATGAAAGATTTTATCATTGTTATGACTAAACTCTTTATTCATCCAGTTTACAACAACTCGCTTGTCTAAATTACCACCACCTAAGTGTTGTATGGGTAAGTAGATTTGAAAGTCTTTAGTAGCTACAGCTATCCCAGTTACATACCCTGTATCAGGGAATGCCCAAGACGGTCCATGAGACATAAGCAAGGGGTCATAAGTCTCAAGGTCTATAGCTATTTCTTTATAGTTAGAAAGGTTGGGCAGAGAGCTAGGTGGCACCCAGTCAGTCTCTGTTACAAACATACTAGTCTGCATTACTTTCCTTAGCTTCAAACTCTTCTACTAAACGAGTAGCATACTCTTCTACTAAGTACAAGTAACAACGTAAGTCCCGTATGTCATCTAGTATACCAGTGGAGGTGGGGTCATCAACTATAGCTCCAAAGACATCCCAGTGGCACTTCATAGACTGGTTTTCTATACGGTCAAACTTACGTGCTAACATCATAAAAGCACCTACGCCACCACGTTTACGCCAACTGTCGCCATAACTTTTTTCAGCATGCTGTAACTGAGCTACGTCACGTTGAGCTAACTTATTTATTTTATCAAAATCTGCAGACATATTTTTCTCCTTAGGTTAATCTACTGGGGCATATATTTTGTTTGCCAAAATAACACCATTTACATTTACGGTCACTTGGCTTAGCAGGAAACTCTGTAGTAGTAGTCATAAAAACTGCTCTATCATTAAGTCTCTGTTTCTTAGCCTCTACTGTTTCCTTATCATACTGATAACGGTCTAGCTTACCATGGTCAAGATACCATAATTCTGTGGTAATAGTTTTAAGCTCTGGTAGTCTATTAAACACAATAGAAGCATATAGCTCACACTGTTCTCTATGCCCTTCTTGGTTACCTTCATACCTACCTGTTTTAAAGTCGATGACTCTAGCGTTATCTTCACCCTCTATGTGGACAAAAGCATCTACTTTAGCTCTGCCCCATGTGTCACTATCAAACCAACCTGTAGGTTCCCACTCTGTAGTAAACGCCCAATCGCCCTCACAAAGTACATGACCTTTTAAATGTAGGTCTTTTAGTAACTCAAAAGCTTCTTGAAAGTCTGCTAACTCTTTCGGTATATCGTCATCAAACCGACCACGAATATATTCTTCACATAGCTTATGAATGTCTTTACCCCTGTCCATGGCTTTATTTCCTGGCTCTTTAATACGCTGGACATAGGCATACTCTGCTTTTTTAGGGCAATCTTCAAACGTTTTTAGTCGACTATACGACCACTGTGGTATATTACTCATTTATTTTCCTTATTAGTTATAGCTCTATTTAGCCAATCATAGCCAGCAGTTGCCCAATCTGATGCAGCACATGCTTGAACTTCGATCAACGCCTCATCGTACTCTCCACTCTTATATAAATACCAAGCATCCTGTAGAGGTACAGCCACTTCACTAAAGAAAGGATCTACAAAGTCTACGTCTTGCATTGGTGCACGGTTAAAGAACCATGTTAAATCTTGTTCCCATAAATCTACACTTGTATTAATTAAAGGGAATGGGTTAATAGCTTTATTGTCATAAGGGTTTCTTAAACTCATTTGACTAAAGAAATCAAAAGCATCTTGACTTTCTAATTCTTCATACATAGGATTAAACACATCAGTGTAAGCATGGAAACTGTCACTAACTTGAGTGTATGTTCCTATACCTACGCCTATACCGTAAGCCATGTATTCTTGTAGTATAGACATATGAACTACATTAGCACCGAAAGTACCCCAGATACAATCATTAGACCTACAGCTAACTGTCATGTCTAATTTATCTTCCCTGACTTTAAAATAGATAACTGTGTTACAAGGTACATCTTTACTCTTTATATCAAAGTCTACTCTAGGATCCCACATTTGTAATACAGATCTTCTATCACTAGGGTCTTGACGTAATCTTTTTATAATTACAGCTAACTGGTCACCACCAAAGTGCTCTCTCCACCTATAACCATACGCACCTTGAAGAGTAATACCGTCATCGCTGTATTCCTCCATACGTTTATTATAGACCTTTACATACTCAAGGTCGTTAGCTCCACCTAACATCCACAAACTTTCCATTAAGTGAAAGAATGGATTAGCCTTACGTACATCTTCAAATAAAACTCTTTCCTTAGAGTTTTGATACACAGTAGCCACAGGCTCTGGTACTTCAATAACTTGTCCTGCTCTACTAACTTTTATATCGCCTCGATGTTGACCGAGTAAATCCATACCTTTAATAAAGCCGTCATTTACGTTTCTACAATTTATAACTTTCATTGACTGTCCTTAAATTTTAAAACAAAGTCTACCATTTCTATTTTTTCTTGTATGTTAGCTAATTGTTCTATTAGCTTGTCTACCTCTACTATGATATCTACGTGTTCTGGTATGCTGGTAGGGTTATCAAGTAATACACTTAGATTAACCGTTACAGCATCACGCTTGCCTTTAAGTTCAGATTGATACCCTTTTAAAATATCAGAATAATTCGCCATTTTGTGCTCCTAGTTTTAACGCTCTTTTCCATTGTACTTTCACGTCTTTACGTGTACCACCACCCCATGCTGTTTTAG
>Ga0209232_1001126_pt1 | contig 14969 bp, 13 predicted proteins | sample ETNvirenome_2_60_FD_184066 | JGI IMG/M metagenome (GOLD analysis project Ga0209232, IMG submission 184066) | Marine viral communities from the Pacific Ocean - ETNP_2_60 (SPAdes) (version 2) | ecosystem: Environmental > Aquatic > Marine > Oceanic | place: Pacific Ocean | collected 2013-06-22
GTAGATGCTGCACAGACAGGCATCACCTCTATTCTTGCTACAGACTTGAAGATTGGTGAAGATGATCAGACCAAGATCGACTTTGAGACTGCTGACGAAATACACTTTTATGCTGCTAATGTAGAGCAGGTTTATCTGGGTGACAACATCTTTGGTCCACAGTCAGATAGTGATGTTGACTTGGGCAGTACTTCGGTACGCTGGAAGGATGCCTATGTAGATAGCGTAACAGTCACTGGTAATGTTACCGCAGCTGGTACTGTTACCGCAGCAGCAGCGGACGCATCTGCTCCTGCTTTTGCATTTACTACTGACACAAACACCGGCATGTTTTTAGCGGCTGCTGATGCAATTGCATTTTCGTCTGGCGGTACTGAAACGATCCGAATCGCGAGTGGTGGCACGACAACATTTACCATTGATAATGCGGCTACAGTTATTTACAAAGTCGGAACCAATGTTGCCGGTATTCGGGCGGCATCTGGTGATGATTTCTGCGTTGGCACTGATTCCTATAACCAAGCCATTAGAATTAAAGAAGCCACTGGTCGTATTGGCATAGGAATTAACGCGCCAGAGCATGTTCTCGACGTGGCCGGTGATGACAGCGGCCCTTACTTGATGCGGATTTTTAACGATGGCAATAATGTCAATCGTAAGGGTCTGAAAATACAAGTTGGTGCAGACTCTGGCGACCAAACTTTCATTGCTCTTGAAGATGGTGATGGCAGCAGTGTTGGCTCCATTACAGGAAGCAGCGGCACCGTTACTTACGGCACGTTTACCGCAATACACCCGGCAACATTACCATCATCCGACACGGCTGCTGGCTACCCTTACGGAACGCTGGTTGAAACAGTTGGAATTGCGTACTCAAAAAATAGCGCGGGGGAAGATACGCAACGAGGCATTATATATAACGTCCAGAAATCTTCATCTGCAAATAGCAAGGCCGTTCTAGGTGCGTATTCTTCTGTAGACCATGTAAATGATGGTCAACATAATATCGCAGTTCTGGGCGACGGACACATCCTCTGCAATAACGCTGGTGGTAATATTGCAGTTGGTGACGGCATATGCACATCTGCAACGGCTGGCATTGGGCAGAAGGCAACAGCCAGCCCGTCTATGATTATCGGTATCGCACAGGAAGCTGTGACCTTTGCCAACGGCAGCGAAACAAAGTTGGTTGCAGTGCAGTACGGTCTACAACAGTTTACTCCGTGGAGCTAAAACTAGGACGTTATGAAACTAGCAATGGAACCCGCTATGAAAACACAGATGGAACTGGAGGCACACGAAAAAGAATGTGCCATCCGCTATGCTGCTGTCCAAGAGCGGCTCGACAGCTTGGACAAGCGTATGTGGCGTCTGGAGGCGATGATAATGGGTAGCACAATGATGGTGGTTGCGATGGTGGTCACAGTATTTATGGGAATTAACTAACATGTCCGACACAAACAAAGTATCCAATGATCAGGGTATACAAGATATCATGGATGAGCAAGCTAAGGGAAATACCTCGAATATTCCGCAGCTTGACCCTACACTTCCTACAGTTAAAGAGGGAGAGACAGAAGATACCACCAATAAATTACTGGACAATACTAATACTGGAGGCGGCACTTCTACGGTAGATACAAAAGGAAAAACAGCCGATTTACCAGAGGCACCCCCTTCTGGTGTAGGACAAGTTGAAGATACCACAAAGATCGCCCCCGATATAACGGGCTTGGGTGCGGAACAGATGGGTCCAGCACCTCAGATTGATATCGACAAGATTCAGGGCACAGTCTCTGAAGGATCACAGGCCGTAGCAGCCACGCAAGAACTAGACGAACGGGCTACAATTCAATACCAGCTAGAACAACTTTTGGGTGGTATTCAAGAAGGTAAGCCTATGCCGCCGTGGGCTTCACCGGCTATGCGTAAAATTAGTGGTGTGATGCAGGCACGAGGTTTGGGCGGGTCTTCTATGGCTGCAGCAGCCATGACACAGGCTGTTATGGAATCCGGCATAACAATAGCTGCACAAGATGCAAATAAGTATGCCACTATACAGCTACAGAATTTAAATAACGAACAGAAGACAGCACTGCAAAACGCTGCTGTAGTTGCAGGCATGGATAAGGCCAACCTATCTGCTAGACTGCAGGGAGCAGTAACAAATGCACAGATGCTCCTATCTACAGAAACAAAGAACCTAGATGCTAGACAGCAGAGTGCAGTCCTTTCATACAACGCCAAAGTGCAGGCTATGTTTAAGGATGCAGCAGAGGACAACGCAAGAAAACAATTCAACGCCAAGAACGAATTACAGGTTGAAGAGTTCTTCGCCGAACTATCGTCGCAAGTCGAGACAGCAAACCTCAATCGTATAGCGGCTACCGAACAATTCAACGCTGGTGAAATAAACGCCCAGACTCAATTTAATATGAGTTTTCGCGACAGTCGTGAAAAGTTTAATTCGCAAATGCAATACGCTGTCGATCAGTCAAACGTGCAGTGGCGAAGACAGGTAAACACTGCAGCAACTGCCGTTCAGAATGAAACCAACCGTATAAATGTAGCTAACGCATTTAATACCACTCAGAATGCCCAGAATAATTTGTGGCAGAAGTACCGCGACAACGCGGCGTGGAATTTTTCGAAGTCAGAATCTCACATACAGCGCATACATGAACTGGGCATCATGGCTATGGAATTTGCCAATACAAAAGAAATGTATACTAAACAACAGCGAGATAATCTTGCAATGCAGATAGGCGATTGGGTAACAACTTGGATAGGCAACAGTCTAGCTCCCGATACTGATACCCCGTAGGAGATAAAAATGGACCTTTTAAAATCACTGATGCCACTAGCCGTCGTAGCAGGAGCAACATATCTGATGGGGCCAGTAGGTGGGGCTGCAGTAAAAGAAGCAGCCGCAGGCTTTGTTAGCAAGGGTAACAAAGCACCCTTGCGTCAAGCTCCGCAACTCCGGCCAACTAAGCTGGGACAGATGAACTTGCCCTCTAGGAGTGCCACCAATGCTCCGGTTCGTCTAAATCCTATACAGCAAATAATGCAGTCCGAACCCCGTGTGAGTGCGGCTATGTCCGAACTTGTAAATAACGCAACGAATAAACAAGTCACTGATTTTTTCTATAAGTACGGAAACATCAGCTATACGGCAAAGGGTGGACGACCTCAACTCGTTCAACATACTGATATACAGGTATAAACTATCATGGAAAAAACGTCTCTCCCACCTGCAGGAAGTATCGAAGCAAAGGATGATTTTGCTATGGCTCCGGCTGGCTATGGCCTGACCGTAGAAAACGAGCGTTGGCCGTGGGGTCAGCCGCCACAGCAAGTCAACCCTGAACAGATTCTGAAGTCTGCTATAGATTCCCTAGAAATGAGGCAGAACCGCCAAGAGCTTCTGAAGCTTCTTGCTGTCGGTGCCTCAGTAGAAGTTCTTGTTGAGGGGTATCTACTTCAGGCGTTCCAAGAGGGAAAGTTCATGCCTGACGTGGGGCTGTTAATCAAGGGTCCGCTTGCGGTATACATCGCTAATATGGCTGAGAAAAACAACATACCGTATCGATTCTTCGAAAACGATGATGCTCTCACCCAAGATGAGATGGATGATAAGACGTTCTTTACGATGATGAAAGAGAATAATCCTGCTATGTTTGCGTACGTAGCTGACACCCTGAACAGGGGCATTCGTGAGGGTAACGCACCCGCACCGGAAAAAGAAGAAAACTTTATAAATATGAAAGATGTGGCGGAGGAATAGGATATGCTGGCAGCTTTAGCTCTGGGTACTGTAGCGGGATTCACCAGAAACATAAAACAAGAAGCTCAACTTCGTATGGGTGAGCAGCAAAGTGTAGACGAATTAAATAAGCTGATTATGAACGCCGGTCTTACCGGGGGTAAAAATTTTAGCGCAGCCAATGCTAAAATCCTTTCCACTGCAGTCAAGGATATGCAGGATCAAATCGATAGTCGGGAAAGAATCGATATATTCGGAAGAGCAGGCCCGCGCATAAACACTGACTTGTCTGGCGTTATACCTCTATTGCAGAGTGTGGACAACACACAGGAAGGTATGATCAAAAAGGATATTGCTGGGTACCAATTTCTTGTTCCTGAAAAATATTCGGATGTAGTCGGTAAGCCTCAAGCGGATGCCATACTCTTCGAAGCATTCGGAAAAGATGCTCTTAAGAATAAATCCAAGTTTGAAAAATACGTACGTGAGAGTGGCGTACGCGATGAAATGGTAAATAGAATTAATAGTCTTGCTAAACGCAGTCTTGTTTTTGCTTCGACGGGTACGGGGGAAGCCGCACAAGCAGGTTCAATCCGTATAGGTCTAAGTGATCTTGAGGGCTACGACTACCTAAACGATTTCCTAAACATAGATAAGGGACAACAATTTCAAGTAGAAACAGAGGCATTTTTTGAAAGCCAAGAAGCAAGCAGTATTTACGGAGACGCTTTGTTGAGTCCTAGTGCGCTCGTTGTGCCCGGAAGTCTGCGAGGTCTTGACGGCAAAAATGGTGACTCTCTACAGTATAGTCTTTTTCAACCGACTGATGTTGAATACTCCGCTATCACTCGTGCTGCAGAAGTACAGGGCATGGATACTTCGTACTTTTTCCACAACTACGCTGAAAACTTTGATGACATTGACGAATTAAAAACAGGCGTTCGCGGTTTGACTACGGCATTTAAACTTGGTGCAGGTAAGGACGCACTTTCAAGCAAAGAACTATACAATATCGGCGAGTTTCTAGTAAACGATTCAGACCTCAAAGACAATTTAATTATGCAGGCACGGGTTATTGAACCGTTTCGTCCGCTGTTTGTTGACAAGATTGAACAGCAGCTTGTCGCATCTGGGGTTACAAACGACATATACTTTAGTAATAAGCCCTTTGATGCACAATTTAAAAGTCTATACGGGTATTCAATAGAGCAGTTTAGGGGACGAATGGACGCATTCCGAAACGCAAAACAAAAATTGCGTCAGTATCGCAGCCTCGTTGCTCAGAAGGGTACGACGAGCGGCGGCTTGGTTGAATATTTGACACGGACTCTAACCTCCATATTCAGCGAAACAGGTACGATCGATCAGCTTCTAAATTATGTCGGCCTGAAGGGTGAAGATCGTGAGCGCGAAAGAGATTATCTTTACGGACTATCGAAGGGAAGCGATAAAGTCAAAGCTATCGCTGAAGCCGACACACTTCGATACATTATCGCTGCTGACTTGGCTAGGGCAGAAGACCCATCGGGACGATTGTCAGATGGGGATATTCTTCGTAACTTGAACAAGCTAACTGGTTTTGGCAACCAAAACTTAGAAATGGAATTGTCGTCCGTTGATCAAGTAATTACCGATTTAGATCGTCAATTTTCAAATTTAACCGTTCTTGATCAGATTGCCGGGGGAGCAGGTAAAACATCCCTATCTTACAACGAACGTCGCCTTCTAATTGCTGACAACTTAGCCGGACGAGCGCGGGATGAATATCTTGTGCAGTCCGGACAGAGAAGTTCATTTGATAATAACGAAGGCACCCCGCTTCCGACACTAGAGGAATTTGCCAAACTCACTCCTGTATTTGTTGGTGAACCCTCAACTGTAATCATCAACGAACAAGAACGCACGTTCAAAGAGATTCGTAATATGGGGACAGTTACGAGTCCTAAATATGTGGGCATAACTGAGGATAATACTGTTGTTCTGCTAACCCCCGATATTATTGGTCAGATTGTTAATTCTCAGGCTAGCACGGGCGGCACCTCCGCCGTTTCTCCTGCCACCAACCAACAGCCCACCGCTACCGCTGCCCCTAACGCAAATGTAACACCTATACCAGACAGCAACAGTAGCATGGTTGTAACAGGCACTGCTGAACGTCCGGGAGTTATAGGCGACGGCGGAACCTACGATTCCCAAGCAATGATACAATCAAATACCCCAATGGGGGGTAGCAACATAATGACCCTAGATCAAGTCATTGATAAGACAGGAAACGCTAGTCCTTCATCCCGTGTTACTATCGAAGGAAAAGTGTACGAACAACAAGCAGACGGAAACTATAGGGCAGCAATGTAAACATGGCTACGCAACAAACATATTCTTACGATTTTCCAAAGATAACCCGGCAGTTTGTAGAAGCGGCACCTGACTCCGACCTCGACATTGCAGCTATCGTTCAACAAGATATTGAACGCCAGCGGGGCTTGCAGAAGGGTCCGACTGAAGCAGAGATGCTACAAAGCTTCAGGGACACCATGTCTGGAGTCAATGGGGCTGCGATGGTTGGTCAGTATGCTGTCTCCAATAATCCTCAAATTGCCCAACAAAATTTTGCAAACATGACTGCGGCAGAAGTAGGGGAACTGTACGGCATCTTCAGTAAGGAACGATCTGTACCTGTCCAGCAGGAAGGCAAGCCTGTCCTAGCCTTTTCAACGCCTGACTTCGAAGGATTCCGCCTGAGTCCTGCTCTCAAAAAGCTTCCGAAACATCAGCAGGAAGCCTTCCAAGAAATCGTTAGTAATCGACAGAACATGGCAAAGATATTTGTACGTAATGAGTACAATTTGCCCCCGGAGGTAACCGACATTCTTCTTGACTCTTTTGTCACAGGGGACTTCCTCACTGAGTTGGCGCGTACAGTATCCAATCTTCCGGGAGACATTGCTCGTACACCTACTCTCGCATTGATGGCAGGTGCTGCTCTTAAGGCGAGTGCGGAATCTATTCCCGATGACATGCCAAATGGCATGGAAACTGGATATGGAGAGAGGTGGCTAAAAAACTGGAATAAAAACATGGCAGGAGTTGGTGACTTTCTGGCTCCGTACGAAAACATGCTTAACAAGTCTGACTTCTTTGACGCTTCAAGCACAGACATCCAGCAGTGGTACAAGAGCAAGTTCTTTTCGCAATTTGATAGCGAAGAGGCTGCACAGGCTGCATGGAGAGCTACTGGACATCAGAGGGCCACTCGTAAGCTCTACAGTCCGGGAGATGAAGGCTTCGATCCAAACATGCGTAATGGTGAAGCGTATGTTGGCGTAGAGAGGGATGAGCAGGGTAATGCAATCTTTGAGGACGTAGGTCTTCCCGAACAGCTTGTGTACGAAATGATTGACCTATCCTACCGCGAATTATCTGGTCTTGAGAAGATGTCAATCTTCGCTGCAGAAACTGTTCCCCTGTCTATGACAATGGTTGGTTTAGGAGTTCGCAAGGGATTGAAGGTATCCCGTATGGTTGATGAATACCGCAAGGCGAACTACTCCCCTGAAATGGCCAAGATGACGGACTATCAGGTTTACAAGCTGATACAGGGACGCGATGCTAAAACTGTTGGGTGGAGAGACTTATGGCGTAACGCCACGCTGGGAGCTTTTCAAGTCACTCCGGGCAAGCTCAACGTGGGACGAAATGTTAATAGGCACTTCTCTACAATTCAACAGCTAGATGATCGAATCCGTAAGCTAAAAGACTTTGCTGACCCTAGAGTTACAACTGACCTAGACGAAGTTGCATCCTATGGCGCAGCATTCCGCAATCAAGTCCGTATTCTTCGTGATCCGAAGTCAAACCCCCAACAGGTAAGGGCAGCAGATGCCGCACTTAGTACGCTCTATAAAACAGAGCGAGAACAGTTAGAGTCAAGACTAACAAACTACATCACACGAGGCGGAGGACGAGAGGGTGCATTTGGGTACTTCAGTCCGTGGGGCAACCCCTACCAACGAGCCATGTTTGCAGACGATCTGATAATATCTGCTGCTATAGGTATCGGTCCTCAGTATGTTGCAGGGCTAGGTAACATAGAAGAGTCAACTGCAGAAATATTTACTGCCCTAACTGCTCCTCTATTCGCCCCAGCTATGACTAGATTTTCTGTGGGCCTTGTAGCTAACCGTGATCTCGTAAGGAGTATTCCGTACGATGTTGCAAAACTCTTTGAAAACGCCCCGCTCGTAGGCAAATTTTCAAAGTCGTTTGCACTTTCTAAGAATACAACTGCTCCCATCGAAAAGATACTCGAAGCAGAGGGCATTACGGTAACCGGTGAAGTTCTCGAAGCGTACAACACATTTCGTAAAATGTATCGGGCTATGACTCCTGAGTGGCAAGCTCGTACAGATCGGGCCTTCCAAGACTACGATCAAACAATGATGGGCGTTCGTACGTCTATGGAAAGGGCTACTCTTGCAGACGGAACCACTCCTGCGTTTCAACAGGAAGAGCTAGACGACATGATGAAAACTCTTCATCTTACTGTCGCAGAAGCCAGTGGATTAGCTCCAATGATAGCCCTTCAGAGCAAAGCCGATTACCTGAAGCCGGGTGATTTCTTGAACCCGAAGAAAATGAGTAGTCTCACTACAGCCCTAGAGGCTGAAGAGGATGCGTATAAACGAATTGGTGAACTCGCAGCAACTATCACAGAAAAATACAAGCGGGTTGGCGGGCCTGACCCCCGTAAAAATGCACAACTTCAAAAATTTCTGACGCATTTCGCTGCAGTTTCAGAACAGGGCAAGGACAACTTGTCAATAAAGCGGCAGCTTCTTCGTGACAAACTAGATCAATTTGTAAACGCTGTAGACACTGAGATTGATCCGGATACGATAGACGACATCGTAAATATGAAGCTGATATACACGGCTCCAGAGATGCGTGACACCATAGACAGGGCAGATTTAATAGCTGAGACTGCTGTTCAAATTGCAGAGGGTGCCCGCGTTCAAGCCCGTGAGATTGCAGGTCTGGCATCAAATATGTCTCAGAGTCATATTGCCAACGAGATACGCACAGTTGCAGATCGACTGTTTGATGCGGAAATGGGCACGAAATACGCTCTTGGCAAGATGTTTTACAACATGGTTGACAACTACGCCATGAAAAACAATGTGCTTATTGACCTGCGCGATGTAGGACAAAAGCTGCACGATACAGCCTCTACTCTAAACACTGATCCCTTTGCAAAAGCGTTTGGCGGGGGACGGGAATACCTGAGTAAGATTGGTGGCCGTGCTGAGACTGCCTTTGAGAATGCTGCTGAACGTGGCCTACGTAATGGGTACGGTGTAGGCATAGACGAAATGATGGCACAGTCTGGAACCGACAGCTATCTCGACTTTGCACTTAAGCTAATAAAAGATGATCCGGATGCAAACGTATTTCAAGCGACGATCAGTGAAACAGAAGATGTATACAGAGCATTCCGTGACTACGAAGCAAAGGAACGATCCTTCAGGGTAGGTAGCATTGTTAAGGATAAGGATGTCGATGGTTCGTTTTCAAGTATTGTAAATCAGGCATACGAAGATGCTGATCCTGAAATATATCGCTTGACTCTACAGGCGCGAGAATCGTGGGAAACTAATGTGGGTGAGCAGATAGATGCAACCACTCTAGCCGGAGAAGCCCGTCGTGGTACAGTTCGTAGAAACGTCAAGTCCACCAGTGCGGAGGAGGGACTTCACAGGTACAAGAAAAATAAGTCCCCAGCCACACCCTTCGTTGAATTATCGGACAAAATTGTAAAATACGTAAACGAACCCGACGCCGATAAGCGACTCATATTGAAGGCTGAGATTGAGGACAGTCGTCGTCACATAATGTACTTTCTTTCGGGAGGGGAGCAAGTCAACGGCCAGTACTCAATCAATCTTGATAATATGCAGCGAAGAGTTAATGCTGACACCGCAAGCACTATGATTGAAATACTAGTTCAGAAGCGTTTAATTTCAAACTATGAGACTGATCTGGAAGCTATCACAAAGCCGTTTGCTGATCCCACTCGTCTAACACCGGATGATGCGGCAATTCAACGTAGTAAGGCTGTCACAGAACTTGCTAGACGTAACAATTACAATTTTAGTAGGTCGGCTAGGCTTCGTGAAGTGGAGCAGATGCTGTCTATTCCTGTAACGGGCAGCACCAACGACGACGTTATATACTACACTCCTCTGCCTTCCCTAGTCAAAAATCAACGTCCTGATCAATTTACGGGACAGGGTGAAACAGGGCGAACAATTCCCGGAGGCAAGTTTCAGACAGGCCAAAGTTATCGTGCGCTTTTCCAGTCCGATACAGTCACAGGACTGACAAGAAACATAGATGAGCTTCTACAAGTGGACGCAAAGGCTAGGGCCGAATATACGTCTATAGCCAACGAACTGAACAACAAGAGTAGTAAGCTTAGTATCGCAGCTAAACGAGAAGAAGAGATGCTCACAGATACTCTGGCTAGTATGGGCGAGTATGGAAAGCTTGCTCGTGATCCTGCAAAATTCTTTGATGCTGTATTCGAGCGTCAGGACGTGGATGGTATCAACGATCTTATCAGGGAATTTGTTGCTAACGGCATGGATGAGACAGAGGTTCGTCAATCTCTTGCGTATATGTACCAAAAGGGATTCTTTGAAAAGCTTGGGCAGCGCGGCTCAATGCGACAAGGACAAGAACAAATTGATGTTGTCCTCAAAGAGCCTGAGATGTTGATAGAATACGTTTTCGATAAAAGCGACAAGGCTGATGTTATGAAAGCGGTTCTAGGGAACGAGCATTTTGAAGACATGAAATTGTTGGGTGAATACGCCCGTGCTGCAATAGGAGATGCGGGTGGATTTAGATCGTCTCCTGACATCAGGCGTATGACGCTGGACAACATGTTCTCAAAAGCTTTCAACCTTGCACGAGGTATGGTCGGTGTACCCTACTTATCGGCGGAAGTTGGTAGCAGACTAATCCTTCTTAGGCGACAGTCTATGTTACAATTTGCTATGTCTGACAGAACAGCCGCCAGACTGATGGGTAAAATACTAGATGGCGACGATAAGATTACATACAAAGAATTAAAAATTCTTGGGATGCGTATGAAGCTATACCTCGCTCGTGGCCTAGCCGATGACACAGGAGAGATACCTGCCATCGATCTAGCATTCCGAACTGATCTAACCAAGAATCAGGAGGTTCTTGCAGAAGAGTCGGAAGAAAGACAAGCAACTCAATTTAGTGAGAATGTCATAGAGCTTAAGGCACTTCAAAAAGAATTGAAAGAGCTTGGCGCAAAGCCCGTTTCTTCTCGCACCATAGAAGAGACTGCAAGAATGAAAGAAATAACCACACGTATTCAGGAGATAACACAATGAAAACATACACCAACGGCCAGCGCAAGGGCATGATGTACGGCGGGGCTGCAAAGCGTAAGCCTATGATGTACGGCGGCATGGCTACAAAAAAGAAACCCCGCAAGAAGGCTCAAGCGGGGGGCATGATGTCAACCACACAAGGCCAACAGAATCAGATGAAGGACAAGCAGATGTCTATGCCGGGAATGTCTATGCCGGGGATGTCTATGATGCCCGGAATGGCAGAAGGCGGCAGGATGGGCAAAAGCTAGATGTATCTGGCAGACTTGTCTATTGCCTCGTTTGCCCATGAACTCAAGTACCGCAACAGGCTTGCTATGGAGTGTGCCCCATCATACTCCGGCAACCCGTTGTTGATCACACCCTCAAACTCTTCAGGCTTCACAGACTCACAGAGTAATTCGACTTTGCCGTTGTTAAGAAGGTTTGCTTCGAACTTAAACAGCGATGCTTTGTTTGACATCAGACAACTCACTAATAGGTAGGTTGTAGCAATCGGCCTTGAATGTGAAGCCGTTTGCGGGGTCTACGTCGCCCCGTTTGTATTTCGTTGCCTTTGTGTAGAAATCTTTTTTCGGAATAGAACCCAGTATCCACGCTTGCGATGAGTCGGTCAGGATGCGTACAAATATATAACTGTCGCAATCCTGCTTGGCACCGTGTGCAGCCACCGAACAGTCGTAGTGTGGAAGGGGGCGGGTATTGCAGCGTTTCGTTTTCACATCGATCCGCTCCCCGTCCCTCACCAAATCATAGTCGTAGGTATTCGACTGGTCTGCACCCATAGCGTCAGCCACGATGATCTCGCCTATCGCACCAACAACATGACTCAAGCTACCAGTGATGCTGCCCTGTAGATTGCCTACAGTGGCAGCTTTCTTTTTGGCACGGGCTATGATATCAGGTGTTATCTTTACTTGAAGCATCAGTTTCTTCTTTTTCGAACATGCGTTTATACGTAAGCATAGCTGCTTGGCACTCTGCCACTTTCATGCTGAGTTCATTGAGTCGCCTAGATGTGTGACTCATATTATTTATGATCTGTTTCTGCTTGTCAGACAGATCATCCAGTTTATATTCTTTGCCGTCCAGTGTGATTGTAGACTTCTCACTCATTCTTACTCTCCTGTTCTTCCTTTTCTCGTTTTAGCATCCACTCCCTGTAACAGGGATGGTGAGGATGGGGATCATACTGAATCCATCCGTCACCCTGCTTCCACACGAGGGGTGGCTTTTTCTTTTCCTTCTTAGGCGGCATTCAAGTCTACCACTTCGCACACGCCTGCAGTACACGCCAGTTCACGTGATCCGGATGTGTTGTCTTCCTTCTCATACTCTGACAGTGCAGCCCAGTCGATAGCCAGCGTACCGTACGCAGCTTGCCATTCCAAGTAATCATCCGCCTCAATGTCCTGATACGGAGCCTGTTGGTACGTATGATCTGAGTGAGGCAAAAAGGATACGCCAGATGCCACGTCGAAGTTCTCGTATACCCACGCCCCTACTTCCATCCATTCGTGTTCTTTGACCGTGATGGTCACAGAGGGCTTGTGTTCACACCAGTATATAGCATAAGTCTTCCAGAGTTCAAGCTGTTGAATAGCTGACATATCATCGCGAGTTACGGCACCCTCTGGAGAACGCATCGCAAACGAGAAGACAGTCGTAGAGTCCGGCTTCATAACACACGCTTCACTATATATTCCCTGTTCCTTGAGAAACTGTGTCAAGGGGTCTTTGTTGTCCCCTCGCACTGTGCGGATATAGTGTTCGTTGTGACGGGCGTGAATACCACTAGCGGCGTCTACGAGTTGAGACACAGTGCCCGATGGCTTTACACAGGTGATGGCAGCGGACTGAGGGATTCCAAGCATCTGGGCATACTGTTGATTGGTATCGACGGCGACTTGTTTCATTTCTTCGAGCCATCGACGGGAATCGACGGTCTTCGATAAAACTGAGTGATCCATTATACCAGTCAAGGACACGCCCAATAAGCGTTCTTCTTCTGTGTTGTCTTTCCATACTTTCCTCAGATACTTGAAATCGGTCAGGGTTGACTGCAGAGTACCCAAGATGGTTGCGAGACGCACCTTGCGCTTCAAGGACTCCAGCGTATCGTTTTCGCGGACTACCACCTCTGACAGATTGCAGAACTGATAGGGACGCAGGATGATTTCAGAACATGGGTTCGTGCCCCACATGTGCCCCTGCTCACGCCGTCCGTTACGAGCAACCTGTTTATCCGCTGCTGCACGATTGAAAATACCACGCTCACCGGACTTGGAATCGTATAGGGCTAGCCACTCTCGCATAAACGTGCCCATCTCCGGCTTACCCTTATAGGCTACAGAATTGTTGGCAAGGGCACGTTGACCCTCGTGTTCCCACCACTGACCAGACTTGGCGTGTGCCATCTGATCGTCATTCAGATTGGACAGGGAGATCAGGGCAGAGCGACGTACGCCACCAACTACGACGATCTCACCAATCTTACACATCAAGTCGTGGCATTCGATAGGAAATAGCTTACGCCCCTGCGCCTTACGAAACAGTGCGACTGTAAAATGAAACAGGTCATCTAGTGGGCCGGGGCCAGATGCACGACCACCCATTGTCTTGAGCCGTTCGCCTGACGCACGTACGGCAGACAAGTCCCACTCCGGAATCTGTCCGGCGTAGAGTAGCGCAATCAATTCCCGCAGGGACTTTGCCCACCCCGGCTTCGAATCACCCACGCGGATCACAGTGTCCGTCTCGTGCATAGCGTCACTGATAATCGGAAGATTCTCTACATTCTCACGCTCAACAGAGAAACCTACTCCCGTGCCGCACATCAGGATGTACATGCACTCATCGAAAGAGCGGGGGCTATCCACGGGGATATAGCTGCAATTATACCCGCAGATGTTGTCACGTTCGAGAGCGGCACCGGCAGTCATCATACCACGCATGGAAGGCATAATTTCTTGTCCGACAATAGCTTCCTCAATGTCAAAAATATCGTCGTCGGAGATGTCGAAATCATGCTTGCTTTTAACGTGATTACGCATGAAGCTTGTGTAACGGTTTACGGTTTCATCCCAGTTCTCTCTGCGCTGTTCGCTGTCGAGCCAACGGGCGTAGCGGGACTTGTGAATGAATTGTTGGTAGGGTGTGGGCAGCATGTTATTCACGATTCTTCTCCTTCCTCTTGATCTGGGTAGTATACATAAACTGCAGAGTTACAATTTGGACAGTGTAGGTTTGTAACCATGATGTATTCTTCTTCTTCTACATCGTGATCACCGCCCCATATTAGTTCGTGTTTACAATGCCAGCAGTTCATGTCTTTGTTTCTATTAATTTGTTTAGGTAGAACTGGGCCTTTTTAAGGTCTTCGAGTCCGTTTTTGTATCTGTACCGCCAGAGGTACTTGAGGATGTTGCCTTGCAGGTAGTGTTCGAAGCCGTCGCCTGTCGCCGCTGCGATTGCGTCAAGGCATTCGATACCTGCCTGATTATAGTGTGGCGGGTGATTGACGTTATCGGCATTCTTGCTCTTCTCCCCCAAGTAGTCTTCGCTACGTATATGCATGTATTCCTCGTGTCTCATCTGTTGTCACCATCACCCTGTATCTTACCCTGTGCCATGCGCGACTTCAACTTATAGATGTTCATCTCCGCAATCTGCTGCAGGGTAAAGCCCAGATCATCTGCGAGGGCCGCACAGTACCACAGAACATCTCCTATCTCTTTAGCTATCTCTCCCTTGAACTGGGCGTCGTCGCGTCCGTCGCG
>Ga0209232_1001127_pt1 | contig 14964 bp, 23 predicted proteins | sample ETNvirenome_2_60_FD_184066 | JGI IMG/M metagenome (GOLD analysis project Ga0209232, IMG submission 184066) | Marine viral communities from the Pacific Ocean - ETNP_2_60 (SPAdes) (version 2) | ecosystem: Environmental > Aquatic > Marine > Oceanic | place: Pacific Ocean | collected 2013-06-22
CGGGCCCATTTAATATTTTAACTTCTACAAAAGAGCATGTTGTAGATAATTCAATTGTCGATCTTACTATTCACGGAAAGATTATGGACATTATGGGAATGCCTAGAAGTCACTGGGCTAAGATTAATATTCATATCGGTGCCTCATATGGGGACCATCAATCGGCAACAGACCGCTGGTGTAAAAGATTTGAAGGTCTTCCTGATTCTGTCAAGACACGCCTAACAGTGGAAAACGATGACAAGGAATCCCTTTACGGTGTTCGTCACCTTCATGAGTTAGTTCACTCTCGAACAGGGGTCCCTATTGTGTTTGACTATCATCATCACCGCTTTGTCGATGGTGGTTTATCTGAAAAAGAAGCGCTCCATCTTGCTGTATCTACTTGGCCTGAAGGGGTAAAGCCAACGACCCACTATTCAGACTCTCGCGCTATTGAAATGGGCAACGAAAAGATAAAGCCTCAGGCACACTCTGACTATATCTTTAATTTTGTCGACCCACACGGACTGGATATTGACATTATGTTCGAGGCGAAGGCAAAAGAGTTGGCAGTTATAAAGTACATGGAAAATCTATGCCAAGATGACGACGTTAAACTCTGTTATACTTTAGATAGATAAAGAATATAATCCTAATAATTAGAGGTACAAATGGCACAGAATAAAAATAAAAAATTTAGAAAACCTATCGGCACTGCAAAGAAAACAGGGGAAACTGAGGCGTGGCCTTGGGAAAGAACTGCAGGTTTCTGCCAGTCTGATTCGCACCCATGGCACGTATGCTTGTCATTCGCTGAGCAGAAACCTGGGACAGCTCACACAATATTTACTTATCACACTCGGCAGGGCGCTTATAACAAATCTAGAGAGTTAAATGAGATCTACAGACGTTCAGACCGATTAATCTCCTACGTAAGAAACTGGAAAACTGGAGAAGAGATAGAGACTAGATGATACTTATTTGATGTATGGAGAGTTGACCGAGAGGCCGATGGTGGTCGCCTGGAACGCGGCTGTAGAGCAATCTACCGAGGGTTCGAATCCCTCACTCTCCTCCATTTTATCAAAGGAGCGTCATGCGTAATCTTCTATCTTTTTCTCTAGCTTTTCTTTTTCTTTCTTCCTGTGACTCACAAGATCCAGAAATTGTTTGCGACACTGTAGGACAGCAGCAAGAAAGCGTCTTTGCAGAAGTCGCAGCTCCTGTCGCTACATTAAATCCACATGAGCTTAGATCTCGATATGCTACTGTAAAGGTATTCACACCAGGCAGCGGTAGAGGATCTGGTACTTATGTGAAGTATAAAAATAGGCATTTGGTGATCACAGCAGCACACGTGATCGATAATTCTAAGCGTCCTTATGTTTGGGTTGTAACACCTGAAGGCGAGAGAAAAAAGGGTTGGATAGTTTATTTCGACAATCAAGAAGATATCGCTGTTCTGGCAGTGAAAAAGCTTGAATCAATTCTGTCAATGCCGCTTAACGTCAATAGATCACTTCCTGAGATTGGCGAGACGCTCGTATATTCAGGTTACCCAGGGCATCACGATCTCTTGACCCTGCGAGGTGAAGTTGCAGGCATAGAAAAGATTTCTAACGACAGAACAAAAATAACGGTACACACGTACGGATGGCCAGGCGCATCAGGTTCTGGCTTCTTTGATCAAAAAGGCAATATGGTAGGTGTCTTGGTTGCGATTCCCGTAGGCATGGGGTACGTACCGCAGCTTTTAGAAGCTATGGTTTTTGCTACACCGATATCACTTCTTGATTTCGATAAACTTGATAACAACTTATGTGCCGAGCAAGGTTGGATGCAGCCTGATTGGTGCCCAACCGATAAGTAATTTTATCGGCAAAGATCGTCAAACATGTCCTGCAGTTGACTAAATACTGTATTAGGATCAGTTGACGCCGAGTGTAAGTTAGCCGGATCTGATACTATATCGTCAAACGTGTGAAAATGCTCACGTAGTGCAAAGATATAGAGCTTAATATCTGTTTGTCTGATGGCATCTGCAGCACGCATCTCAGTGTTCCTGGGATCCATATATGACTGACCCGCTTCATCTGTCATGAGAACAATTACTTTCTGTGAGTTTTCCGTGAAAGAAATGGGTATATGCCCTTTTGATAATCCGTAGATCGCATCCCATGATGGTTCTAGACCACCTGAGTTAGGCATATAGACGTTTAGTATTGATTCTAAGTGCTCTATGAATTCATCTCTAGGAACTAAATCTGTTGCCCTAAGCAAATGCATGTATCCGCTAACAGGATCAACAGAAGGTTCTCTGAGCCCTATGACTACAAGCGCAAACTTAAAGCCTTCGGTTTGCGGGTCAGACAAAAGAGGTCTAATGCCTCCGATCATTGAATTTATTTCTTCTCTAAAAGAACCAGATACGTCTACTACAAAAACAATTTCTGCTGGGCGCTCTTCAAAACCTTCGTCAATCTCACCGTCGCAGTTATTATCAATCCCATCACATCTTTCTGCTTCTGGAAGAATTTGTCCTTCGCAGTGCGACATGACTGAATCTGTGCAATACGAAATTCCTGCCCTGCATATACCAACCCTCATTGTTCCAGGTGGTCCATCATAGCAAACCACAGCTGTCTGATTTACTATGTGCTCGTCTGCTTCGCCATCACAGTTGTTATCAATCCCATCGCAAACTTCAGGTTCAGGCCCAACATGACCAACGCAAGATAGAGTTCCTTCGTTGCATTCATAAACCCCGGGTTGACATATTCCTTCGCTGTAGTTTACACCTTCTACAAATCCACAAAGTTGACTTTTCTCTGGATAGTCATCGTCTACTATTCCGTTGCAATCGTTATCAATCCCATCACATATTTCTTGTTCTGGTCCAACTGCTCCTATGCATTCTCCCCATCCATCGAATGAACAGTGTTGTTTTCCATAAGCACATATTCCATTCCTAACAAGGCTAGAAAGGTTTGCGCTAACTACTTCTCCGTTTTCATCACAGTCTCTTACATCACCAGGAGAGCATTCTAGCCTGACTAGCATAGCATCATCAGGACACCCAGTAGCAAAAGTTAAAGATAAAGTAAATGCAAACAGAAAAATTCTCATTTCGAGTACCTCTTTATGCAAGTTTGCTGATTTTTGTATATCAAAACAGTTAGTAAAGTACTATTAAGCAGTTTGAATCTAACAGATTCATTAGTCTTTTTAATGTTTTTGTGAGCTGCAGTTAAGACTACAGGAGGCGCACCAAAGTCACCTGGGTAGCTGAATGCTAAAAGAAGATCTTCCCCAGTAGACTCAACTATACCTTTGACTACCCCGCGGGTTTCACGATCAGGTAATCCTATATAAATGTTCGAAAAAGAGCCTCGTTTTAGATAAACGTCATTCTCAAAATAGACGTGCCAAGCACAATCTTTATTTTTTCCAGGCATGTAGTATGTTTTATCTTGTACAAAGATAAGTTCGGGAGTTTGTTTGATGTAATAATATGTTAAGCACGTAAGCCCAAGCAACGTGCTCAATATTAAAAATCTAGTCTTTTCTCCAGTTATTGACATCCAGCTCTTCTTTACCTTCTAACGTGACGAAAGGCATCTTCATCACACTATTAAATATTTGATCGCTGTTATTAGTAGCATCTTCTATAATGTGTATCTGCTTTTTTTCTTTAGATTTTTGTCCTGTGTATTGCCATGTGGTACCTTTTTTTGTCCACATGTGATTCTCTGATACGTCCTGATCTGCTGCCAAAATCATCAGAGATATAGAAATAGCGACCATTGCCACTACAGAGTTTTTTAAGAGTTTCATGAAAATGCTCCGCGAAAAAGCTCGAACAATATTTTTTGATTGATACGAGCGTTCCTACATATTTAGTAATATGCAAAAAAACAACAAAAAAAGTTGGTTTATTTTTCTTCTTCCGTTGCTGCTTGGACTATCGAGCTGTAATGTAAGCCCGTATAGAATCGACATGCCGACGGAAGCTTTTGGGCTACTTCGACATAATATGATGATTGGGGTGTGTAACGCCAAAGGATGCATTCCAAAGATGACAGCTTCAACGTCATCGGGAGCGTTTATTGCACAAAGCAGAAAGAATCCTGACTATAGTTTCTACCTAACTGCAGGTCATTCTTGTGTCAAGCCTACGTTTCCTAAGTTTAAGGATGGATCTTACATTGAGCACATGGCTTCAATACTTGAAGTTGTAAATGAAAACATGGAAAAAATGCCAGCAACTGTTGTTAGCATCGATAAGAAAAATGATCTTTGCGTTCTTAGGGTTATGACTGCAGGGGCTAGTTCTATAAGCTACCTTGATATCGCATCTGACCCACCAAAACGCGGCGAAAGAGTCTATAACATGGCTGCACCTTATGGCTATTTCGGTAGAAACACTATTTTGCTGTATGAAGGTTTTTACTCAGGTCGACCAAGCTTAACTGAATCTGTTTTTACTATACCAACCCGTCCAGGTTCTTCTGGGTCACCAATACTAAACGCATCGATGGAAATAGTAGGTGTTGTTTATGCGGGCGTTGAAAAGCTAGAGACTATGTCTATTTCTTCTCCTCACGAAGCAATACACAACATAATCAGAGGTGTAATTAATGAAGACAGAGATGTTGTTGAGTTCTGCCTCTTTGGATACTGTTTTACAGTCTACATGCGATGAGCATTATCAATAGAGTAAAAAGCAAGGTTAAAGCTTGGCGGTTGTCACACCTTAAAACTCTTTGGTCGCGTTATGGAATTCCATTTCTTGTCATATTCATAGCTTGGGAAATTGTTGAGGATGTTGTGTTCCCTGCGATTTTTTATCTGCTAGGCACCCATGTAAATGAAGCGTTTTTCCTAGGTATTCCTGCTGCTTGGATTCTGTGTTTTCATCCAGTCGCAGTTCCGATACTGTGGGCAATTTATTGTTATGCAACTAGGAAAAAGCACGTTAAAATAGATTTAGAAGAGGACGACTGTTGCTAAGATATAATATTTTTTTACTTGCGCTAATAAGTTCTTGCACCGATCCGCAGCAAGATAGCGCTGAGCCCATCGAAACTGGATTCTCTGAAGAACTTATTAATTACTCACACCCAAACGAAGAAGATGTTGAGATACTACACTTCCACGCGTCTTCAGTGTTAGGGCAATTAAATTCTGAACAGCTAACAAACGTTAGTATTATTTTAGAAGTAGCTGATCAATTAAAGTTTGACAAATACATGATGCTGACCATCGCGTTTAAGGAAACTTCTTTTTACGCAAACCTTTCCTCGAACACAGGTGATTATGGCTTGTTTCAAATAAATGCCAGATGGTGGCATAAATTTTTAGGATATAAATCCAAAAAGGATTTTGTTGAGCACAATATGGACCCAAAGGTCAGTGCTCAAAACGCTGTTAAAGTTATAAAAGACTTGAAGCGTTACAAAACATGCAAAGGGAATGATATTTTCGCTTGCTATAATGGTGGTCCAGGCTGGCGCAAATCTAAGAACAGAGCCGTGATTGAAAGATATAAAAGTTCATCAATTAGGATAAAGCGACTCGTTACTGAGAAGTACGATGAATGGATATCACGTAGATAGGCCCAGGTTTAGCGTCGGTGATTTAGTTTTCATCGACAAGCTTGTCTACTCCATTCTCACTGATAAAACCGTAGAGATTGATGCTCCAGCAGCTGCTGTCATTGTAGGCTACAGGACAAACCTCTGGCTAAAAACTAATGTTATTCCAACTGATGGAACCAGGTGCTTTGATTATCAAGTCTTGATAGCAGGTGAAATATTCTGGGTCTATGAAGATGAAATCATCAGCTAATACATTTAGAAATCTCACAGTATAAAATAGTGTTGAATAAATAAGAGAAATTTAATGTCTATTCAAACTATTAATAATCTAAGGCTGCTAGGCATCGGAATCATTGTAGCCTCCTTTGTTTTTCCAGGTTACCAGATTGACCGGCTTGCAAACCTTGCTATGGTGGGATTGCTTTGTGACTGGGCATATAGAATTATGTCAAATACTAAAAAATAAACAAAGATGTAATCACGCATTATATAGAATTCCATGACATTCATAGGAGTCACATGAAAAACAAAAGCAAATGGAAAAAGTTTAAATCTACAGTTACTATCAACGGCCAGGAAATTCCTGTTATGAAGTATAGATGCCTTAGCGGTTGCGGTTGCATAACAACCAAAGAACCAGATAGAACTAAGACTTGTCCTGGGTGCGATGTCAATAACAGCAGAATTAGAGAAGCTAGTCAAGCATCAACTGCCAAGGTCAAAGGCGGGATTCCAAAACGCAAAGGCGGCAACTTTAAAGAAGTTGACACTGAGGGCGGAACACCTTATTCACCGCCAGATTCAATTAAGACACTGTGAGATATTAAGTGGGATTTAGAGTATTAAAAGATTCAGGCAAAGAAGATAAAGTAAAAACCAACCGCCTCAAACGTCAGTTACGCAAATCCTGCGACAAGATTACAAAGACGATCACAGAAGAAGTCGCAAAGTTTCGTGAGGCAGCATCTGAGGAACAACTAGAAGATGCTTTCTGGATGCATGCTGCGCACAGAGCGATGCTTTACATTGATTCTAAAAGTGAAGATAGCTTCCTCGCAGCTGAGCTTGGTGATCTTTTTGCGCTAGAGGATTTTAATTCTTACGAGAGGTTTAATACTCACGTCGACATCGATCGTCTAGATAAAGCAAAAGAAAAAGAAAGACTTAAGCAGCAAAAGAAGAATGCAGCAAAAGAAGAATAAATGAAACAGTTTAATAGAATCCCAGCTTCGGGTGATCTTGTAGAAGTTTTGACTGCAGAGAGAGATCCAGTAACTGGAGAACTTGAACACACTTGGAAAAATGGAGTTCTTCTTGAAATTTCAACTTCCATTAATTTTGACTCTTTGTTATGGGTCGAGGTTTTGGTGGAAGGCGAAAAAATTATAACAACACCTGATAAGATAAATCCTGTTTAGTGAAAGGAACAGAAATGTCAAATGAATTTGAAAGCACCGTAAAAGATTTTATGACCCGACTCATGTCGATTGAATCTGAAATGGAAGCACTCCGAGAAGATAGAAAAGCTTTGATGGAAGAATTTAAGAGTCAACTAGATACAAAAGCGTTTAAAGCAGCCCTCAGCATTTATAAGATTAGACTTAAGAATGTAGATTCTACAAACACCATAGAGCAGATGCTAGACATCTTAGAAGCGTAATGATTAAGCCTGGCGCTTTGGTGTGGATCGCAGATGATGATCTGCCCGAAGACTACGGTTTTTTAGGCGTTGTTTTAGAAATGCCTAAGTGGCGAGAAGACGACTACGAGCACATGTGCTTTAAAGTTCTCTCAGATGGCGAAATTTACTTTTTAGACCCAGGATCTGTTAATTCCTATGAAGAAGTACGACAAAATTGTTAGAGATAAAATACCAGCGATAATCCGCGCTCATGGATCCTCTTGTAAAACTAGGACAGCGAAACCTGAAGAGATCATGAACTATTATCGAAAGAAAATCGACGAAGAGCTTGACGAGCTATTTGAAGACCCGTCTGCAGAAGAAATGGCAGATGTGATGGAAGTAGTAGATGCGCTTAGAGAAAAGCTCGGGCTTGATATCAACGAAGTCATTTCTGCAAAAAGTGCAAAGAGAGAAGACCGAGGTGGGTTTAGGAATGCAACCATCTTAATTCATGTAGAAGAGTAATATCTCTTTCTAAGCGCATAAATATAATGTATGCCTAGGAGCTTTGTAATGAGTCTGCATCTAGACGGCGATTTACCGAAAATAGAAGAAAAGAAAGACCTGATCCAGGCTTTTATCGACCATTGTTGCAAGAAGCTTGGCATCGAAAACACTTATGATATTCATATAGTAGATGATAGAAAAGCGCACGAAATAAGAACGACTGCTTACTATGACCCACAAAATAAAGTAGTGAAAGTCTACGCTAAGAACAGAGCTTTGCCAGATGTCCTGAGATCTATAGCACACGAATTAGTACACGCTCAGCAACACGTCAGCGGTGAACTAGAAAAACACCCACATCAAGATATCGGTGGTTACTTAGAAGATGACGCAAACGCTCGAGCAGGATCTCTGCTTAAAGACTACGGCTTAAACAGAGAAGATGACGGTGTTTATGAAGCTAGAAAACAATTCCAAAATCTAGTAATTGAAACCGTTATGCTAGAAGTTTCTAACGGTCAAAAAAGCTTAAGCGAAATCAAGGAACTTACACGTCAAATAGTAAAAGAAGCACTTACTAGAGGCGCAATAAAAGCAATTGAGTCCCTGCGTCTAGCTAATTTTGGAAAAGTAAACCAAAAGGACCTAGATGCTGGTGTTGCTGTTCATATTCCAGTGATACAAGCTCTCCAGCAAGGCCTTAAAGACATGGGCTTTGATCCGGGAAAAGTAAACGGTATATTCGACCAGGGCACAGAAGATGCTCTTAAAAAGTTTCAGGCAAAGTACGGTGTTGCACAGTCAGGTACGACGACAAAAGAAACATGGGACGCTTTTTTAAAAGCTAATGAAGAAGGCAAAATTAAGACATCAGTCGCCGCCACTCCTTTGGCAAAGCCCAAGAAAAAACCCACCAGATCCGCAGGTGCTGTGTCGCAAGATGCAGCAGACCGCGCCCAAGAATTATCATCTGCAACCGGAATTCCTGCAGCAGTAATTTATGCGATTGAAATGAGAGAATCTTTTTCCAACCCCACTGCTTTTGCTTACAACGCACACATCTCTAGAGATCCAAAATACTCATCAATATCTGGGCATGAGCTTTCGAGAAGCGCAATACAAAAACTACCTAAAGGAAGATCTTACTACGCCAACAACGCAAAAAGACAGTTTAACAAAGCATATAAAGTCGATCCTATTGCCGCAATCGCAGGCGGAGCGTGGGGTTTATATCAAGTTCTCGGAGCCTTCTCTTTGCTAGACTACGACGGTGATCCAGATAAGTTTCTACAAGCTTGGAATACAAACCCTGCAGAACATTCTAAAACAGCGTTTAAGCGTTGGGTTTCTATGAACCCTGATGCAGTTGAAGCAATGAAAGCAGGAAACACCTCAAAATGGGTCAGGAACTATTACGGCGCAGCAAGCACAGACTACATTAAACACGTCAATAAAAATATTGCGCGCTACAATAGAATGAACAGTGCAACGTCATGAACGTCAGCCAAGAGAAAAGACTTAGGGCGCTAATAAGAGAAATGCTCTCAGTCTATGGCGCGAACAGCTTAAACAATACGCTCGGCGGCTTTGGTAGAATGTTTCGTCTTGGTGTTGATTACAAAAACGCTTCCACAAATATTCCTCAAGTTAGAGTTGGCTCTGTAGAGAGATATCCTGAAATACCAGTCAAGATCTTGATCACATCAAACTGGAGCGGACAAGCTTTGTACGATGAGCTATTTAAGACAGGGTTTTTTAGTGATCGAATAAACTTCCAACCTAGTAGATACGTTGCTAAAGACGGCGATCTTCTTGTTTACGGTCACGCAGTTACAGGCGACGGCATCAAAGTAGAAGTTCCGCACCTTGCAAAAAAAGAAGTTGAAAAAGCAGTAGCCCGTTTAGCAGGCTCAAACAGAGATGCAAAATACAAAGTCAGGGCGGAGCTCATAAATTGATAGATACGCTCCTCACATGCTTTTACATTTGTACGCAAGCATTAGCGATATTGCTCTTTATACACCAGGTAAGAGCAGTTGCAAAATCAGCCACAGCAGATGCGATATCAGTGCCTGCTTACTGTGTTTTTACAATGAGCGCATTTGCTTCAGTGCTATACACGTTCATAGTTGTGCATGACCCAGTTTTAACTGCAGTTGTAACTTCATACTTTATTGGCAATATGATCATTTTATATCTTGCTTATTTTAAACAGAGAAAAATCCAGCAGCAAGAAAATGTTTAACCAGAACGAAATAAGTCTTTACATCCTTACAGCAATAACAACTGCGATCATCTCCTCGGCTGTTTACTGCGGTTAAAATTATGAAGAAATTTATCACACCTGAAATTGAACACATGATTCGTTTAGAAGTAAAATCAAAACTGCGCAAACTATTGCCTTTAATAGTCAAACCGCTTGTTAGGAAAATTCTAAATGAAAAACAAACCCTTGATTTCGAGGATGTCAATTTTTACGACGACTAGCTTAAGCTTAATTGCTCTTGCTTTTATCACATCATGCCCAGACCAACCGCTACCTACGAAGTATGATGCAGGTAGAATCGTTCGTCTAAATCCTACGCCCGCACAACCTCAGGATACAGGGCCGACTTATACGCCTGTCCCGCACGATGCAGGTCGCCCGGTCACAATAAGCTCCATAACACCACCGACAGGTCCAGTACAAGGCGGAGTACGTGTAAGAGTTAGAGGGCAAGGATTCGCTCCAGACTCTTCTGTTGTTGTTGATGGAATAGATGCAACAGATGTGTTTGTGACTAACAACAGAATCATCACATTTAGGCTGCCTCCAGGTCAAGCCGGCGCTGCTGATGTAACAGTGCATAACAGCCTGGGCTCAGACACAAGCAATGAATTTGAGTACATTGATGAGCACTCACCGCAACTTCATCCAAAAAGAGGTTCTGTCGGAGGAGGAACTTATGTAACAATTTTTAGGCAAGGTGCAGGCGACGCAAACGCAGTTATTAGATTCGGTAGAGCCATAGCAACTATTGTGGACGCTCCAGACAGTAACACAGTAAATGTGAAAACGCCACCAGGTGTAAGCGGTTTCGTAGATGTAGAAATCGACGCAAACGGATCACAGTCTACAATATCAGGTGGGTTTGAGTATTACGATCCAGCTTTTATAACCGGGGGTGTGCACGGTGGTATTGTCGACGGCGCATTCAACGTAAAAGTGCTGACAATAATTCAGGGAGAAAGAACTCCAATTCCTGAGGCAGCAGTTTGGCTTGGCGTTGACCAAGAGCCCGATCATGCTATGATCACAGGAGCCGACGGTTTGGCAACCCTTTCAGGCCCTGATGTTTACGGTCCGCAGACTGTAACAATCGCTGCAAAATATTGCACTCCTGAAACTTATGTGGAAGTACCTGCAGAAGATCTTACAGTTTATTTATCGTGCAACTATCCATCACCGCCAGCTTCAGGAGCGCCACCACCACGTCCTCCAGTTGTTTTTCCAAGAATTAGAGGCACCGTTACAGGATTTTCTAAGGCGTTGTTCGACCCATCAACACTTGACACCTTTGAAAGAGCTTTTGGTTTTGTAGATCTTACACAGCGAAACATGTTCAGCAGTAAAACTCCCAAAGCAACTGCTTGGGAGCAACCAGTCCCACAAGGCGGACGACCTTGCACGTGGTTCTCTTCTGGAAATTGTGTTACCATTTTTGGCAATGACACCATTTTTGAAGACAACGCTACGTTCGATTTTATTACCGTCCCAGGCAGGTATGCACTAGTTGTATTCACAGGCGTGATAAATATTCGAACTCAAGAAATTAGAGACGTTAGACAGATGGGTATCGCTCGAGGCATAAATGCGGTCTTCGGAGAGACCATCACAGATATCGTGGTAGACCTAGAATACAACTTACAAAGATCTACGCTGATAACGCTGCCAAACGCTCCCTTTTACGCAGACGGGCGAGAAGGCCCGACGCACAGCAAGGTATCTTCTTTTCTCGATTTCGGCGGAGAAGGAGTTTATCATCTAAGTACTCAAACAAGCGAGCGATCGCACATGCAAATTGAAAGTCTGCCTTCTATTGCAGGGCAGCAGCTTACTTTTTATGCGGGAACCTTCACTAGAGAATGGGATGCAAACGTTGACAATCTTATTCCCTGTCGAATGCATACCGACTGTCCTCCTAGTCAAATGTGCCAAACTGGACAAAATGGAGAGTCTTGTCACGGCAGCTACACTTATAACGAACCATTGAGCGCAATAATCAGAGGATCTCAAGGAGATTTACGATCAGGTGCAGAGCTTGGAGAAATGCTACAGTTTCCTGAAATGCTCAGCCCACGCCCAGGTGAGTACCTTTCAAACAGACTGTTTCGATGGAGAAACGTTTCTAGAGCTGTATCACCTAATTTGTACATGTTTATAATAGGCGAAATTTCTACAGGAGGTAACTGGAGAGTTTATGTCCCAGGTCATCTGAATAAATTTAGATTGCCTCATTTCCCTGCAGGGGGTTTTGAAGGCTTGATTGACACACCAAACACAGGTGCTTTCATGTACAGAATGATCAGCACTTTTATACCAGGGTTTAACTATAGCCAGTGGGACTTAAATGAAGTTGCATCTCATAACCGACGCGCTTGGTCACAAGAGTTATCAGTTTTCAGCCTTGACAATTAATAAAGTAAGAAATACTTATAGACAGCATAAGGAGCTTAAATATGTCTACAGCCGACCGATGGGGTAAAATCGCAGGTCTTCTTAACGAATCTACAGATCAAAATCAACAAGACAACAAAGAGGTTTTGACTGAAAGTACTATGGGCGCAGATCAACTGAGAAAAATGATTAGCGAAATAGCTAGAGAATTGATCAGCGAGGCTAAGGCGTCAAACAGCGATGTTGTTCTCATTCAAATGGCACTTAAAGGCATAGATCAAGGTGACTCTAAAAAAGCTAACGAGCTTGGCCTTCAAGGCAAAATTGGCAATATTGTTGCCGACGGCAAATTCGGAAAAAACACTGCAGCAGCAGTTAAGAAATTCCAGACCGCTGCTGAGCTCACTAGCGACGGTATCGTAGGCCCTGGAACTTTAAACGCCTTGCTAGGTATGTTTGAAGCAGGCGTAGCTAAAGAAGAGGCGTACAAAGCACAAATTCAAAACCTTGTAGACAGAAAAATTGTTGCTCGTCAAGGCTCTGGCTTTGAAAAGCAATCATCCAAGCCAGCTGAGAAATCCAAACCAACTGAGCAGGAGCCCGAAGCACCTGTTAAAAAGAGAAAAGTGCTGACTGTTGCAGACGCTGAAGAAACTTCGAAAGCAGAAGACGACACGATTGATGACTTCCTAGTCGATCTTGGCGAAGACATGACTGATGAAGAACGCAGAGCATCCGAGGAAGCCACAGCATACGCAAGGCTTCAAAAAGTCGGCGCAGGCGATCCTGGCGATGAAGAAGATTTGGACATGACAATGTCTGCGCTGCTTCCAGGGGTTTCCGGCTTTGGCGCAGATGCTTGGACCAGAGGTGTAGAAGTTACTGATAAGGCAGCAGGACAAAAGATTACAGTTATCTCTCAGCAAGATTGGGAAGCCGCCGGCGGACCAAACCTCCCAGACGATGTTCAAGTATCTGAAGATCCTAGCTTAGGCAAGTAGCTTTAATTACTCTTTTGTGTAAAACATTCACTAGCTCTGTATAATATTAGCGAGGAGGAACTAATGGTTCTCGCTACTTTGCTAGTTTTGTCGTCGCCTTCAAATACTGTGTCAATGCAAGCAGTGACCGTCAAGTCCTATAAGGGCTCTGATTGTACAGCTCCAATTGATTATAGCCTTGCCGTAATCACCTCGCACTTCGGAGTTAGAGATAATCCTTGGGGTCCAGGGAAGAAGTTTCACTACGGTATTGACATTGCAGCCGATGAAGGTGTCTTGATCCGAGCTGTTTCTGACGGCCACGTTTACTTCGCTCGACGCTCATCTCGAGGCGGAGGCCTCCAAGTTAATGTGCGCGCCCCGAATGGATTGAAGTTCAAGTACTCTCACATGTCAAAGATTCTTGTCAAGCGAGGAGCAAAGGTTGTAGCAGGTCAACCAATTGGGCGAGTTGGAAGCACTGGGCGATCATTGGGACCACACCTTCACCTCGAAGTGTACACGAACAGAGGTAAAAAAGCCAGCGACTTTGTTGATCCAAGGCAATTTGTTTGCAAATATCGAGAACGTCTCTGGAAGGGGCATTCACACTGATGAATACACTATTACGCTTCATTGAAGATATGGCAGAAACATCTTCAGTGCTAGATAAAGTTGCACTATTAGAATCCTCAGATGAGCTCACACGAAAAGCGCTTTACTACACTTACAATCCTTACTTGCAGTATCACATCGGTGTGAAGAACCTGCAGAAGAGATCTGATCTTTGCGACGACACGTGTGACTACCAAGATGTGTTTGACCTGCTTGACGCATTGAATGCACGAGAGATCACAGGCCACAAAGCACTCTCGCAGACCAACGCGTTCTTGCAGGAAAACCCGGAGTGGAAAGACATTTTAAATCTCATCCTCGACCGCAATCTGAAGATCCGAGCATCTGAGAAACTTATCAACAGAGCATGTGACAATCTCATTCCCACGTTCGACGTAGCATTGGCAAACTCGTATGATGAGAAGACTGCTAAGAAAGTTGATTTTAAAAATCAAGTCTGGGTGGTGTCCCGAAAACTTGACGGAGTTAGATGTCTCGTTATGGTAGATGAGAACGGTCACGCCACCTCATGGGCACGTTCCGGCAAGCAGTTCCAAACTTTGCGGAAGGTGGAAGAGGAGATCGAAGCACTCGGTGTGACCAACGTTGTCTATGACGGCGAGATGTGCTTAGTCGATGAACACGGCAACGAGGACTTCCAGCGCATGATGAAGCAGATCCGGCGCAAGGATCACACGGTCGAGAACGGCCTATTTCAGATCTTCGACATGATCGATCTACCTGACTTCCAAGCAGGTGTGTCCGAGGACGGGTTCCTCACGAGGTTGGGCAGATTAGCTGACACACTCCGCGAAGCTGATCACAAGCACTTAGCAATATTAGGTCAGCAGCGCCTCACGGATCACGAGGACTTCCAGAAGTGGCGCCAGGAAGCCCAGGATGCTGGCTGGGAAGGTTTAATGCTGCGACTTGATACCACATATAAAGGTAAGCGGTCGAAGGACATCCTGAAGGTCAAGACGATGCACGACGCAGAGTATC
>Ga0209232_1001128_pt1 | contig 14955 bp, 19 predicted proteins | sample ETNvirenome_2_60_FD_184066 | JGI IMG/M metagenome (GOLD analysis project Ga0209232, IMG submission 184066) | Marine viral communities from the Pacific Ocean - ETNP_2_60 (SPAdes) (version 2) | ecosystem: Environmental > Aquatic > Marine > Oceanic | place: Pacific Ocean | collected 2013-06-22
GTGTCCAACATGCAGCGTAGCATGACGAAAACCATGCAAGCGCAGCAGATGAAGTTCGCACAGAAGCAGATGGAGATTGAAATCCGCAAGCAAGAGGCTGCATTCGCCAAACAATTGGAGCAGTTGGAGGAAGACCCCGAGGTTCAGCAATACCTTGCGCTCATGAACGACCCTTCCGAGGTGCCGCAACATAAAGCGAGCAAGAAGGAGCCGATGAATCTCGGCTCAGGTGCGCAGAAGAAGCGCAACTCTGACGGCACCTTCGCCAAGAAGGAGTGAAACGCGTGGGATGGTTGTTCAAAACGCCCGGTGACGACGCCACGGAGGCGACGTTGCGCGCTTTGCACACGCAAAACATGCTCGACACCTACTACGAGCGGGGGCGCGCGGTGCTTTTGTCCATCATTGTGGGCACAGCAACGGCTCTCAGCGTCTCGTTTTTCGAGGCAAGCACCGAATTTAGCGTGTGGGAGAACACCGTTGAGTGGTTCTACATGAAAATCCGCAGTTGGGTGGGCTAAACATGGTCGCACCGCTTGCAGGAAGCGCGCTCATGGGCGCTGTGGTCTACGGGCGCGAACTCTACCACTTCCTCAAGCCCCGTCGTATCGGAGTTTATGGCCCTACGCGCGTCGGTAAGACGACATTGGACGAGTTTATGCGCACTCCGGGCGAAATGGACGACATCGAGGAGCGAACAATGCACCCAAAACGCCTGATGGGGGGCGGATATGTGCTTCCGAAGGCGACGAGGAAGCGGATTCGTTGGCAAGGAGAGAAGCGCGTCGTCCATTCCGCCGATGTTGGCGGTCAGCAGCGCTTTTGGAACCTGTGGATTGCCGATATGGTGGACCGAAGCGTCGAAATCGTCATCTTCATGACCGATACGCGTGTTCTGAAGGGCACGGGGGCCGAGGTTATCGACGCGGTTGGTGGTTTTGAGTTCCTCGTAGACGCTCTCATCGAAAAAAGGTGGAAATATCGCTCTCCTTTGGCCCGTTTGCGCGGTCGACGCTATGCTCCGAAGCAGATTTGGCTTATTGCGAACAAAGCAGACGAGTGGTGGGACGACAATGCGAACATTTTGTGGCAATCCAACCGCCTACGGGAGCACAAAATCTTCGATTCGCACCGTCCGGCCATGAGAAGGCTCCAAAAAGCCGGAATCCCGTGCCGAACGTCCATGATGGCGACAAAAATCGGCTGGAATGTGGAAAAATCGCTCATAAACATGCTGAGTTGGTGAAAAATGCTTGGAAAAACACCCCAAAATGACCTCCTGAGGCTCGCTGCGCAGACGCAAATGAGCCTTGCACAGATGCAACAGCAGGCTGTTGCGCAAGAAAAGATGAGCGAATTGAGCACCCATATCGAGGTTCCGCAGGTCAACTTCTACCCATCGAAGCACCCAAACCCGAGAAAAGCGCGCAAACAGGACATTCGGCAGGCGTATAAACTTCTCACGCCGACGAAAAGGTCGTTTTTCTCGCTGAAAAGGCTGTGGGGAGGTCGTTATCGCTACAACACCAACACCATGCGGTGTGTTATCGACGGTGCCGACATCGAGCACCTCCTCAGGATGGCCGGGAACGTCTACGACCAAATCATCGACGAGGATACCGGCAAAAGCCTGTGGGAACTCTACTTCCTCAACCCGGTGACGGGTGAAACCGAGGCTTTCATCGCGCGAGAGAAGGTGACGAGTGGGAAAAAGATGCGCGGCACATACTGCCCAGAACATTTGCACCTCTATCACCTCTTGACCAAGTGGGAGAAGGAAGAGGAGGCAGAACAAGAGGCGAGCAGCGGCACCCTGAAGGCAAAGTTGCGAAAAGGCGTCTCGACAGTCGCCGTGCCGGTCGCGGCCATCAAGAAGAAGGACAACACGCCTCCTACATTGGCGCGCTACGAGGGATTCTTCCAAATGCTCAAGCAAGACAACATTCCGGTGACGCATCTGACCAATAGCGCAACTGGGATGAACGATTTGGTGATGGTTGTCTTTGATATGCGTCAATTCCAAGCCGGGAACAACACTCGCTTGCTTTTCGACGCTCTGGCGATGCACCAAATGCAGCAGAACGCGCAACAGCCGCTTCCGCTGCCGCAAGAGCAAAATCAGGGGAGCGCGTGAGGGGATACTATGACGTGGTGGAACAAGAACAGCCAACCGCAGCAAAATACGGGCGCTTTGCCGCTCGGTATGCCGAATGGACAACAACAAATGCCCGCGCAGGGCGCGTATGGAGCAGCCGCTGCCTACGGAGGCGGGTATCAGAACCCCTACGCTCCTCCGCCCCCTCCAACTGAGATGGACATCATTTCGACCCTTATTTCGACAAATCCGGCTATTGAGCGGTGGCTTTCGGCCCCCGAGAACCTACAGACGCTCATCTCGTTGCTCAGCAGCATCGTGACGGTGTCTGTGCACCAAATGTTGTCTCAAGCGGTTTTGAAGGAGTCAGATAGCGGCTATCGGTTCGATTTCAGCGCTATGGCGGGTCTACCGACGCCCGACACCGTTTCGATGGCACAAACACAGATTTTGAATGCTTCAAGCAACACCGTTCAGCAGCAACAGATGCAGGTGCAGCAAATGGTTGCTATCGCCAACCAAGGCGCCATTCAAGGCATGTTGGATGCAGCGATGGCCGACCCCGGCATGCTTCAGGTAGCAGGGCAAGCGGGCGGTTCCTTCTTGCGCGGTTTGGCTACAGGGGGTCGCTGAAATGGACATGACGTCACTTTACGGAGCGGTTAGCGACATGACCAACTTGCGAAAGTCGGTGGTCGTGGACATGATTATGGTGCAGGTGCTGAGTCTTTCGCTCGGTTGCTTTCTCATCCTGATTTTCTCAGGTCCCAAGATGTCGAGCACCGAATTATCGTGGCTCATCGGGGCGCTCTTCATCACTTTCAGCGTTTCCGGCATCGTCTACCGCCGTCTTTCGCTTCAAGGGTAGGTCCCACTTACCGAGCGGGCATTCGCTGTTGGCGAAGATGGTCTTGGTCTTGACGAAGCAACCGCATTTTGAGCAACGCGCGCCTCTCCTTTCGGGGCAAATCAAGCAGATGCCGTAGCGGCGTTCTCGCTCACCGAGTCCGACGCGGTTGTTACCGAGAAAGTCCCGAGTCGCGCGTGTTAGGGATTCTGCTGTTTCTTTCGTGAGAGGGATTCCTGCAACCTTAGGTGCGCGCTCAAGACGTTTCCGCATGGAAAAGAGTTTCAAACGGGGGCCGCATAGACGTTCCTATGGGGGACCGCGTCACGCGTGCTTCCTGCAAGTTCTGCCAACATCCCGATAGGGACAGTCTGGAAGAGCAAATGAGGCTCGGATTGGTCACCGCGAAAGACCTTGACCGCGAACTCGGGTGGCGAGAAGGCACCGCTGACCGACACTTCCGCAACCACATGGGTGACTACCACATGGGGAGCAATAGCGAATGCGCGCTTTGCACTTCCGTCAAGCGCGAAGGGCTTGAGATGGCCTACTTCAACGGTTCAATGAGCACCGAAGAGATTGCTCTCGACCTCGGTATGCCCGAAACGAGCGTGTATCATCACCTGAAGAACCACCTCAAACCCATCGTTCAGAAGGGCGCCGCTGACCTCATCGTGGTCGAGGCGGGACAGGAGATGGACTCGCTGCGGCACAATCTGTCCCGGCTCAACGGTGAGTTGGGTCACTTTCTTGACGACGCTGACCGCAACGACCCACAATACGTTCGCAACATCGTGTCGCTGCACAAAGAAGTGCGCGAAACGGTCAAAGACATGCTGCGCATTCAGGACCGCGCGGCAGGGAACGTCACGGAGAACCTCAACGCTCAGACCATCAACATCCTGAAGGTCGAGTTGGCGAAGGAAAGCCCTGAAGTGTGGACACGTCTTCGCGCGAAATTGATGGGAGGCGAGTGAGCATGGTCGGTGGGCCTGAAGGAAGCACCGCAGGTATGCGGTTCAACCCCCGCCAAAGCGCGGAGGAGTTGCAGGACGACTCCTCCGTCGGTCGTGAGGATTCCGAGGAGCGAGCGCTCCATGACGCGAAGAAGCGCGAGAAGCAAGACAAACGAGCGCGCATGATGCAGGGCTTGCAGCACATGAAAGTCAGCGTGCCTCAGAAAAACCCCGAGGACGAAGAGGACAGTCAGAAGAAACAACAGGCCGAACTTGCCCAGATGACCGGTCAAGTTGGACAGAGCGAAGCCATCGACGGAGCAAACCCTCGCAGCGGTGGGCTTGGAAACAACATCATGCTCTCCGACGACGAGTTCGATGACGTCATCGAAGTCATTCGCAAGAAGAAAGATGGGCCGAAGTTTGACGACGAGAAGCCTCAGAAAACGACAACCATCGAAACTGTGCGAGCGCGCGACCGAGCGCGCCGTGGAAAGAAGAAGCGTCGTTCCAAGACGGTGACTACCGAGTCGATAAAGCGAAAGCGCCGTCGCAAAGGCAGCGGTGTGCCGCTGAAGGCAGGGAACGTGCGCCAACCCGGTTCGATGACGGCGCTGTCCCGCGCTCGCGCTTCCTACTACATGTCCCCCGGATACACCTACGGGCAGCGCACAGCCCCGCGCGTCGTGACGATGTCCACCGGTCGCTCCCGAGCGAAGCAGGCATACCCTGACCCTCGGCAACGTGAAGCGGAAGCGATGCGGCAGGAACTGCGTCAACTTCAGCCTACGCAAGACCTCACCCCTCCGACCCCAACGGTGACGCCTCAGGCTCGCCTGTCCAAACCACCGAGAGGGCATTCAAAATCCAAGCCTCACAAGAAGGCGCTTCGTCAACCACGCACCGCGCCAACTCCGATGGGTGCCGAAATGACTGAGGAAACAGCACTCGGTGGAGCGGGTCGTGCTTCGGCGATGGCGATGGGAGGGACAGGTGCGGCGGCGTTGGCGAAAGCGAAGATGCCCAAGGTCACCCTCAAGGTCGGCACAGGTATGAGCGCGCGCGACAAAATCGAATACCGCCGCCTCATCGAGCAACTCAACTTCCTCATGCAACGCGCGATGCGAAAGGCTGACTCAAGCAGGGATGACCCACCCACCAAGAACTCTCCCGGCGGTCACCCTCGACAAACTTCGGCCCCGACCGGACCTACCGAAACAGACCCTGAGGACGACCCCACGCTGTGGGGCGCACACGCCTATGAAATCGTTCGACGCGGAGGGCTTGGATGACTCAAATCCTCAAAGGGAAGGGTGTCTACTACCGCGACGCTGATGGCGTGATGCACGCTATGACCTTCCCACCTGAAGATTCGGAGCACGAAGACATCTCCCATTTCTACATCAACTCGCTCACAGGCAAAGTCTTCCCTGAGTTGGGCGCGCATCAGTTGCAGTTTCCGATGGAAAAGGCAGCGATGATTATGGCGCGCGAAATCATGGAGCAGGGATACACGGCGGAGGGTGGTCAAAGACGCAAGCCGCAATCTGAACATGCCGCTTTGAGCATCGCGAAGAGCATCATGAACCGCGCAACGGCGCGCTTTAACAAAATCAAGCGCGAATCAGGCGATGATTTTCACAGACTCCCTCTGCCGTTCGACGAAAGCGGGCAACTGCATCGTGAATACCGAGCCAACCACTACGGCGCTCACCAGTCCCGCCGTGTCCCCACCGCGCAGCGTCAGACGCGCACGGAGGATGGGCGTCTCATCAATTTGCACCACAACAACAAGGCTCACCCGACGCTCGGCATTCATCTTGAGTCACACGCTTTGCACATCGCGAGCGAACTCAAGGACGAAGCACAACGCCTCGGGATTGAAACAAGCATCGGGGCCAAGCAGAACGTCATTGAACCTCAGCAAATCACCGAAGGCGTGACGCGTCGCTATTCTTCCAACGAGCGTGACCCGACGTCCAAGGAGAACACCGTCTTCCCTTCTCACTACCGTGAAAAGGCCAACGAGCAAGCAACCTTTGGCGAAATTGGAAGCCTCGACCTCGTCGCCCTTCTGCCAAATGACTTCTTCGTCCCCGGCACACAGGGTGGTCGGCGAGCGCGACTCGTTGAGAATGAACTCATGGGGGCGGGCATCAGCGCCGCGCAAGCCGAACAGATGTCGCGCGCGCCTGTGAATCAACTCGTTCACGGTCGTGGCTCAGACGGTGCGGACACATCGGTGAGAAAAATCATGCGCAACATGCGCGAACAACTCAACATCGACGAGGACGAGGAAATCAAATCCATTTACACAAGAAACCTCACAGCGGCAACACCAATGCTGCAGGAGGGCAAGACCCGAGGGCGGAACAAAGCCGCTGTCGAAGTGCTTGCGATGCTGAAGACGGCTGAGGAACTGGGCATTGACCCCCGCACGCTGTCTCAGCGTCAATCCGCTTCGCCACAAATGATGGAACGGTGGCGACAATATGCCGTGGCTCAGGGTGCTAAGCCTTTGACGATGGAATCTTTGGGACGCGCCTTCGAGACACATCAAATGCGCTCTCGTTTCAACGAAAGTCTTGACCACGCTTACGACAGTTTCCCTGCACATCTGAGCGGTGGTGACGCAGGGGGAGTGGCGCCTGTTGACCCCGTGCGCCCACCCGAAGAGCCTCTCACCACCACTCCCGAAGGCACAACTCAACCTCCACTTTCGATGGAAACTGCACAGCCTGTGCCTCCTCCTGACTCACCTTTCGGACTCCCCCCTCAGGACCCGTCTGTGTTCCAACTCCCCCCTCAGGACCCGTCACGCTTCCAATTGTCTGACGACGACCCGATGGGTGTTATTGCTACCATCATGGAGCGTGTGCAGTTGCACGATGCAGGTGGGGCTATTCTTCGCAAATACGACCCGATGGATTCGCACGATATGCACCGTCTCGGGAACCGCGTTGGACTAACGAGCACAGATGTGCGCGCAATTGCGATGTCGCTTGGGGATTGGGGAATCATCGCCAAGCAATTTAAGACCACACGCGACGTGGTCGCAGACGTCAAGACGTCTTGCGGAGGTGCTCTACATGGATAATTGGGAGATTGAATGGGGAACGTCGATGATGAAGCATGGTGCCGACCTCGGCACAATGGAGTTCATTTTTGCCAAGGGTGGCGACATGGGCGACGTCAATTACGTCATGTTCGACGTCAACGATTCTTCCTACGAGCCGCTCATCAAAGCCGTGGCTGAGCGCGAGAACTCGCACCCCGACATCATCAGGAAACAGGCGGCGTTCAATCCTAACGTCATGCCTGCCGATATGAACCCCGCCGTTGCGGTTGGGAACACCGCTGCGGTGAGGGGTCAGTCTGTGAGAGCGGGAGACGTCAGGGGCACAAACCGCGCGCTCAACGCTGCCGCCGCCGGACAGCGAGTCCGAGATGCCGATGCAGCCGAGGGTCAATCACCCGCCTTCGGTGACCTCGCCCAAGCCGGTCTATACGGACGAGCGGCGGGGGCAGCAGGACGCGCAGCAGGACGCAACGTGGCCGCGTTTGGTCGCAGCGCGGCTGAAAAAGCGCGCGGCTTCATGGGGGCGGGCATGAATGCCGGTCAGCGCATGATGCAATCCGGTGCAGGACAGCGCATGAAGAACTTCATGAGCGGCGCAGGACGAACTGTGGCGAACCTCCGCGAGTTGCCCGGTGCAATCAAGGAAGTCGGTGGAAAAGCGATGCAGAACAGGGAAGACGAGGGTCGCCGTGCCCAAATCGAGGCTGATGAATCGAGGCGTAAGCGGAGTATTGACTCCATCAACCGAGAAACGGGGGGTAAAGGAGCGGCCTTCGACCAACGGATGGACGCATACGACCGAAGTCCGCTCGCTCAGCGAGCGGAAGCACAGCAGGGTGAACTGACTGACCTCAACGACCGACTCAGGGAGAACAGGGTTGGAGTCCGCGATATTTTCAGCACTATGGGTCGCATGGGTGACGACCGTCGTAAGCGCAAAGCCACCCCTGCAGAAGAAGCGCGCGCTTTCCGTGAGGGAGACGAAACGACCGCTGAGGTCGAGCAGAATCTGAACCAAAACCCACAAGCCGAGGAGGCCGTGAGGGGTGACGACGCGCCTGATGGCCCGAACGACTTTGAAGACTTCAGCGACTTGGATTTGGGCGGGCCTGAAACTGAGACGCCACCGATGGTTAGTCCGCAGCCGATTGCTGCTGAGCCTGAGGAACCGTTCCTTTCGGACGACATCTACCAACCGGGCACGTCGCGGAAGAAGGCTCGCGGGCTTGAGGGAGACTTCCGCAACCTCCCCGAGAAGGACCGAACATACGACAGGTTGAGCCAAATGATGGGCAAAAGAGGTCTACGCTCGAATCTCGTCGAAGCGCTCGCTCAGAAATACGGTCTTACCCCTGCTCAGGCACAAAACGTGAAGCAGCAGGCTGATTCGGGCAACCCCGAAGCGCAGGAGATGGTTCAGGTAGCGATGGAGGACGACCCGAACGCCGCTGAGGACTTCAGCGACTTGAACTTGGAGGAGACTTCCGCGGAAGACCTCGTGCAATTCAGCCAAGACAATCACACCACGTCGTGGGACTCGCTTCTGAAGAACTTGGACATCAGGTGATGGTGTGCAAGAACTGTCCCTTGAGGCCCTTGAGGAGATTGACTTTGAAGTAGCGAAGCGCGACTTCAAGTTCTTCTTTGAGGAGATTCTCGGGTTCCAACTCTCAACGCATCACGGCAAGTGGTTCGACAATTTGGAGACTCACAAGCGCTACTGCGTCAAAGCCGCGCGTGACCACGGTAAGTCAACGCTTTTCCTCGGCTACATGCTTTGGAAGACGGCGTTCACTCCGAAATCAAAGGCGGTGCTCATCAGTCACAGTCTGCATCAGTCGGTGCACCACATGCGCACCCTCAACGACCTCATCGACAGCGTGCCTTTCCTCGCCAAAATGAAGAAGGCGGACTCGTGGTCCAAGACCTTCTTCGGGTTCAGCAACGGTTCCAACATCAGCGCGAAGTCCGTGGGTGGCGCCATTCGTGGTATCCACCCTGACCTCATTCTATGCGACGACATTCTGTGGGGGACCACGGATACAGAACTCGCGCGTGTTGCTTCTTGGTTCTACGAAGTGCTTGTGCCGACGTTGCACCACACGTCGAAACTGATGATTGTCGGCACCCCCTTCACGCCGACTGACCTCTACACCGAGTTGGAGAGTCGTGAAGGCTACCTTGTCGAAACCTACCCTGCTATCGACTCGTCGGGGACCGCTCTCTGGCCTGAGCGATGGGATTTGGAATCCCTCGACGCTCGGCGAGCAGACATGCCTGCGGTTGCCTTTGCGCGCGAATACCTGTGTGAACCGATGGACGACGTGAGCAGTCTGTTCCCCTCAACCATCCTGCAGGCGTCCAAAGATTCGACGCTGACGTTGATTGAGCGGGAGGTGGGTGACCCTGACGACCAGTATTTCATCGGGTGGGACCCCGCTATCTCTTCCGACCGTTCTGCCGACTACACCGTCATGGTGGTCCTCCGGCGCCCTTCGACCAATCCTGAGTTACTGGAACTCGTGCACGCGCTACGCAGGAAGAACATGGACTTCCGCACTCAAATCATGGAGATTCAGCGTCTCAACGCCAAATTCTCGCCGGACGTTATCGAGTTGGAGGCCAACAACTTTCAGCGCGTGTTCGCGACAGAGTTGCGCGCCGATACAGACTTGCCCATCAAGACCTTCATTTCAACCCGCCAACGTCGTGAGTCGCTGCTCATGGGTTTGGTGTTGCGCTTTGAGAAGGAGCAGATTCGTTTGCCTTGGGGCGACGAGCGCTCCCGAACCTTGGTGGCTGAACTTGAGCGTGAGTTGCTGATGTTCGGTATGAGCAAGAAGGGACGACTCGACAGCATCGGGCGACATGATGACTTCGCCATCGCCCTTGCTTTGGCTCATTGGGCCACGACCGAGTTCCGAGAGCGCATCGTCGACTTGGACGAAATTATGGCGGGGTTGTTGGATTGACGTATCCGTTTGACCATTGGGGGTTTTGATATGAGCGACTGTTGTGAGTTCTGCACCGGCACCGACGAAGCATTCGATTACCTTGAGAAGAAGTTGTGTCCGGCAGGGAAGGCCGCTGCGAAGCGGAAATTCAAGGTCTACCCGTCAGCCTACGCCAACGGTTGGGCTGTTCAGTATTGCCGGGGCAAGTTCCGCGGCAAGAAGAAGGGAGGGAAGAAGAAGTGATTGACCTCGACCTCGCGTGGGACTTCTTGAAAGCCAAGAAGGACGCGCCGAACTATCGCAAAGCCACAGGTCCAAAGCGCTGCGGCAACTGCAAAGCGTGGGACGACGAGGCCACAGAAGACCCTGAAACGGGCTACTGCAAGTGGTATGATTTCAACTGCCGCGCAGACCACACATGTGACGCATGGGCCGGGAAGTGAGCGCATGGTCGAAAAGAATCTCAATCGTTGGTTCAAGGAGAAGTGGGTCGATGTGTCGAGAAAGGACAAAGACGGGAAGCACCCGCCCTGTGGACGTTCAAAGGCCAAGAAGGGCAGCAAGGGCTATCCGAAGTGTCGCCCGTCCGTCAAGGTCAGCAGCAAGACGCCCAAGACCTCAGGCTCCATGAGTGAGGGGCAGAAGCGCGCAGCCACCAAGCGCAAGAGGGCGAAGAAACAAGGAGTGGGCGGTAAGCCCACCATTGTGAAGAGCGATGAATGGTGGCTTGTTCTGAAGGGGGCATGAGATGACGGACTACGAATACATCTACCACGACGAGCCAATCACGGCTGAAGAATTGGCGACCATGTCGGACGACGAGATTGCGAAAGAAGTTGCATTCTGTTCGTGCTGCTCGCCGTTCGACATCGCGACTTCTGTGCTGAAAGCGAAAAAGAAATCCAAGCCGTTCCACGGCTATAACCCGAACAAGCATCACCGCAAGGGGGGACTAAACGCAAAGGGACGCGCTGCGGCGAAGCGCAAGGAGGGAGCGAACCTCAAACCCCCTGTGACCACCAAACCAAGCAAACTCAAGGCAGGCTCCAAGAAGGCCAAGCGGAGAAAGTCCTTCTGCGCGCGCATGAGCGGAGTCAAGGGTCCAACAAGCAAGAAGGGCAAACTTACCCCAAAGGGTGCTGCACTTCGTAGGTGGAATTGCTGATGGTGGGTGGCTCAGCGATGGGATGGCGTTGGTTGTCCTGTTGCTTCGACCCCGAGTTTTTCGGTCGCAAGCAAGCACCGTTCTCGTTCTGCGACCAATGTTGGGTCGAGCATGGCTCACCTCTACCGATGGGGGGAGAGCATGATTGACGTGTCCGACTTGGACTTCTTGTTCAAGACAAGCATCCGCGGGGCCACATTCGGTGACGCCCCTCAGCCCGCCCAAGGAGGGGAGGGGACTGCGAACGCAAACCCAACTCCACCTCGCCCCAACGAAATAGAGGAGGAGAAAAAGAAGCGTGAGATGGCTCAACAAGTCGCACAGCAACTCAAGCGCTCTATGCCTGACGGCGGATGGTTTCATTCCATGTTTGGCCGAGGGGCTGAAGAGTTGGTCAAAGACCTCAGGATGGCTCGCCGTGACCATAAGGACATGAAGGAAGCCATCGACCACGCCATTGATGCTATCCGTATCGCGAAGCGCGAAGAGGTGACGGCGACGCTTTCGTCACTCGAATGGATTGGAAAGCATGAACACACCATTCGCAATTTCGGTTTATCCGACCGCGACCTTCAAGCCCTCAGAAAGCACGGGCAGGTGCGTGAGTTTGCACTTCGTCGAGCCTGCACCCAATGGGAACGAGCCAACGACGTCATTTCCAAGTTGCTCGCTCTCGATGGCGACTTCGATGAAGAGCAGAGAGAATTGTGGATAGACGCGCAACAGACCCGTAAGTCCGCTAAGAAGGAATGGAGGAGCGCGCTGCATTCTGTCGATAGCATCAACAAGGCTCAGGCGGATTGGCTGACGCGCGCAACGCACATTTTGGAGGACGGGGGGCCTCTACCGTCGAGTGAAATCCTGCAACGCATGGATTCCTCAAAGCATCTCTCGACGCAGAGATTAAGCGCGTTGCTCAAGATGCACGGCACCGAATACGACATCGAAAAAGTGGGTAGCAATTGGGGCATCATCCGCAACGACAACATCATCTTCAAGGACGTATGGGCTTACGCTGCAGGCTTCCTTGATGCTGACGGATACATCACCATCACGAAGCGGCTTGAGCCACGCGCAGGATTCATCGCCACCGGTGAACGCGGAAAGTTGCATTGTGAGCAGTTGCACAAATCTCTCGGATGCGGCGTGCTGCAAAGCGACTTGAAGATTCACAAGAACAGCAAGCGAACTCAGCATAGGTTGCAGTTCTACGGTGCCGACGACCTGCGGAAACTCATGAAGGGCGTTATGCCTCATCTACGAATGAAGAAGGGGCAAGCAGGCGCTATTTTGGAACTTCTTGACTTGCGAGGGCGCAAAAGCGACCTCGTGAAGTCCCGTCGCGATGACCTCTACAAGATGGTCAAGTGGTTGAACTGGCGGGACGTTCCCGACAAGAAGGAAGAACTCCTCAAGGAATGGAACCTTCAAGAAGCGCAAGTGCATGCGATGTTCAGTCGCGATGGTGAAACCCTTCGTCTTGTCGACGACGCCTACCGACTTGTGGAGGACATGTGATGGCTGAGGAACAAGGCATCGTGGGGCGATTTCTGTCTTCATTGACGCGTCCGTTCAGCCGTCGCACGACGCCTGAACCACAGATGCCGCTTTGGAAGACGGGTATCCAAGAGCCGGTGCTCGTTCAGGGTGTCTCCATCCCCGCCCTCTACGCTACCGTGCAGGAGTCCATCATCCTCCGCACCACCATCAACACGCTGTGCCAAGAGATTTTCAGGCGCGGCTACTACTGGGAGAAGAAGTTCCACAAGAAGTGCACCAACTGCGAGGAGGAATATCAGCACGACACCGTGTCCGAGTGCCGCATTTGCGGCAACGAAGACTTCGAGTCACCTGACGCTGACCAAATCCTGTATCCTCGATGGCTGCTCAAGCAGCGCAACAGCATGGACCAATCCTTCTTGGAAGTGATGAAGGAGGTCGAGTGGGACCTCGACATCGTTGACGACGCCTTCCTGCTGCTCATCAAGGAGTATTTCATCGACCCCGACAGCGGGGAAATTCAATTCTACCGCATCAAGGAATTGGTGCGTGGCGACCCCACCTTCATGCGCATCGTGGCCGACAAAGCAGGGAAGCGCGGCGGTCGTTATTTGCTGTGCCCTGTTCACCGCGACAAAACCTACCCGCACAACGGCGACTATTCCAAGTGCGAAATTTGCAGTTTGCCCCTGCAGGACGTGCACTACATCAACACCGCAGGCAGCGGGAAGACGCAGTATTACCTTGAAGGTGAAGTGCTGCACATGTCGAAGTTCAACCCGTCCAAACTCTACGGTCGCTCACCTGTAGCGAGTATGTGGAGGCAGGCGCAATCGTTGACCGCGATGGACAATTACATCTACCTCGCATATCAGAAGCGCCGCATCCCTCGTGGCGTTCTCGCCATCACCACAGACAACATTCAGTCTACCGCGTCCTTTTGGAAGGGCGCTGAAGAGAAGATGGAGCGTGACCCCCACTACATTCCAAAGGTTGGCGTTGAGTCTGCCTCGGGGCGCGGCAAGGTTGAGTTTGTGCGCTTCATGGACAGCCTCGACGAGATGCAATATGCGCAGGTCCGTGACGAAATTAGGATGCGCATCGCTGCTTTCTACGGTGTGTCTAACGTCTTCATGATGGACGCCGGAAAGTCTGGCGGTTTGAACAACGAGGGTATGCAGATTCTCGTCACCAACCGTGCTGTCGAGTCAGGGCAGAAACTCTACTCGCGTGAATTGTTCCCGCGCATGCTCGACCAAATGGGCGTCAGCGATTGGTCGCTCACCCTCTACCCTAACGAGGAAGAGGACGAAATCACTCGTCTCCGCCGAGACGAGCAGGAAGTCAACATCGCGCAACGTATGCAGGCGCTCGGCTTCCAACCTGAACTCACCGAAGACGCGGGGCGGGACATCCGCTTCGTCTACAAGAAGCCGGACCCACAGGAGATGGCGATGCAACAACAGCAACAAGGCGCCGGAGGCGCGGGCGGTATGCCGCCCGGTATGCCTCCGGGCGGTGCTCCACCCATGCCGCCGGGGGGCGGCATTCCTCCACAACAAATGGGTGGGGGCGCTATGATGCCGGGGGCAGGGGCTTCGCCTCCCGGTGGAGCGCCCCCTCCGGGTGGAGGCCAAATCATGATGATGGAGAAAGCGATTGGATTGGGCGAAAGTGAAGGGGAGCGTGACCGCGGCCCCGCCCCCATCAGTTCTGAAACTCATCAATCCGGCGCTCCATCGCCGAAGAAGAATCAACGAGGGGCTGAGAAAACACCGCTTGAGCAAGCGCTCGACAGCGTTCAGGCAGCGAAGGACCCCACGTCTAAACAGAAAGAGAGCGGATTCTGACGGGCGACAGGACTAAACATGACCTCTGCGTGGTGAACCAACATGAGCGACCTGCTGAACAAGATGGACCCGATGGTTCGCAAGTTGGAAAGTGCGATGTCTGAGTTCAAAGTTGCACTCGCGAACAACGACCTCATCTCCGCCGAACAATTCCTCCGTAGCATCCAACGAACGAGCGATTTCCTCGCTGACGACGTCGGTGCTATCTACAAGTCCCAAAGCGAGGGACCTCGACCTGTCGGACCCAACGACATGTTCGCCGGTGGCGTTCCGGTCATGCAATTCAACAGCACGCAAGGCGTCATCGCCAAGGGCGAGCGCCCAATGGGCTACATCGGCCCTGACCGCATTGGTGCTCATTTCAAGAAGCAGGGACAGGTGTGAGGCTTGGCTGACGACACCGACGCTATGCTTCTGATGAAGGCCCTCATCAGCAAGATGGAGTCGATGGATGCTGAGTTGACTGCGATGCGCAAGTCATTCGACACCCCCGAGATGCTCCTGAAGCG
>Ga0209232_1001129_pt1 | contig 14938 bp, 28 predicted proteins | sample ETNvirenome_2_60_FD_184066 | JGI IMG/M metagenome (GOLD analysis project Ga0209232, IMG submission 184066) | Marine viral communities from the Pacific Ocean - ETNP_2_60 (SPAdes) (version 2) | ecosystem: Environmental > Aquatic > Marine > Oceanic | place: Pacific Ocean | collected 2013-06-22
TATATGTATCAAAGGCATTTGTTACTTTAGCCATTTTTTATCCTTTAAATTAATTGTTCAAATACTTTAGCCGCATCTGAGGTTTTCCCAGTTTTAGCCAACCTTTGTTTTGCTTTCTTCACAGGGGCTACTGATTTTGGTCGGTTTGTTGTACCAGGTCTAGCAACTCTTGCTGGTGCTTTTTGTGTTGGTTTCTTCTTGACGGTTTCAGCGATTTTATCGTTTAACCAAGCCTTTCTTAAACCAAGTAAAGCTCTCCAATCATATACGGAGTTGACCTCTTCTTGGGAATATCCCAATACATCCATTGCATGTTTAGCAATCTCAGCTTTTTCTTTGGCAGCAACCTCTGGGTTTTGCCATTCTGGAATTAACTCAAGTAGCTTTTGCTGTCCTTCTTCAATTTGTTGTTGAATTAGTTTTTGCTGTTCAACTAAAGATTCTTGTTGTAATCTTTCTTGTTCAGCTTGTACTGCTTGTAGCTTTTCTTTTTGTTCATCCCAAAGCTGTTTTCGCCTTACATAACCAACAGGATCATCTTCGTATAAAGCGTTCCAATCTGGTTCTTCACCTAAAGCTGCATTTAACTGCGCTTCCATCTTCGGTAACAACTGCGAATAAATCGCATCTCTTTGCGTTAACTCTGCTTGCTGCTGCTCAATAGTCTTTCGCTGTTGTGCGAGTTCTTGAGTTTTACGCGTATAATCTTGCTGACGAGAATAGCCGTTGATGAGTTCCTCTTGCGTGACTTCGACCTCTTGGCCATCTACTTTTACAGTAAATGTTTGAAGTTGCGGAGCTTCCTCTTCAACATCGGTTTGTTCTTCATCCAGTTCTTCGTCCTCTTCAACAAACTCTTCCTCATCTTCTACATCTTCTTCAAGATCTTCAGGTGATTCAAGTTCCTCTTCAAGAACTTCTTTTTCTGCTGCTTCTTCTGTTTCTGTGACTGCCTCTTCAACCTTGTCCTCTTCAGGGGTTAAGAAACTTTCAAACATAGTGGCAGCTATTTCACTATCTGTTTGTAAAGCAGTCGGTTTTCCGTTATTGCTCATATAAATACTCCTTAATTGTATTTAAGGGTATTTTAGCTTAATAATGTGGGAAAAGAAAAGGTTTAGCCGATTTTTCTAATTTTGTTTATGTTGGCTTTTGTTAGCTTACCTTTCTCTGCAATGATTCTAAGATGTCTTTCAACTTCTGGTAACAGCAATATAGACCTATGAATATCTTCTCTTGCTTTGATATCATCAATATTTCTAAGATTTAACCAATGAGTAACGTACTCGTTTTTTAAATTTTCAATTGCTTCTTTAAAAACATCTGATTCTAATATTTGTTCTGCTTGCGCAGCTTTAACTACTTCTTCGTGTGATATTGCCATTATCTAAATAAATTAATTGGAAGCCTACCAATACTCATTGGACTTTGTGGCTTTTGCATTTCTGCTGGTTGTGGTTGACCTAACAAAGATTGTGTTTGTGGAGCCATTGGTTGTTGTTCTATAAAAATATCTAGGGGTTGTTTTCTTGGCATTTGTGGTTGCATCGGTGGTTGCATTGGCATAGGTCTTGGCATTGGCATTTGTGGTTGCGTTGGCATCCCATAATTACCAAATAAAGACATTGGTTTTCTTGGCATAAAGATTGGGTTATTGCCGTAACCCATTGATGACATTGCTCCTTTGCTCATACTAACCTGTTATTAATTTATCCATTTTTTCGTCTAGCTTATCTAAACGATCTATGACTCTATCTATACTTATAGTTAATTCAACCTTAGTTACATAATCTTTTGCAACTTCTTCGCGAGTCTTGTTAAGTAGTATATCAACTCTTTTTAATTCTGTCGCGTTTGTTCTTACACCATGCACTATAGGTGCAATTACCAAAGTGATAAGAATATTCCAATACATTATGGGGTCCATCAATAACTCCAAATATGTGGTCGTGGTCGACCTTGTGAATCTTTAGATATATCTAAATGTATAAATCTAGCTCCACCTTTTTGATTTACACCTATACCAGTAAAGCCATAATCTGTAGCTTTAGATATTATCTCTAGTGCTTGTTTTCCTCTAACCCCTATATCTGCTGCTAAACCTAGTGCGTGTGTTCCTGGCTTTGATTTATTTTTTTCTACAGGATGATCTGCACATCTAAAACCACTTGTAATTTTAAATGGAAAACCACAGTCAGTTCTAAGTTCCTGTAATTTATCTATAAGATCATGTTCAATCTTATTTTCACCGCAATGCTTACAGGCAAACTCTTCTAGTTTAAAGTTATCCCAACTCATTTGCTTGCAACTCCTTTTGTCTTTTCAAAAGTTCTTAAACCACCAAGTCCTAACATACCCATTAATACAGTCATTAACGATCCCATGTCAAAGGATGGTAAAACAAAAGATACTCCAGATGCTGAGAGTGCAAAGACGATGATAGGCTGAAGCAAAAAGTGATAAAGCATAGCAATAGAACAAGTCCAACCCACAAACGGTCGCCACCCGCTAACAAAAACAGATTTATGACCAGCTTCAATTTTATTAATTTCAATCTGAGCCATATTCGCTTTATGTAGTTCGGTTTTAAGTTCATGGTTTAGTTTTGCCTGTAGGTCCTTATCAGGAACTAGCTTACCAACTATTTCGCTTACTGGGCCTATTAATGAATCAATCATTTTTTCTTTTTGTATGACACTTTTTTACCAGCTTTCTTAGCAGCTGTTTTGGCTTTCTTCATACCAGATTTTGTGTATGAGTATTTCTTTTTTCCTACCATTGGCATAATGTTTACTCCTGTATTGTATATATCGATAATTTTTGGCTTTTGCCTTTAACATTTATCGGTTCCAATAATTTTAACTTAATTTTACAATTTATGGCAGTAGAATAACCAATCAATATATCTTTTCCTACTTCTTTAGTTGCAGATTCTAGTCTTGCTGCTGTATTCACACAGTCACCAATAGCAGAATAATCAAACCTTGTATCGCTTCCCATGTTGCCAATAACAGCTTCACCTGTATTTATACCTATGCCTATATCTATACCTAGGTTTGCTTTCTTCATGTTTTCTTTTATTTCTATAGCAGTTTCTACCGCTGCGCTTCTATGATTTGGTAAATCTATAGGTGCATTAAATATAGCCATCATTGCATCACCAATATATTTATCTACCATGCCTCCATGTTTTTGCACAGCATCTGATTGTATGGTCAAAGCTTTGTTCATAATCTTGGTTACTTTTTCAGGTGGTAGTTTTTCTGACAAAGATGTAAAACCTCTGACATCTGTAAATAAAAATGTTGCTTCTTTTTTTTCGCCACCAAGTTTTAATAAGTCAGGATTATCTTGTAATCGTTTTATTTGTCTAGGATCTAAATAATGTTCAAACTGTTTTTTAATTTGTTGACGCAATTTATATTGTTTTTTGTAGTTTATATAGAAGGCAACAGAAGCAGTTATGATTTGAGAGATAAAAGTCCATGAAAAATCCAATAAAATACCCTTTTGAACGCTAAAAACGCCTGAGAAGCCTGTGGTGAAGAGTAAAATTACAGCTATACTTAGACCCTTAACTACACCAAGATAATTGATTACGAGCCATGTCAGCGACACAAAAATTCCAAAAATCAAAATTTCGGCTACTAAATGCCAATCTGGAATCCTTGGAGAGTTTTCTATAAGTATTGACTCAGATAATGCAGCTTGAATCTTATGTGGTTCTAATAATCCAGTTGGTGTTGCAACTTGTGGCATGATTCCTGGAGCAGTTACACCAACAAATACAAATTTATTTGCAACATCTAGTTCTTGTAAATTAGTTTGTGGTGTGTCTACCCAACTAATCCATTTACGACCAAGGCTATCTGTTTTGATTGGTGGCAATCCTCTGACTGATATTTCTTGAATACCAATATCATTGGTTGTAATAATATAAGTTTTTGCACCTACTAAACTTTTTAATACTTCTGTACCAAAGGAACTAACATAACCGTCTGGTGTTCTAAGTAATAAGGGTATACGTCTGACTAGATTGTCAAGATCGGTGGGTGCAGCAGATATACCTTCTTGTATATAGTTTGTTCTAAGGTTGTGAGTATTCTGTACTACACCCTTTGATAGCATACCACCAACATCAGGACCTTTGATTACAGTACCAACAGTTTTTGGGTATATTTGATTTGGGTATTCAAATGAAGCCAAAATAGATGTACCATAAACAAGAGAGTCTGCAAAAAATTTATCACCACCAAATCTATCTGGATGCGGAAAACTAACAACCCAACCTACACCCAATGCACCAGCATCTATAATCTGTTTGTGTATTTCTCCTAATCTTTGTCTTGGTATAGGCCAACCGCCTTCTGCATCTATATCTGCTTCGGTTATATTTAAAATAGTAAAGTAACCAGACGGTTCTTGTTTAAGAACAAGATAATCAAAAACTTTTAGTTTTAGTATTTCTGTAGGTGTTGACTGATATAACAAAGGCAACACTAGTATTATAAGTATGGTGAATAGTATGCGTTTCATTAATTACTTTGAGTTATTTTAATAGTGCTGCCAGTACCACCATTTATTTTAATAATATTAGATGTACCGTCTTGGATAAAGATAACAGTATAACTACCAGCAGAATCTATATCTATTCTAGCAGTATCACTAACACTACGCATAAGCGTTAATACTTCGCCTGTTATAAAAGATGTTATTTGTGTTTGTAAGTCTTGTCCTAGTTTTGTACCAACTATGTTTGTAGATGTAGCATCCTGTGCTAGTTGATCTTCTTGTTGTATTTCTTGTAGTGCATCTATGACATCTAATAAATCTTCTAGAAAGTTTACATCAAGATAATTTATATCTAACTCTGTAAACTCTAGTTCTTTTTCTGCGTCTAACAAATCTTCTTCTAAGTAATCTATATCTAAGTCATTGAAATCCAGTATGTTTTTCTTTTGTGTTTGTGCGGTTTTTTCTTCTATAACCTCTTCTTGTGGTGGATTTACAATCAACATATTGTCTATAAGTTCTAGTGATAAATCTAAAATAACAGGAGAACTAGGGAGCTTTTCATAGACATCTACGGTGGTAGCTTCATAGGGTTTGTTAAGAGTAACGGTACCCATAGCTGTAGTAACAACTATCTCTCCACTACTTAAACCATTGATATCAGGTAATAAAATTAACAAACTACGACCTGTTTCATCAACAGTTACAGTAAAGTCTGTACCTCTGATCGCTATGTTTGCGGTGGGAGTTTTGAGTTCTATATTTTGTTTATCTATCTTATTTAGACTGCCAGTAATAAATCTAGCCGTACCAAGGCCAAAGGTAATAGCCATTTTAGATTTACTAGGATTTGGGTCAAAGATATATTCATCTATAGTTAGTTGTGAGTGTTCAGTTAGTTTTACTTGTGAATCATCCAAAAACCTAATAGCCATACGGCCATTGGTTGTTATAGCTTCATCGTTTTGTTGTATGTTAAATTCTAGCTCAGCATTATAAGGCTTTTCTCTTATAACTCTAGCTGCGCCAGTTAATTCAGATATATTTCCTACATCAACAGCTTGTGCTTGTACCCTGGTCGTTTTGAATGACGCAAACAGTACCATTATTACCATTAGATATAATTTTAAGCCAGTCATTATCTTGGGTACTTAGTTGCTCAATGTTAAAAGTTCTACTGTTGCCTGTTTGGTCAAGATAAAAATATCCGCCTGCATATCCGCTTCCTGTAAAGTTTACTGTATTACTATCTCCGTCTACATCAACATAGTTAGTAGCACCATCATAGTTTATATCAAAATCAAAAGTGTTGTCGTCACCATTAATAATCCAGTCTAAATCAAGACCAGATGCTAAAGCTGTTGTGCCTGTATCAAGTGTAAATGTGTTAGTGCTACCAGTTACATCTACATTGTAGTTTGAGTTATCTATACCGAAAGTATTTGTAGGATCAGCTTGTATAGTAAAGGTATTACTATCACCGTCAAACTCAAAAAAACCAGTTACAGAATCTCCATAGATATCACCTAAAAATTTATTAGTGTCACCTAATTGATTTATGTCTAATGTTAAGCTTATACCATCAAGGTCTAATGCAGTCATACTTCCTGCCGAAGATAATAAACCTCCAATGATGTTACCTGAACCAAGTTGTTCTAAGTCAATGTTTGCTGTATTACCGCTTTGGTCTATATATATTTCGTTATCAGCCGCGTATAGAGGCGATACAATCAGCATCGCAGTTAATAGTTTTAATTTGTTCATCAATATTCCAATATCCTCTGGTTGTTCCTTCTTTTATTGTTTGTAATACAGCAGTTTCTATTGCTGTCTGTAGTGCTATATTGATTGACTCGTTTCTGACTAAACCGTTTTCTATTTCTACTAGTTCGGTATTGTCAGTAATAAAACGAAATATATCTTGATCGATAGATGCACTTAATATAGTTTTAGTTACTAATACTTCTAGTAACACTTTACCTGTACTAACAGATACAGTTCGTAAAGATATGGTTACGGTGTCCTGCTTATATTGCCTAGACATTCCAATGCCTAAGTATCTAGCGCCTGCACCGCCACTCTTTACATTACTTTCGTATGATACCACGCCACCCTGCATTATCAAACCTGCAAACATGAGTGGCTGTAGTTTCTTATCTTCTTTAAACTCTTGCCTGGTACTTCTTATAATCTGACGCTCTTTAGTTACGTTATCTAAACCTACTCGCTCTACCACATCAAAAAAACCAATATGATTACTACCTGCGTGTTTTAAGGCTCTAATAAGATATGCGTCTGGTGCTTGTGTTACCGCAGAAGAAAAAGTTGCATAAGAACTATTACTTCTTCTTTGTCCTGTTTGGTCTGTAAAACCACCTTGGTATATAGCAACTACAGGCTTTACTTTGTTTGCTGATTTAATATTGGCAAGCTCAGGTACAAGCAATGTACCTATCTCTGGTTTTTCTATTTTTTGTATGGGTGGTAAATTATTATCTAATGGATCTATTATTATTGCGCAACTAGAAAGTAAAGCTACCAATAGGAAGAGATATAGTTGTTGTGTTGCCTTCTGCATCTGTAATATCTAAAGTTATTATTTCGTTTACAACATTATACTCTATAGTATTTCCTTCTAGCTCTAAAGTTCCGCTTGTACTTGCAGTTTCTCCAAATAAATTTTCTACAAGCTGTCTTGATAGTTGTGCATAGATTCTTGATTCTAAGTTTCTAATAAATCTTGCAAGGGTTGTATTTTCTTTGTCTCTTGCTATTTCATCTTGTAAAGCTTTTATTTCTTGCTTTATTGTCATCTTACGATTGAACTGTTGGTTTTCTATAGTTAGATAGTGTGCAGATGTACCAATACCAGAAAAGGATGGTGATTTAAACTCATGCACCATTTCATCGGCTATAACATTTTGCACAAAAATTCCAACCAGTAAAAATATGCCAATATAACCGCATATTCTTATAACTAAATCTTTTTCTTGTTTAATCTTTTCGCTTATCATTTCTTTTTGCCTTAGATATTTTATGAGTATCTATAAGTTGTGGCACTCCTAACATAGTTTTAATCATAGTATCTTGTCTAATGATTTCATTATCCAATGATCTAACTCTGTCTATTAATGCTACTAAAATACCATGCTGTGTGTCTAGTTTTGTGCCAAGACGTTCTTCCATGGCTGTAAGGGATGTGTTGACTTTGTCATCGACAGTATCAATTTTTGTTTCCATGCCATCAATAATTCTGTTGATAAGTTTCCAAACAAAAACACCTAGTCCGATTGTTGCGGCTATAGGAAACCCTAGCTCAGTAACCAGAACTACAAAGTCATTCATGGGTTATTTCTTTTTCTTTTTAGCTGTCTTAGCAGCTTTTTTAAAAGCTTTAGCTGTAGGTGCGCCTTTTGTTCCAGGCTTTCTCATTTTTTCTTTAGAACCAGCTTTGATTCTTTTTCTTTTAGCGTGTATGTTTGCGTATAGTCCTCTTGGCATAATTATCTCCTTACCATTTTTTGCAAGACCAGTATCTTGCTGTTAGTTTACTTGGGGGGTTAGTATCGCATTTATGTCTAGCTCGAAACGACTTACGTCTTTTCGGCTGGTCTTTTTTAATTGTCATGTTGGGATCACCAAAGCGAATAAGTCTTGTTTTATCACCTTGCTTTGCAAGTACAGCAAACTTTTTAGATTTTCCTGGTGTTCTTTTTGGTTTATTGTAACCGCTAAATCTTTCGCCTCTATATGTAATCGCCATTATTTCACCTTCCTTGGTCTACCTCTTTTCTTAACAACTGGTGCTGGTGTCATAATATTATCAAACCAGTTAAAAAATTTATGTATAGTTTCTTTTAACCATACCCAAAACTTTCTTAAGTATTTCATTAGTGTACCGTCCTTTCTTCATAATAAATTATTTCAGAATCTGTCTTGACTTCGCCACCTGACATGATTGACATAATTTGTAATGCATGAGTTCTATCTTTAGCTCTTATTTCTTTACCTACATAAACCATGTCGTCGACCATCACTTCAATATCATATATTTTGTTGTGGCACATTGTTTGTAAATAATCCTTGAGCTTGAGCTTTTGCATTTTGTCTAATATCCTCCCTGTCTCGTTCCATAATTGCATTTATTTCGGCAATGTTAATCTGTGCGCCGTATTTTGCTTGTAGCTCAAGAGCTTTGACTCTAAGTTGTGCTTCTTCAATGTCTCTTTGTCTATCATCGTCCATGATGATTTTCATTCTATCGGTTTCTGCATCAATCATAGCTTTTTGTGCGCTAACTTGTGCCTTCATTGCTTCGGCTTGTGCAAGCATTTCAGCTGCATCTGGCTTAGGTGGCTCTTGCGGTTGCGGTGGTGTAGGTGGCACTTCTGTATTTATAAATGATTGTGCGTCTTGGAAACCCGCTAACTCGATCATTCTTGTTAAAGTATTAGCATATTGTTGCATTGATACTAGAGGATTCTGTGGCCCTAGTAATTGCATGATTTGTTCTTGTTTTCCTGCTAATTGTGTTAAAACTTGGAATTTTTCTTCGTCTGATGACTTAGATATAGCTACATTTACTACCATATCTTTGTCAGTATCCCAATATCTTGGGTCTACAGGGATAAATTTACCGTTTAATCTAAAAACATCTTGTGCATTTTGGTGCTTAATTACCAAGTTATTGACTGTTTTAAACATGGCTTTTAGGCCACCTTCAGCAAAATGTCTGCATATTAGTTCTACTCTGCCTTGCGCACCGCTCATAGTAGCAGTTACAGCTGCGGAAGTTGTAGATTGTAAAGCTTCTGCGTTTAATCCTGCACTTGCTTTAGATACGCCTGTTCTATTTTCTTTTGATTCGTCTAAATATCCTAAAACTGGGAAAGCTTCTTTACCAACAAAAGGTACTGCAAAAGGTTGTACCATTCCTGGCGCTCTCATTCTAATTGGTTGACCAATATCAGTATTTAATACGTCGTCTACGTTTACTTGACCTTCAACAATACCCATTCTTGGGAAGATTGAATGACCTAGTGAGTCTAACGTATCACGCATAATTTGTGATTTAGCAGCCTGAATTGGTTTTAAATAATCCGCTGGACATGAACCTATTGCTGTGTGTGGTTCTGGGTCAGGACAGAACATACATATTGGTAATTCATCCCAAGGCTCTACGTTTAAAACGTGTAAGCCATCGCCAGCAGTACATACTCTGATTCGTTCATCAATACCATCACCATCAAAGTCGTAGTATAGGTAGTGTTCTACATAGTAAACATCTTTACCGCCAGCATCATTTCTGTCTGGGTACACCATGTTATCAAATGGGTTTCTTGCTTCTTGTTCTTCGTAGCTTTCTGGGTCTAAAGCACTACCGCCATAGCCTGCATATTCTTCTATTTCTTCTTGGTCATAACCCATAGCGACTAAATCAGACACAGACTTAATCATTCTGTGGGCAACGTATGATGCAGTTTCTATATCGCGTGCGTGTCTTGAAATCAATACTTCTTCTGGTGGTACAGATTCAATACAGACTTGGTCTTTTGGTTTTAATCGTCTAATAGTTAGGTCATAACTTGCTGGTATTTCTTGAGTAATCTCTTCACCGCTCATTGGGTCTAAGGTTGTAATAGTTTCTTGCGTAACTGACTCTTCGATGATTTCTGCGTTCTTATCTAGTATTAATGCTTGGTAGGATTGTGGATCTAAATTACTATATTCGTGAGTAGTAGCTGTGACTGAATCATCCCAAAAGACTTTTACAAAACCAGTTTTTCTAACTAAGGCATCTTTAAAAACGTCATACAAAACTTGGAAGCCTGGATTCTTTTCTCTAATCAGATAGTTAATATAATCGGTTTGTTGTTCTGCTAACTGTATGTCCTCTGGTCCTTTTGGTACAAACTCTACAATCTTTTTAGTACCAAAAAATGTACGCATGATGGATGGCAACATAAACAATACACTTTCTCTTACATCGGTAGATACAAACTCTGATTGTAATGAGCTAGTACCTTCTGGTTCGTTACCAAGATAATATTCGGTAGACTCAGCTCTCTCTGAACCTACTTGATGAATGAAGTCTTTTGCATCATCCATCTCAGACTTAATCACGCCTACTAAGTTAATCATGTCGTTTTGCTCTTGTGCTTCTGCCATGATTTCTGATTCTTTAATTTTCTTTGCCATAAATTATCCTACTCTGATTATTCTTGATTTTAGCGGTTGTCTGAAATTATAACCTAAAAAACTTGTGCTTCCACCAAAACTTGCAGCACTTGATGCCATGGTCAGCGCGAGTGCATCTGCTTTGTCTGGTGACTTGACTCCACGCTTACGCATTTCGTCTTTACTTTCAATCTTAATTTTACCCGTCGAAGTATATTTATACAAAGGCGCTGCTAGCTCTGCAACCAACTCATCGTCTTGCGGTAGCCTGCAATCTCTTTGCGACAACCAATCTTTGATTGCAAACCATAACTCAGCTCTTAAGTTTAAATAATTTTTTTTCGTCGCTGGTGCTTCGGCAACATTAATGCCTCTGACGGGTAATTGCTGTTCAGCTAATCTGTCCACCACGCCTGCGCCCAAACCAATAACATCAATCAATATTTCTTGTGGTCGCTCTATAGCTGTGCAATCGTCATACATATTCTTAATCACTCCACACAACTGCATCAAGTCCATAGACTTAAACGACTTAATCTTCATCACATGGTTTCCTTGTCTAACACATAGCGCGGAGTTATCACCGCCAAACCTAGCAACATCCAAGCCCCATATTATCGGCGCGTTCGCTGTAAGCGATACGTCTCTTTCGACTGCATCTCTGACTAGCGACATAGGTATGACGGTATCATCGTCTGCGGATGGAAACTCGCCCATCACCTCCACGCGCGCGACGGTGGAATCTTCGCCGTATTGCTCAATCATCGTTTGAAAGAGCTTTTGGTCTGTGCCTTCGACGGTGCGCGAATCGATTTGTTCGTTGACCCAGAACGAGCGCTTGGAGTTAAAGCTGTCGTAGAATGGCCCTGTGTTTCGGCGCGGGTTGGAGAAAGTAAACCAATACCTATCGCGCGTGGGTTCGGAGAAGAAACCCTCGCTGACGGAGTAAATAGGAGCGGGAATACCTGACGCTTCATCCATTATCAAGCATACTCCGTAAGATGAATGGATGCCTGCAAACGCATCGGGGTTTTCCTCGCTCCATAACTGCGCCTGCGCGTAATAATAACCAGTATCAATCTTGAGGTCATTTATTAGCGCATCTTCAAACCATTGTGCTGGTTTTATCGTGGTAGCTGTTTTTGTAAACCAATGAGAGTTAATAGCTAATGTTAGCCACTTACCTAACTCCGCCCATGTTCTTGATCTAAGCTGTTGCTCGGTGTTAGCAGTTACGATTATGGTAGAACCAAGTCTAGTAGATAACATCCAAAGTATGATCCATGCGACAAGCGCGGATTTACCAATACCACGACCTGAAGCTACGGCTAGTCTAAACATCTCTGGTAAATCTAATACATTGTTTCGCTCAATGTGTATTGCCATTTCTCGCAAAATTTTTTCTTGCCACTTCCTTGGTCCTTTAAAATCTTCGAGGGGGGTATCCTTTTGTCCCCATGGGAACACATACTTAACAAAGTTTACTGGGTTGTCTTTAATTGGTCCTGACCATAGTTCGGTCATCAATTCCTTTTCTAGTTTTACACCGTATTTCATATTAAAAAAAATTAAAAAATTTTAGTTGAGTAGTTATACATATATCACCACCGCCACGCAAACAAAGGGGGGGTTAAATGCGATTTATTGAGAGAGTTTTGCATAGTTAAAAAGGGAGTCTAAAAACTAAGCTCACATTCAACCCCTTGTTATTCATTCACGCCCTCGCTCGCTTGCTCGCCTTGTGCGCTTTCGCTCAATGCTTGTGCACGCTTGGGCATGCGTGTTGGATTGTGATCGATTATGCGTGCGCGTGCGTCTGTGAGGACATTCTTTAAATCTAAGTTGTAATTTATTTCTTGGCGGTCTGCCCAATTGTCGGGATCTCTATTCTTTAGGAAAAATATTGCGCTTGTTTCTTTACCATCCATTGCGTTTTGAAATACTTTGTTCGCTACAAGTTGAACTGCTTTGTATTTTCCTTTTTTTATAGCGTGTGCAAATTGCTCGTTTCTTTTCTTTTCTCTGGTTATTGTTGAGATGTTTACATTGAGCAAAGTCGCGATTTGGCTTTCATTTAAACCATCGCCAGCCCATAAGCTGATCTGTTTATAGTCATCTTCTGATAGTTGCGCAAGTTTTCTTTTTCTGCCTGGTTTTCCCTTTTCCATGCTTTATTTTAGGGTATTTTGCGCATTTTATGTAATTAAATGTATATTTTTATAAATAAAGTGTTGCTTATTGGGTAAATATGTATATAATGAGTATTGTAAGGTAATTAAATCTTACACAATACGGAGAAAAACTATGACAAAAAAAGTATTTAATTTTGGAAAAATAGACTTTAACCAAACAGGCAAGAAAATAAATCTTGCAGAAGTAGAGGTTAAATTTGACGGTACTAGATTTTCAGCTAGTGGTAGTGTTTGGAACAGTAAACAAACAGACATCATTTCTGGTGGTCAAAATTTAGATGAGATGTACCAGCATTTAAAAGACAATAAAACTTTTTTAATGATTTATTCATTATGGAAACAGTATCATCTTAACGACATGAAACCAGGCACACCAAAACAAATGGCATTTTTAACCACAATAAAAAGGCCAAGTAATGCAGAGTTTTACACTTGGGAGTGTGAGCAATTAGAAAAAGTTAATTTGTTAATTGATGATCTTGATGGCAAGCCGTACAAATACGGCACGGCATGGTTAACAAGTGAGATACCTTCTTATGCTAAAGAAGATATTAATAAACTGTTAGAGGTGGCGTAATGATTATTAAAGAATACCAAAAAGAATATAAATACTATGACAAAAACGCAAATAGCGTTGACATGGTTAACTATATAAAAACTGTAATGGCTAATAATTTTATAGAGGAAATTTATTCTTTATGCTTGGATTATCCAGAACAATTTAAACAAGCATTAAATGAAATTAAATATCTTTATTCTAAAGAATTAAATTCTTTTGTTTATCCGCCTAATGACTTTGTTAAATATAAACAAGGTAAAGAACAATTATTAGAGGTCGCTTAATGAAATACCAGATAATAATTAACAACGGAACTCTTAAAGGTTTTATAGCCTTTAAGGGTTCATGCCTTGCAACCATGCAAGATAAATATAAACGCCTAGAACAACAAGGGCATAAATTAAAACTTATAAGGGGAAAACAATGACTGATATAAGAACATGTAACGTATGCAATACTAAAGACGAACATGAAAATATGATTATGAATATTAAAGAAGTATTAGAATGTTCAGAGGGAATAGTTGCTAAATGGGAAGCGAATAACACAAATATAAATCTATGTGATTGGTTTTGTATGTCTTGCTGTGAAAAAGTTGGTAATGAAATAGAGGCGGTTACACAATGACACAGCAAGATCAAAACGCGTTAAAGAAACTTAAAAGAAAATACCCAGAACTATCACGAGTGGGTAACAACAATAAACAAGTAGACCAAAGACGACAAAAAATTATGATGTCAACTGAGGACTATGAATTATATTTAAAACTAACCAACCAAAAAGGGGGAAATAATGATAACTAAAAAAGAACTAGAAAAAAACAACTGGAATGTGATTCCTGAAGGCGTATGGTTTGGCGTTGATTATGCTGAATCACACAAAGTAAATGTATTAGATGTACTTACTGATTTATTAGACTTAGATACAAATGTTGAAGGTTATAACTTTGTCGTATGTGCATATAAAAAAGAAGGGGGAAATGATGAATAAACCAAGAAAAATAGTATCAACTACTATATTAGTTGAATGGAGTGACAGCCCAAAGCCTGTTGTCTTAAACAATGATATGCCAAGTCAACTAGCTAACGACTTTGATGACTGGCTAACAGAATGTGAAGAGGAGGAACAGGGCTAATGAAAAAATATAAACCAATAACTTATGCTATGGCTGAGTATCAATACGCGTGCCACCTTAGAGACAATGGACACCAAGGCGAGATCATATATCCAAATAAAGATACCTCTAAGCAACAGACAGACGGCTCATGGCTTTTATTAACAATAACAGGGGAAAGGCTAGGCACAGTTTCTAATAATGGCACAGTGAGGACGACATGAATCGACAGGACATACTAAAACATTTACGACATTTAGAAGATTGGAGAATCAAAGCATTATTTTATTTATTTAGGAGTAGAACATGACAGGAAAAGGAGACATGCCACGCCCCTACGCGGTAGACAAAGAAACATTTAACAACAACTTTGATAAGATATTT
>Ga0209232_1001130_pt1 | contig 14932 bp, 18 predicted proteins | sample ETNvirenome_2_60_FD_184066 | JGI IMG/M metagenome (GOLD analysis project Ga0209232, IMG submission 184066) | Marine viral communities from the Pacific Ocean - ETNP_2_60 (SPAdes) (version 2) | ecosystem: Environmental > Aquatic > Marine > Oceanic | place: Pacific Ocean | collected 2013-06-22
CCCGTCGAGCAGCGGGGCGCCGGGGCCGCTGAGCATCGGTGCGGGACCGGCGCCGGGGGCAACGCCCTGACCCTTCAGGATCGCGAGCTGCTGCGCGAGTGGCAGATAGGGGCCCGGCACCGGCTCGCGGCCCAGATACGGGGCGCGGAAGGCATCGGGCATCCCCCAGCGGCCGCGCCAGCGGTGAAAGATATGGGCGCCGACGATGTTGGTCATCACCAGGCTTTTGCCCCAGCGCGGCCAGATCGCCTGGGTGTGATAATGGGTGGCAAGGCCGACCTTGGGGAAAACATAACCGCCCAGCGCCGCCGACGCGATGCGGCTGGCGCGCAGCCAATTGGGCTTGCTGGGCGCGCGCGCCATGGCGCCGTCGCAGCTGAAGGTAAATTGGCACACCCCGGCGCGCTGCGACCCCTGAAACACGACGCCGCACACGGTGTTGGGAAAGCTCGGGTGGCGGACGCGGTTGATCACCGTCTGGGCGACGCCGCGCATCCCGTCGTCGGTTTCGGACGCCGCCTCATAATAGATGGCGGCGGTCAGGCAATAATGCGCGCGCTCGCGGTCGAGCGCGGTGACGCCGCGAAAAACATAGGCTTTGGCGGGCGGGCCGACAAAGGCTTCGTCGAGCAGCAGCGCCGGGTCGGTGGGGGGCAACGCCGCGGCGTCGCCAAAGCCGATGCTCGCCGGATCGGGCAGCGTCGGATCGATTTTCAGCGCGTCCTCATAATCCCCGGCATTCATGATCGCCCAGCGCGCCGGGTCATAGGCGCGGAAATCGAGCGGCACCGAGACGCTGTAGGGGCCAAACACGGCGGGCGCGCGCAACTGCCCGCTCGACAGCAGGAACGCCAGACACGCGACCGTCATCACCGCCACGATCGCTGCCAAAAAGGCGCGCCCCGGCCCCGCCGGTTTTTCCGGCACCGGGTCGCGCCACGTCGAACGGGCGGTCAGGTTGAGTTCGGGCTTCATGCGCGCATCAAATTCCATCGCCCCGCCCGCGCCGATTCGCGCGAGCGGGTATTGGCCGACCTTATACGCGCAAACGCCAATAAAATGTTGCAATGCGTGCGGGATGTGCCGCAGCGGCACGCGCGGGGCGGAGGAAATTGCGAGGAGCTTGTCCGGCGCGCCCTGTCTGCGGCTACTCTTCGCCGCAGTGAAACAGTTCGGTTGCGCTGGTCCGTGCTGGTTTGAGCTGGCGCCACGCAATCGTCGTCCCGTCGCGCGAGAGGTGAAATTCTTCGGTCGAGCGCCATTCCTCACCACCGCCAGCGTTTCGGGCGTCAAAAGTGATGCGCGACCGCTCGTTGGAGTCTTGGGCGAGGCTGGTTATCAACATTTCCCCTTCGGCCTGATGGACACCGCGGGCGTCGATGGTCAGGATTTCGAGTGCGGCGCCAGTCCTGCAGGCATTCTGCGATCTGGCCCAGCGACCGTGGAACGGGTCAGGGATTTCGGCGGCGGGCATCGACATATCTGTCGTGTCGGCGTCAGGATCATCGGCGGGCTCGCCGTCGGATGTCGAAACAACCAGCACCAGTTTGCGGTCGCTCTTTCGCCGATATGCCAGGATCAGCAGGGGCTGGCTGTCGTAAAGCAGATTCGCCTTCGCCCCTTCATCGGTGAATATGATCACCGCGCTGGCGATTTCGGCGCGGTGCGACTTGTTGGCGAAATATGCGTCGGGACTGTCACCGGAATGCACCATGCGGCGAACATTCACGTTGAAACGATCCTGTTGCAGCATGGCGGCCGGCTGCGACAATTTCGCGCCGGTGCTGCTCACCCGATCCTCCGGCCCGATTGTCGCGCCATATTCGCTGAGATAGTCGATGCTATCGTCAGGGTCGGACGCTTGCGCCGTTATGCTGAGGAGCAGCACGGCGGGAAAAGCCGCAGCGCGCAACATGCGCGGTCGAATTTTGCCAGTTCCTGCCATGACATCATCTAAGCGTGACGCGCTGCAAAGGGCAATTTGCATGCTGCCCCGGTACATCCTGCATCTCTGCGACTGATGGGTGCAGCATTAGGCAAATATTGGGACAAGGCGGCTATGGGTTCGGCCATGACCGACGTGGGCGTCCCATCCTATCGGCGCAGCGCGCACACCGATTGGCGCATGTGGCTGCTGCTGGCGTTTGGGCTGGTGTTTCTGTGGGCCGGATCGATGACCGATCCGGCTGAAAATTGCAGCGAGGATGGCCGCGAATGTGCGCCATGGCTGGTGCCGCTGGCGCAGGGGTTCGGGGCGCTGGTCGCGCTTGGCGCGGGGCTCAATATGCTCGCCAATCCGAACCGCGGTAGTTTCATCGATCCGGCAACGGACGATCTGGTGTGGTGGAAGGGGCGGATCGGGAGCAGCGGCGGCGACGAAGGGCGCATCCATCCTACGCAGATCAGCAAATTGCGCATCGTGCGGCAGGACGACAGCGACGATGCGGTACATCTCTACGACCGCGCCGGCGACCGGCTGTTCTGGTTCGATGAGGAGGTGATTCCATGGCCCTATGAGCGCTGGGCGGAGCGGCTGGCGGCGCGCTGGCCGCATATCGAGGTCGAACGGATCGACTAGCCGATCCGGGGCGTCTCGGGGTGCGGGGGGCCAGTGAAATATTTGCGCATGCCGCGCTTGGTGCGATACGCATCGATGCGCTGGGCATAATGGCCGGGCAGGTCGAAGCTCGCATGGCGGGCGCTGGCGCCGCGACCGCGCGGCTGGCTGAGCGCCATCAGCGCCATCTGGTGATGGTAGAAAAGCTCGTTCATATCCATCGGGCATTCCCTTGGCGTTGGAGCGAGCTTGGTGCCGAGCGAACGGCGAATGGTCCGGTCCGGCGCCCCAGGGACGCCGGACCGGATATCATTCAGGCAGGCTGAAGATTGACAGCCGACGTCTTGCCGCGCTGGTCGGTTTCCAGCTCGTACGAAACGCGCTGTTCCTTGTTCAGCGTCGACATGCCGGCGCGCTCAACGGCAGTGATGTGGACGAAGCTGTCGCCCGAGCCATCCTCGTTGGCAATGAAACCATAGCCTTTGTCGCTGTTGAAGAATTTTACGGTGCCGATGGGCATGGGTGTTTCCTTTCACGAAAACAGGGAATCCTCGGGCAAAAGCACCTTTGGAGCTGGTAGCGCGTGAAGGGAAGTATCAGCCTGTCGGCATCAAATTTCCGTCGCAGGCGACGTTAGCGCAGTTTCCCTGCTCCGATTTTGGCGAAAAGTCAAGTTTTTGCACAAAATATGCGATTCCGATCGCGCCCAAATATCGCCATCGCGCCGAATTTCGTGCTGCGCTTGCCGCCCGCTAGCGGGTTTCGACGGTCAGATGTTCGATCGCGTGCACCGGCTTCACCCGCGCGCAAACGGCATCGCGCTTCACGCCGACAACGCTGATGATCGCCGAATGGGCACTGGGGCCGACGCGCCAGACGTGCAGGTCGGTGATCTTTGCATCGCCGGGCGCTTCGACGCGCTGGCGAATCTCGGCTTCGAGCGCCGCGTCGGATGCGTCGAGCAACACCGCAGCGGTATCGCGCATCAGCGACCACGCCCACATCGCGATGACGATCGAACCGACGATCCCCATCACCGGGTCGAGCCAGACCCAGCCGAGATACCGGCCGCCGAGCAGCGCGGCAATCGCGAGCACCGACGTCAGCGCGTCGGCGACGACATGCAGATAAGCCGAGCGGAGGTTGTTGTCCCGCTCTTGGTGGTGGGGACCATGATCATGGTGCTCGCCGTGATGATCGTCGTGATCGTGCCCATGGCCGTGCTTGCGGCCATGATCGTGCCCGTGGCCGAGCAACAGCGCGCTGGCGATGTTTACGCCCAGCCCGATGACCGCGATGATCGTCGCCTCGGCAAAGGCCACGGGGCGCGGGTCGAACAGGCGAAGCGCCGATTCATAAGCGATGCCCAGCGCGACGATGCCAAGCACCAGCGCCGAGGCGAAGCCGGCCAGATCGCCGACCTTGCCGGTGCCGAAGCTATAGCGGCCGCCGTGGGCATGGCGCTTGGCATAGGCATAGGCGATCGCCGCGATGCCCAGCGCGCCGGCATGCGTTGCCATGTGAAAGCCGTCGGCGAGCAGCGCCATCGAGTTAAACGCCAGGCCGGCGGCGATTTCGCCGACCATCATTGCCGCGGTCAGCGCGACCACCCACAGGGTGCGGCGTGCATTTTCGTCGTGGCGCGCGCCCAGAAAGACATGGTCATGGGTCAACGCCTCGATCTCGCTGTCGAAGGACACGCGCCGGACCCTATTTCGCGTAGCGGCGGATTGCCGCCAGCAATTCGTCGGCGCCTTGGGCCCGCTCGGCATCGGTCAGCGCGGGCGCGACGACATGCTCGCGCATATGATCTTCGACCAGTTCGTCCATCAGCCCCAGCACCGCCCCGCGCACCCCCGCGACCTGATGCAGGATCGCGGCGCAGCCCGCATTGTCGGTGATGGCGCGCTCGATCGCCCCCACCTGTCCGGCGATGCGGCGAACGCGGGCGAGAAGATGATCGTGGCTGGATGAAGCGTGCGACATAGGATACCCCCCTATCCTATAAGTCGAACTGGTGCAATCGGCCTTTTGCTCTGTCGCCGCGATCCGCCGTTTGCGCCCCGGCAAACCCGCCCGATTTCTGTCGCGCCATCGCCCCTAAGCAATTGCATATCGCGGCTGGGGCGCTAAACCGGCGCCCATCGACCGATTAGAGTCAGAAACGGGGCTGATATGGCTGGCAACGAACCGAATACGCGCCCGCGCGCGCCGCATTTGCAGGTGTATAAATGGGGCCCGGCGATGGCGGTCTCGATCCTTCATCGCGCCAGCGGCGACGGGCTGGCGATCGTCGGCGTGGGCCTGTTCCTGTGGTGGCTTGGCGCCATCGCGGGTGGGCCAGAGGCTTATGCGGCGTTCGTTGCCTGTGTGTGGCGCGATCCCAGCCCCGAAATCACCCTTTTCCATCAGGTCACCAATATCCTGGGCAAGATCGTCCTCGTCGGGCTGACCTGGGCGTTTTTCCAGCATCTGTTCTCGGGCCTGCGTCACTTCGTGCTCGACACCGGCGCAGGGTATGAGCTGAAATCGAACAAGCTGTGGTCGACCGTCGTGATCGCCGCGGGCATCGCCGCGACCGCCGCGACCTGGCTTTACATCATGGCGGAGGCACTCTGATGGGCGACGGCACGCATCTCGGCAAGGTCCGCGGCCTCGGCTCGTCGGGGCATGGGTCGCAGCATTGGCTGCAGCAGCGGCTAACCGCGCTCGGCAACATTCTGCTCGTCGGCTTTTTCGTCGTGTCGCTGATCCGGCTGCCGCTCGGCGACCATGCCGCGGTGCTGCGCTGGGCGGCGAACCCGATGGTCGCGCTCGCGCTGATCCTGATGGTGGTCAGCGTCTTCTGGCATCTGCGGCTGGGTCTGACGGTGCTGATCGAGGATTATGTCCACGGACCGATGCTTCTGCTCGCGACCGTTCTGCTCAATTTCTACGCCATCGGCGGCGCCGTCTACGGGATCTTTACGATCGCCCGTATCGCGCTGGTCCCGGTGATGGCCGCCGGCCCGGGGGGCATGTGACATGACCGACGCTTACAAGATCATCGACCATATCTATGACACCGTCGTCGTCGGCGCCGGCGGGTCAGGGCTGCGCGCCACGATGGGCTCTGCCGAAGCGGGGCTGAAAACCGCGTGCATCACCAAGGTGTTCCCGACGCGCAGCCACACCGTCGCGGCGCAGGGCGGCATCGCCGCGTCGCTCGGCAACAATTCGCCCGACCATTGGCAATGGCATATGTACGACACCGTCAAGGGCTCCGACTGGCTCGGCGACCAGGACGCGATCGAATATATGGTCCGCGAAGCGCCGCAGGCGGTGTACGAGCTCGAACATGCCGGGGTGCCCTTTTCGCGCAACGCCGATGGCACCATCTATCAGCGCCCGTTCGGCGGCCATATGCAGAATATGGGCGAAGGCCCGCCGGTTCAGCGCACCGCCGCCGCCGCCGACCGCACCGGCCACGCGATGCTTCACGCGCTGTACCAGCAGTCGCTGAAATATGACGCCGACTTCTTCGTCGAATATTTCGCGCTCGACCTGATCATGGAAGATGGCCCCGACGGCAAGGTTTGCCGCGGCGTCATCGCGCTGTGCATGGACGACGGCAGTATCCACCGCTTCCGCAGCCAGGCCGTGGTGCTCGCGACCGGCGGCTATGGCCGCAGCTATTTCACCGCGACCTCGGCGCACACCTGCACCGGCGATGGCGGCGGGATGGTGCTGCGCGCCGGGCTGCCGCTCCAGGACATGGAGTTTGTTCAGTTCCACCCGACCGGCATTTACGGCGCCGGGGTGCTGATCACCGAAGGCGCGCGCGGCGAGGGCGGGTATCTGACCAACTCCGAGGGCGAGCGGTTCATGGAACGCTATGCCCCGTCGGCGAAGGATCTGGCGTCGCGCGACGTCGTGTCGCGCTCGATGGCGCTCGAAATCCGCGAAGGCCGCGGCGTCGGCCCGCACAAGGACCATATCTTCCTGCACCTCGATCATATCGATCCGGCGGTGCTGCACGAACGCCTGCCCGGCATCACCGAAAGCGGCAAGGTGTTCGCGGGCGTCGACCTGACGCGCCAGCCGCTGCCGGTCGTGCCGACGGTCCATTATAATATGGGCGGCATTCCGTGTAATTATCATGGCGAAGTCGTGACGTTGGGCAAGGATGGCCCCGACACCGTCGTCCCCGGCCTGTTCGCGGTCGGCGAAGCGGCGTGCGTGTCGGTCCACGGCGCCAACCGCCTGGGGTCGAACAGCCTGATCGATCTCGTCGTCTTTGGCCGCGCCACCGGGCACCGCCTGCGCGACATCATCAAGCCCGGCGCGGCGCAACAGCCGTTGCCGACCGACAGCGCCGATCTGGCGCTCGGCCGGCTCGACCATTTCCGCCATGCCAAGGGCGGGTCGCCGACTGCCGAAATCCGCCTCGAAATGCAGCGCGCCATGTCGGCGCACGCCGCGGTGTTCCGCACCGACGAACTGATGGCCGAGGGCAAGGAAAAGCTGACCAAAACCTATCAGCGGATGAACGACATCGGGGTCACCGATCGCAGCCTGATCTGGAACACCGACCTCGTCGAAACGCTCGAGCTCGACAATCTGATCAGCCAGGCGACGGTGACGATGCATTCGGCGTTCAATCGCAAGGAAAGCCGCGGCGCCCACGCCCACGAAGATTTCCCCAACCGCGACGATGCGACCTGGATGAAGCACACCGTGGCGTGGTTCGACGGCTGGGGCGGCAAGGGCGGCGGCGTCCGCCTCGATTACCGCCCGGTCCACGAATATACGCTGTCGGATGACGTAGAGTATATCAAGCCGAAGGCGCGGGTTTATTGAGGGCTACGCCAAGGCTTCGGGTTCGGCGTCAGGGTAGTAACCGGTTCATCCGCGTCCTATAAAAAATCCTCGATCTCGTCGGGTACATCCTCGCGCTGATGAAGGATGCGAACCACGATAAGTTCGGTTTCGTTGTAGCGAAAGATTACCCGGTGCGATCCGGACCGAATCTTGCGATAGGCTTGGCGCAATCCGAATGCATCGCTGCCAATACCCGGAAATCGTGCGGCGGATTCGATTTGTCGCCGGATGTCTTCGATATATTGCTTTGCTTGTTTCTCGCCGTGTTCGGCCTTGGTGTAATCAGCAATATTCAAAAGATCGGCTTTGGCGCGTGGCCGCAGCACGACCTCAAGCATTCGGGAATTTTTCGGCCATAAAGGCATCCCAATCGAACGGCCGGGCTGGACCGCTTTCTTCGCCTTCCTGAATGAGCTGTCGGAGCCGCGCGACCCGTAGGTCGCGCTCGGCAGCGCGCCGCAATGCGTCGCGAATGACGTCGCTGACCGATCCAAACTCACCGGATGCAACCTTGCTGCGCGCATAGTCAGCCAGTTCGTCACTCAATGCGATAGAGGTGTTCTTGATGGCCATCGCAGCATATTACCAAAATTTGGTAATATGGTCTAGAACCAGCTTTCGATCGGGTTGAGGGCGGCGAAGGGGCGGTCGACGTCCTGGCCCATGATCCACAGTTTCTGGCACGCCACGGTGAAAAAGATCAGCGCGACGGTCCACACGATGAAGGTTTTGCGGATTTGCCAGCGGCGTTCGGCCTCGGCGGCCTTGGCGCGCGCCTTGTAGTCGATTCCTAGTTCACCCTCGAACTCGGCGACAAGCTGCGCGCGGCGGGTGCGCGAAATATTCGCGATACTCGCGTTACTTTCGTCAGCCTTCGCACGGCGAGTCGCCATCTTCATACCCTTGGCCCAGCTAGTCCTGACACCCGACAATAATGCCGAGCCCCTGCAAAAGGGTTAACCCGCTGGCGCCAATCGACTGCCCAATCGGTGGGGCCGGGTCAGAGGGTCACGACCAGTTTGCCGACCGCGCTGCGATCGGCCAGCTTGGCGATGGCCTTGCCGCCGTCGGCGAGGGTGAAGCTCTCGGTGACCCGCGGGTTGATCTTGCCCTGTTCCCACAATTGGAACAGCCGGGCGATATTGGCGCGGTTGCGGACCGGTTCGCGGGCGACGAACGCGCCCCAAAAAACGCCGGCCACGTCGCAGCTTTTGAGCAAGGTCAGGTTGAGCGGCAGGCGCGGGATGCCGGCGGGGAAACCGACGACCAGATAGCGGCCTTCCCACGCGATCGAACGCAGCGCGGGTTCGGCATAATCGCCGCCGACCGCGTCATAGATCAAATTGGCGCCGTTTGGCCCCACCGCGGCCTTGAAGCGGCCGGCCAGCGCCTTCGACGCCTCCTTATCGAACGGCTGATAGCCATAAACCACGACCTCGTCGGCGCCCGCCTGGCGCGCGACCTCGGCCTTGGCTTCGCTCGACACGCCGGCAACGACGCGCGCGCCGAACGCCTTGCCCAGCTCGATCGCGGCGATGCCGACCCCGCCCGACGCGCCGAGGACCAGCAGCGTGTCGCCTTCCTGGATGCGGCCGCGATCGACCAGCGCGTGGATGCTGGTGCCATAGGTCATCAGCAGCGACGCGCCCGCCGCGAAATCATGGGCCTGAGGCAGGTGATAGACATTGTGCACCGATACCGCGACGGCTTCGGACATGCCGCCGTTGCCGCAGCCCGCGATGACGCGGTCGCCAATCTTGAATTCGGTCACGCCTTCGCCGACTTCGGCGACGAGGCCCGCGACTTCACCGCCGGGGGCGAAGGGGCGGGCGGGTTTGAACTGATATTTGTCCTCGATGATCAGCGTGTCGGGGAAATTGACCGCGCACGCCTTGACGTCGATGACGATCTGTCCGGCGCCGGCGGTCGGTCGCGGCAACTCGCCCAAGGTCAGCGTTTCGGGGCCGCCGGTGGCGGTCGACAAGAGAGCCTTCATCATCTTCTCCTTAGGACAGCGTCGGCGTGAGCCACGGCTGCGTTTTTGCTATCTTTTCTTCATGCGCGGCGATCGCCGCGTCGCTTTTTTCGGTCAGGGAAATCTCGTCGAGGCCTTGCAGCAGGCACATCTTGCGGAACGGATCGATGTCGAAGGCGAAACGATCCTGAAACGGCGTCGTCACCGTCTGGGTATCGAGATCGACGTGGATCGGATCGGTCGCCGCAACCGCCATCAGCCGGTCGATCGCCGCCTGCGGCAACACGACCGGCAGGATCCCGTTCTTGACCGCATTGCCCGAAAAAATGTCTGAGTAAGAAGGCGCGATGACGACCCGGATGCCGAGGTCGCCGAGCGCCCAGGCGGCATGCTCGCGGCTCGACCCGCAACCGAAATTATCGCCCGCGATCAGAATCGGGGCACGCTGAAATTCGGGGCGGTCGAACAGATTGTCGGGATCGGCGCGCAACGTCTCGAACGCGCCTTGGCCCAATCCCTCGCGGCTGATCGTCTTCAGCCATTTGGCCGGGATGATGACGTCGGTATCGACATTCTTCAGCCCGAACGGGATGGCGCGGCCTTCGACTTTTTCAATCGGGGTCATGCTATTCGGCGGCCTTCGGAAAAGCGGGGAGTTTGTTGATGTCGCGGGGTTCGTGCTGAATGATCACCGTTGCCTTCAGATTTTTTGCCAGCGCCTTGAAGCGATCGAACGAGGCCAATGTGTCGGCGCGGTTGGTGTTGAAGGTCGGCACCCCCGCACTGTCGTAATTTTCCTGAAAATGCGCCTGATCGCCGCTGAGCAGCACCGGACCCATTCCCGTCAGCCGTACGAGCAGCGTGTGGTGGCCCGGGGTGTGCCCCGGCATGTCGAGCATAACGACGCTGCCGTCGCCGAAAATATCCTTGTCGCGCGCGACCGGCTCGACGCTGCCGCCGCCGCCGATCCAGCGCGCGAAGGGTTTCGGATCGACGAATGCGGGGCGCTCGCTTTGCGTCAGCATATCCCAGTCGCCCTTGCCGACATAGAGCTTCGCGGCGGGGAAATCGGGCAGCTGGCCGACATGGTCGGAATGGAAATGGCTGACCCCGACCATATCGATGTCGTCGGGCTTGATGCCAAGGTCAGCGAGCTGTTCGACCAGGCTGCGGCGCACCGTGGCCGACATGTCGCCGGTGGTCGTGAACGCCGCGCCCTTGAGCACGCTCGGCAAGCCCAGATCCCACAGCATCAGCTGGTCGCCGTGGCGGATCAGGTAACAACCGACGGTCAGGTCGCGGCTCTGCCCGGGATAAGCGTCGGTGTCCGAAAAGGCGTTGAGCCGGTTCACCCGCACCGTGCCGCAATCGAGCCGGGTCAGGCTGACTTTGGTGGTCGCGGGCTTGTCCTGCGCCAGCGCGGGGGCGGCGAGGGCCAATGCTGCTGCGGCCGATGCGATAGCTTTCCAGATCATGCTATTGGCTCCCTCTGTTGCGCGCTCAATCCATCAGCTCCCGCACGTCGGTGAGCCGCCCGGTCACCGCCGCCGCCGCCGCCATCGCGGGCGACACCAGATGCGTGCGGCTGCCCGGGCCTTGGCGGCCGACGAAATTGCGGTTGCTGGTGCTGGCGCAGCGCTCGCCTGCGGGCACCTTGTCCGGGTTCATGCCGAGGCACGCCGAACAGCCGGGCTCGCGCCACTCGAGGCCCGCGTCGGTGAAGATGCGGTCGAGCCCCTCGGCTTCGGCCTGCGCCTTCACCAGCCCCGATCCGGGGACGACGATTGCCCATTTGACACCCGCGGCCTTGTGCCGCCCCTTCAGCACCGCGGCGGCGGCGCGCAGATCTTCGATGCGGCTGTTGGTGCAGCTGCCGATGAAGATATTCTCGATGGCGACGTCCTGCATCCGGGTGCCGGGTTCGAGGCCCATATAGGCGAGCGATTTTGCCGCCGCCGCCTGTTTTGACGGGTCGGCGAAGCTGTCCGGGGCAGGGACCAGCCCGGTGATCGGCACGACATCTTCGGGGCTGGTGCCCCAGGTGACGCTGGGCGCGATGTCGGCGGCGTCGATCACGACAATCCTGTCATAGGTCGCGCCCGGATCGGTCGCGAGGCTGGTCCAATAAGCGACCGCGGCGTCCCAGTCGGCGCCCTTCGGCGCATAAGGGCGGCCTTTGAGATACGCGAAGGTCATCGCGTCGGGGGCGATCAGCCCGGCGCGCGCGCCGCCCTCGATCGCCATGTTGCTGACCGTCAGGCGGCCCTCGACGCTGAGCGCGCGGATCGTGCTGCCGGTATATTCGATGACATGGCCGGTGCCGCCCGCGGCGCCGATGGTGCCGGTGATGTGGAGGATGACGTCCTTCGCGGTGACGCCGGGGCCGACCTCGCCCTCGACGCGCACTTCCATCGTTTTCGCGGGCTGGAGCAGCAAGGTCTGCGTCGCCAGCACATGCTCGACCTCGCTGGTGCCGATGCCGAAGGCGAGCGCGCCGATACCGCCGTGGCACGCGGTGTGGCTGTCGCCGCAGACGATCGTCGTGCCGGGCAGCGAAAAGCCCTGCTCGGGGCCGACGACATGGACGATGCCCTGCTCGGCGGCGACCGCGTCGATGTAGCGGATACCGAAATCAGGGGCGTTTTGCGCCAGCGCCGCGAGTTGCGCCGCGCTTTCCAGATCGGTAATCGGCAGCCGGTTGCCCGCCGCGTCCTGGCGCGCCGTGGTCGGCAGATTATGGTCGGGCACCGCCAGCGTCAGGTCAGGGCGGCGTACCGTCCGCCCGCTCGCGCGCAGCCCGGCGAACGCCTGCGGGCTGGTGACTTCGTGGACGAGGTGGCGGTCGATGAAGATCAGGCAGGTGCCGTCGGGGCGCTGTTCGACAACATGCGCGTCCCAGATTTTTTCATACAGGGTGCGGGGGCGAGTCATGCCGCTGCCTTAGATCAGCCGCACAACATTGCAAGCCGGTGGCGATAGGAAACGCAATTTTCGGTCGCGTTGGCGGCAAAGATGCTTAGCATGGCGCAGCCCTTCTGGAGTCGCGCTCAGGAACAGGAGAGGCCCATGGTATCGATTCCCGCCTATCGCCCCGTCATCCGCACGACGCGCGGGCCGTATCGCGCCGCGGCGCTGGTCGGCACCCACAGCATCTCGCTCGGCTGGGACGTCGATCCGGCGCACAAGGACGGCCTGCACGGCTTTGCGGTGCGCAAGAGCGAGGTCGATCCGGTCAGCGGCGAGGTAATCGCGGTGAACTGGCTGCGCGGCGAGAAACGCTTCAAGGGCGATCCGGTCGATGGTTATGATGTGTCGTCGCGCGAGGCGCCGTTCCAGCGCTTTCGCTGGAGCGATTACACGCTGAAGAGCAGCCAGGGCTATGTCTTTGACATTTTCCCGGTGCGCGGCATCCCGCCCGATGGCCTGACCACCGACGAGCCGCCCTTGACGCTGAAGCTGCGGCCGTCGCCCGAAATGGCGAGCGGAGTGGGCGCCTTTGTCAATCGCGGGGTCACGTCCGCCTTTGCCTATCTCGACCGCTTCAAGGGCGCGCATCCACGCGACGTTCCCGATGGCGCGGCATGGCGCTGGCTGTCGCGCGGACTGAAAGAGGCGTTGATCGGTTTCATCGAAGGCGCGGGCGGCGGGCACGGCCTGCGCGTCGGCATCTACGAGTTTTTCGACGACGAGGTCGCGGCGGCGCTGGCGGCGGCCAAGGCGCGCGGGGTCGATGTGCGGATCGTCTATCACGCCAAGCCGGGGGACCATGCAACGCACAAGAGCGAGACGGTGCTCGCCGCGCACGGCCTGACGTCGATCGCGACGCCGCGTGCCGCGATCCAGAAGATCAGCCACAACAAGTTCATCGTCCATCTGGCGGGCGGCGTGCCGGTGCGGACCTTTACCGGCACCGCCAATTTTTCGGAGAACGCCTTTTATTACCAGACCAATGCTGCGGTAATCCTCGACGATCCGGTCGTCGCGGCGGCCTATCACGACTATTGGCTGATCCTGGCCGACGACCCGGCGCGCGGGCCGTCAAAGAGTGATCCGGCCGAGGTACGCAACCGCGTCGGGGCGCTGCAAGCGCGGCTCGCCGCGGCGGGCGGCGGGCCGTTTAGGGCGCAATATTTCTCGCCGGTGCGCACGCTCGACATCATCGACAAGGCGGTCGAACTGGTCGGCACGGCGAAAAGCTGTGTCCTGACCAGCGCACCGTTCGCGCTCGACCCCGCGATCGTCGCCGCGATCGCGGCGCAGCCACAGGGGCTGCTCCACTATGGCCTCGCGAACACGACGGTGCGCAAGAAGGTCGAGGCGCTGACCACGAACAACACGCGCTATTTCGTCCCCTCGCGGCTCGAAACCTATATGGGGCGGCAATGGGATGCCAAGGCGTTCGGCAACCACAAGATCCACAGCAAGCTGATGATCATCGACCCGTTCGGGGCGCGGCCGCAGATGCTGTTCGGGTCGGCCAATTTCAGCGACGAAAGCTGTCAGGGCAATGACGAAAACGCATTTCTGAGCGAAGATCCGCGGCTGATCGCGGTCATGGCGACCGAATTTCTGCGGATGTTCGACCATTATAAGTCGCGCGCCTTCATCAACCAGATCCGCGGGCAGGGGCTGACCGACGATGATTATCTGAGCGAGGATGGCGGCTGGATGAAAACCAGTTTTTCGCCGACCGCGCGCAGCCACAAGTTCCGCGACCGGCTGGTGTTTGTCGGCGACTAGATCACAGCCCTAGCGCGGCCGGCGCGGCGGGGGTATGATCGCGCCATGTCGCTGCCCGCCATCATTGCGCTGATCGTCGCCACCGTCGTTGCGATGGAATTTGTCGCGTGGGGCAGCCACAAATATATCATGCACGGCTTTGGCTGGGCGTGGCACCGCGACCATCATGAACCGCATGACAAGATGCTGGAAAAGAACGACCTGTTCGGACTGTTCGGTGCGGCGCTGAGCATATCGATGTTCGCGGTGGGCAGCCCGATGATCATGGGATCGTCGGCGTGGGCGCCGGGGACGTGGATCGGGCTGGGCGTGCTGTTTTACGGCATCATCTATACCGTGGTCCACGACGGGCTGGTCCACCAGCGTTATTTCCGCTGGGTGCCGCGGCGCGGCTATGCCAAGCGGCTGGTGCAGGCGCACAAGCTGCACCATGCGACGATCGGCAAGGAGGGCGGGGTCAGCTTTGGCTTCGTCTTTGCGCGCGATCCGGCGAAGCTGAAGGCGGAGCTGAAGGTGCAGCGCGCGGCGGGCATTGCGGTGGTGCGCGAGGCGTTCGGCGACTAGCCCGTCCGGTAATCCGCGGTAATCGCGCCGCATGCGCGCAATTCTTCCTCATGCCCTTCTTCGCGCCAGCTTTCGGCAAGCGCCTGCCGCTCCCAATCGAGCATCGCGGGATGCGCCAGGATATGGTCGACCCATGCCCGCCCGGCGCCGACGTCGAGGCCGTAGGTGCGGATGCGGAAGGCGACGGGGGCGAAAAAGGCGTCGACCGCGGTGAAATCGCGGCCCGCGAGCCACGG
>Ga0209232_1001131_pt1 | contig 14910 bp, 21 predicted proteins | sample ETNvirenome_2_60_FD_184066 | JGI IMG/M metagenome (GOLD analysis project Ga0209232, IMG submission 184066) | Marine viral communities from the Pacific Ocean - ETNP_2_60 (SPAdes) (version 2) | ecosystem: Environmental > Aquatic > Marine > Oceanic | place: Pacific Ocean | collected 2013-06-22
TTTGAACGAATTCACCTAATATGAGTTTACCTAATCCACCTTCACCGTCACCACCAAAAAAAGTAATACTTGGACCATCACAAAATGAGGGTTCAGCACATGCAGGATTTGGAAATGATGGAGTTCCAGAGGATACTGAATTAAATGCATCTGTAATATTACCTATCGTACTTAATAAATTGGGCACTGGCATGGCACCAGATCCTATTTTCTGTTTTTTAACTTTACCAACACATTTTGATTTATTTTGATTACAATCAAATAATCCACCAATGGAAGTAAACGTATCTGCAGAACTTAATAGAGCATCCTGCACTTTAAATGCTCCTGGTAAAATACTACTTAATCCACTTAAAGGTCCTGATAAATCATTTGAAATTTGATTTGATATTTCATTTAACAAACCTCCTGTAAATTGCTCTGCCACACAATCCCCAGCTACCATTGAATCAGCTAAAAACTTTCCTAACAATCCTTGTATCGTAGAAGATAATCCTGATTGAATTTTACCAGGTAAACAATCTAAACCAGATTGTAAATTTTTTATCGGACCAACCATTGCTTTTTGTGCTGCAATAGCAGCTAATTCAGATCCTGTTGCAGCAAATGTTGTGGCATATAAGGATTGTAATCCTGATGATAAACCTGGTATCATATTTGAATATAATTTACCCATCATATTGTTTACCAATCCATTTGATATTGTTTCTATACTTTGAGTGGCAGAGGCAATATCAGTGAATAAATTTGTAGCGGTTGAAATATTTGAAGATAAATTTGTCAATACACTTGATATACTATTAAAAATACTGTCATCACATGTATCTGCTGCAACCTCCTCATATCCAAAACCTTTAGATGCACCTATTTCATCACCAGTTGGCTTTCTTAAAACTGGTGATTTTAAAGAATTTCTATTCGATTCATTTGATTCACCTTTGTCTAACGTTCCATCACCCGTAGGCACATTTTTTGAAAATGCAGTTGATGGAGCAAATCCATCTTCAGGGTCTGGTGCGTCTTGTGAAACATCATTTGTTCTTCCAAGTGCTCCCATAATAACAGGCACTTGTGCATTATTACCATCAATAAAAAATCCTATGACTGAATCACCAGGACGATATTTTACACTTTGACCTTTATTCGCAGCACCAGTCCCTGCTGTTGCAGGGAGAAGAGCAATTGCCCATGGTAAATCAGCATCCTTTAACTCACTTTTACCACGAGGATGATATCCAATTATTCTAACTTTAAATCTATTTCCCCATCCATCACCAGTTACTTGTTTTCCTTGAGATTCAATCGGTGCGATTTTACCTACCCACCAAGTAAATCCATCTTGACCTATAAAGTTAGTTTTAAAAAATGAATCTTGTAACATATTATCTCCCGAAAGTATCCCTAGCTAGTGTCATTGATGAAACAGATTTTTCTGGGTCAAAATGATGAACAATTGCTTGTATTAAGTATTTACCACTTATCTCTTCATCTTTAACACCTTTTTCCTTTACAGAAGATTTTAAAAATACACAATCAATTACATCACCTGCATCTAAATCCGTATTGCACGGAACAGAAATTTCTACCTTTTGAGTTGTTAAAATATTATATCCACTTACAGATTGAGAAAGGTATTTTTTAGGATCGGCATTTTCTTGTTTAGATACGTCTGGTTCAATTGTTCCTACATCTAACACTTGAGTAAAAGTTCTTGATGGTTTTGTAATCACATCCTCAGGTAGAATATCTTCAATTTTCTTACCACCAAGGGTATTTTTACTTTTTGTTTTAAAAACTTGACCACTAACTGAAAAATCATTAGGATTAAAAAACAATCTATTACTTGAATATGCTCCTAATCTTAGTTTACGAATAATGTCTTGATTTTTATCAATTTTATAACTCTCCATTTTTAAATCCAAAGATGGTAAATCTGGTGTTGGTTTAAATGTTGTGGAATTATATTGAACTTGGGAGTAGACAAATTTAGACTTTGGTTTCTGATTTATTAAACTGTCTATTGATTTAAATTTAAATCCACTTTTTGTTTGAAAGAAAACAAATCCAGATGTACTATTGTTTTGTGATTCTTCAGGAACTGCTTTTGTTGCCAACCATGTTAATGTTTTAAATGGTTTTTTTAAATTTCCTATAAAAGAATATTTGTTTTGTGTGGGATCAATATCAATTTTATTTTTACTTACACCTAAAATATTTGTAAGTATCGATGTAACTGATTGTTTAATTGTACCAATATACTTTTTAGAGACACTTGAGATTTCATTTGTTATTGCCTCTCTAGAAGATAAAGTTAGTAAAAAAGTTTCTTTTTGTGAACTTGATATCACATCAGATATACTCGTTACATACAAGTCCAAATCTATTCCAGATCTATTTTTGACTTGCTCAATAATTTTTATTTTTACTTTTTCACCACCTCGTAATGGTAATCCATTATAAACTCCTTGATCATTTATCACGTTTCCTGTGAGTGCTACTCTCATTTTAGCTGTTATAACAGGAGACAATATATTTTGAAAAAACTCAAATGAAACAACACCAAGTCTTAGATCAACAGTGTTCTTACCATCGTTTGATGTAATTTCAACAACCTTATATGATGCTGGATCTTTTGCTGCCATTATAAATCTCCTAATTTTGAAAATAAAAGATCATCAATTTTTTTTGATTTTTCTTTTACAACTACCACATTTGAAGATGATTTTGTTTGCATCATATTGTTACTCATATTATTATTATTTTGATTATTTGAATTAATCACAACAGTTTTTCTTTTTTGTTTTCTAAATTGATTTATATTATTTACAGTTGTCATATTTTTATTATTTACCACTGATTTATCTATTTCTAATGTTTTGCTTATATTATTCACAGATAAATTTCCCTCTCTTGAATCTGCTTGTTGTAATGAACTTGCGTCAGGAGTGTTATCTTTAAAATTTTCTAAACTTATGTTTAATCCACCTTCTTCATTTAATAGATTAGAATCTGTTGATTCGAAACTTTCAGTCTGACCATATGTACTACCACCTTCACCAGCACCAGGAATAAATCCACCGAGACCTGAACGTCCTTTAGGATATGTCATTCCGTCAAAGGTAATTGTTGTTAGATCACTTTTTATACTATCTGATGTTGTAGTATCGTCTTCTTTAAATTCTTTAACAGCAGAACTTGATGATGAAGTTATTAATTTATCTTTTTTTTCTTCCTGTTTATCTTTTTTGTCTTCTTCATCTAACTTTTTTTTCTCCTCTGGATCAAATTCTCCAATTGTATTTTTTGTTTCAGTTTCAAAATTATCTATTTCTTGTTTTACTTGTTCTTCACCTGACTTTAAATCTAAATTCACTACATCATCATCAAGTTTTTTAAACGGTTTAAATAAATTACCGATAAATTTTTTAATATTAGGTATTATATTTTTAATAAAGTCAACAAATTCTTTTATCTTATCAATAATTACCTTAATTGACTCAATAATTTTTGGTATGTTGATAACTAACCAACCTAATAATAATTTTTTTATTGCTGACATAATATTTGATCCAAATTTCTTTGGTTCAATTTTTCTATTTTTTTGTGGTATTGTGGGATTATCTTTATTCTCTAAATTTTGTTCTTTTTGATTTCTTTTTTGTTTCTCTAATCTTTTCTTTTCAAAAACAGATTTTATTTTAGATGTTCCTTTTTTAATCGTTTTAGATTTTTGAATTGATTTTTTTACACCCGAAATTAAATTTCCAGTTTTGGAAAACATCGACTTACCAATTTTCATCACTGACTGTTTCAAAATATGTTAAACTCCGATTGAGTTCCCATTAGATACATATTACTACTATCTTCTGAATCAAAATTAACTATTTCTTCTTCGATGGCACCATAATCAGGTGAAGCCATTGTTTGACTTCCACCTGCATTTTGATCTTGTGATCCATCAACTACCACTACTTCATCTTCAGGTGCTCCATAATCATATATTTTCTCATTTTTTTGATTTACTTTTGTTGCATTTGTTGTAATTTTTGAATCTATTTTTGAAGTTTCTTCACCTTCACCAGTGGTGGATTTTTTAACATCCCTTGCGATATTTGCCACATCAGCTGCAGTTGATATTGCTGTACCAACACCAGGCACAGTTGATGCAACACCTGAAATTAGTTCAATACCTGCTCCAAGTAAATCACCTTTTCTTGCTCTGTCAATTGCAAATGCAGTTCCTAAAACTAAACCAACTAAAGGTATTTTCTTTGCGATTAATTTTGCTGTTCCTTTTTTAGCAGCACCTTTTGCTACATTTTTACTTCCAGTTTTAAGTAATGATTTACTTACATTTTTTCCCTTTCCTACAATATTTTTTGCAATATTTTTTCCCTTTCCTACCACATTTTTTACAATATTTTTTCCCTTCCCTACCACATTTTTTGCTAATTTTAAGGCATTTGATGCTATATTTTTACCCAGTTTTAATATTTGTTTTCCTAATTTTGCTATTTGACCTCCCATTTTTGTCAACATTTTTCCTGCTGATTTTAATGATTTAAACAAAAATTTAAGACCTTTTTTAAATACTTTCGAGACAATTTTAAATAATTTTCCAATTTTAAAAATTCCTCCTTTAGCTAATAACAAAACTCCACCAACCACTCCTAATGCAACTGCCACATTCTTTGCTATGCTCCTTAACTTCTCCATATTACCTTCTTGGAAGGCTCTAAACGCTTGTATTCCTTTATCAGTCAACCAACCTGCAAATAAGGTAGTAAAAGCATCTTTTAATTTTCCTAAAAATCCTTTTACTTTTTTAAATCTTTCAGTTTGTGGTTTTTCTTCTTCAACTTGTTTATCTGGTTCATCCCCTGCTTCCAGTAATAACTCCTTTTTATCTAATTTTCTTTTTTCATCTAATTTAGTTTTTTCTTTCTGTTCTTCTAAGGCATTTTTTCTATCTAATTTTTCATTATCAACAATAAAATTTTTAAGTTTTTCAATACTTTGGGTTTGTTTAGCAATATACTCTTCAATATCAGAAATACTCTCAGCATTATCACTAACTGTTTGATTCTCTACATCGTCAGGATTAAATTTTACCAGAGATCCAAATCTTGATGATTCATCACGTTTACCAAATACTTTACTTACATTTATTTTTCTTTGTTTAAATATTGCTCTTCTTTCTTTTTTTGACAAATATTTTCCTGTCTTTGGATCAACACCAGTATCCGCAGCATCCAAATTTGGATTACTTTGAATGTTAAATAATTTATCTTTTGAAACTTTAGATGCCACTTCCTTTCTGTTGACGTTTTAAATTTTCCTCTTCAATATACTGTTGTAATAATGAAATATAAATTTCCTTTTCCCAAGGAATCATATTTTCAAGTTCAGTTATTGAATATTTATGATGCTGCATCAAGGCAAAATTTAACTTATAGTATGACTCAAGACTTGTATGAGCCATACCTACTCGAAAAAATCTGATAATCCCTCCAGAGTTATTTCATTTTTTACCTTTGTCTTTGGGTTAAGTACTTTTACTGTATATGACAATTTAGGCATAGAATCAAAGAAATTTTCAACTTCTTTAAATTGTTGAGAGTTTAATTGTTCGATAAAGTCAGTAAGTTCTTTTTTTGAACAATCGGATGCACTCCATGATTCTTCTTCATTATATACTTGATCAATACATGATGTGATTAAATCAAATGATTCCTTTAATCCCACTTCATTTGGATTAAAGTTTGAATTAATAAATTGTGAGAGAGATGGATACTTCATTCTCATTTTCAAATCATCATCCAATTTGATATCCTTAGTGTGTTTGGGATCTTTTACTATTTCAATATCATCAAGAGGTATTACAACAGAAACCTTAGTTTTGTTATCATCAGGGCATGTTACTAATACTTCAACATCCTCTCCAACTGATTTTCCTCTTATGTTTAAGAACAAATACTCCATGTCAAAAGTTGATAATTGATCTACTTTTACACCTCGTGTTAAGATGCAACCACCGATTACATCTTTAATCGCATTGGTAATTTGTTTTATATCCTCAGATTCTAATGCAATAATAAGTATTTTTTCCTCTTTGACAAGGAATGGTCTGTATCTTATTTTTTTTCCGGTTGACGGAAGAACCAATTCATAAGTCGGTGTTTTTATTTTAGGTAATGGCATAATAATATCAAATGTATTTTATTTATGTGAGTAATCGAAGTAAAGATGAAGTGAAGTTTTCATTGTTTCCAAACTGTCTACTTAGACTTGAACTCTTTCCACAGATGTATCTGGTATAGGCAAACTCTACACTCATTTTTAAAGTATCAGATGATCCATATTGGACAGGAACAGATGAGAAGTTTCTAGGGAACATCTCATAAAATGTGTACTCTATTGAATCTTTATAATCACGATCAAACTTTATAAGTTTTATTTTATCACATTTATATCCATTTCCTGCATCCTTTGGATATCTCATTCGATAGTAATATCCATCCTGTTCTTTCGTAACACCTGAATTTTCTGATCCATTTGATATGTAGTCCATCCAATGCTCAATAAACTTCATCATTTTATATTGTTTATCTACATAAAAATCAAGATTAATTGTTGTAAATATCCTACTATGCACCATGGGTTCAATCACACCCATAAAATTACCTCTGGTCTCTGTCGTTGCCAATTGACTTCCGGGTAAAGAGGCACTACTACATAGTAAACCTGCATTTCTTAATACAAAAGCACGATCAACATTCTTACTACTCAAAAATCTTCTTAATCCCTCAGATAATCCATCAAAAGATAATTCATAATGAGATGTTTGTGCAGTATTTGCAACTATCCCTATGTAATCAGTTATTTTTCTCTTTGTTATCATTAAACTAAATAGTTTGTATATTTATATTTATGTATGTCATATAAGGGTAAATATCAACCTTCATATCCAAAAAAGTATAAAGGTGATCACACAAACATCATTTACAGATCTTTGTGGGAAAGAAAATTCATGGTTTATTGTGACACAAATACAAATATTTTAGAATGGGGTAGTGAGGAGATAGCACTACCATATAGATCACCACTCGATAATAAAGTACATCGATACTTTCCAGATTTTTACATAAAAGTAAGAGAAAGTAATAATAAAATCAAAAAATACATTATCGAAGTCAAACCAGCAAAGCAGACGATAGAACCCAAAGTTAAAAAAAGGAAAACAAAAGGTTATATCTATGAAGTGCGTGAGTATGTTCGAAATCAAGCAAAATGGAAAGCTGCAAAAGAATTTTGTAAAGATAGATTATGGGAATTTAAGATAATTACAGAAAAAGAACTCGGCATCAAATGAATAGTTATCCAACCGATGATAATAGTAATCGCATAAGAGGTGTTGTTGGTGATATCATCGGCACGGAGGATGCAGATGATTTGATGGTTAATTTAATGGAAGCAGTTACTGACTCTAGCACTCCAGTTCCAGACGTTGGTAAGTATTATATATTTGTTTATAATCCAAAAACACCAAATCTAAGATATGATCAAAATCCCCTTGTTGCAGTCACTGATATCTTCCGATGGGGATTTCGTGGTATTAACTTACACATGGGTGGATATCGTCAATATACATGGACAGAGGTTGCAGGAAACCTTTATGAAATATATCCAGATGAGTTGGCAGACGTAAGAGAGATACCTTTTGGGAAATTCTTACTAAATAGTTAAAAAAGTAGGTCGATTATGGTTAGAGGAGTTAGAGGTAGTGGAGTAAAAAATAGAGATACTGGTGGTTATATACCAAGATCCCAAGGTGGTCGTGGTGGTGGACAAGGTAATCCAACCAAAGAAAGAGGTAGTGTATTTAATGGAAGAGTTAATAAAGGATTGTCTAATTTAGGAGCTAATTATAAACAGGAAGAACTAGATGCAGCTGCCAGAGCTAGTGGTGGAAGAAAAAAACCATCCGTATCTTTGAGATATCCAAATGCACAAATCACAGATAATACCGACTACTTAGAAATAAAGGTTGTAGAATACGTTCCTACTGGAAATCCAAGTAATTTTGATTTCAGTCAACCCACCAGATCGACTGAGGATAGTAGAACACAGTACTCATCATCTAATAGTGTTTTTAGTGTAAAAAGAAGTTCTGATAATTATAGTTCTAATAATGAAAAAGTAATAGGTACGGTTCTATTACCAATTCCTCAAAGTGTTATGGATAATAGAGGAGTTGCCTGGGGAGAGAGAGAATTAAATGGTTTCGCAGCTGCAGGTATAGCTGCAGGTATGGCAGGTATACAATCTGATACACTGGCTGGGGGTGCTAATAAATTATTGAAAGGAGGATCAAACGCTGTATCTCAATTATTCAAAGAGGGAGGAGTTTCACAGGATGCTGCCTCTTCATTTTTTGCAGGTCAGGCAGCTAATATCCTTGGGGCTAATGTAAATCCACAAGAGATAGTAACCAGAACTACAGGTCAAGTATTAAACAATAATTTAGAACTATTGTTTAAAGGTGTTGAATTAAGACAATTTAATTTTGAATTTACTTTAACACCAAGAGATGTCACTGAATCTAATACTATCAAACAGATAATAAGACTTTTCAAACAAAATATGAGTGGAAAGAAAAATGGTGCGAATAATGCTGGTGGTTTATTTTTGAGCAGTCCAAATATATTTAAATTATGCTATAAAACTGGTGGCAAAAAACATGCATATTTAAATTCATTCTTTCCAATGGCAATGAAAAAAATAGACATGAACTATAGTAATGCAGGTACTTATGCAACTTATGAAGATACAACTCCTGTCAATATGAAAATGATTATATCTTTACAAGAAATAAATCCAATATACAATGAAGATTATGATACTGGAGATGGAACAATAGGAGTTGGATACTAATGGGTTATTTTTCAGAACTACCAAATTTACAATATCAATCACCATTCTCTGATAGATTATCAGACTCATCATATGTGTTTGCGAAAAATATTTTTCGTAGAATGAAAGTCCGTGATGATTTACAAAATGTGTTTACTGTTTTTAATAAGTATCAAATAGTAGATGGAACAAGACCTGATACTGTTGCAGAGGAATTGTACGGAGAATCAGAATATGATTATGTAGTTCTCTTAACTGCAAACATTACAAATGTAAGAGATCAATGGCCAATTACGAACAAAGAACTTTATGAATATGTGGTTCAAAAATATGGTTTAGAAAATGTAAATAGTGTTCATCATTTTGTCACAAAAGAAATAAGAGATTCAGATAGTAAATTAATTCTACCTGCAGGAAAGGTTGTAGACTCAAATTTTACAGTAAGTTATTTTGATTCAACACCAATCACTACTTCTGCCACAGAAACTGTAAGAGGTATCACTAATTATGAGTATGAAGTTGATGAAAATGAAAAGAAAAGAACAATATATGTCCTTAAACCAACTTACTTGGGTCAATTTTTAGATGACATGAAAAATGAGATGATCTATAAAGAATCATCTCAATTTGTAAATCAAAGATTAATTAAAACAGAAAATACAAGAGTAACTATACCCTAATTATTCCTCTGCAAGTTTTTGGAAGTAAGATAAGGCATCATCATCTTCAAGAGAATCATTTGCTTTGGCAGCAGTTGCTGTTACTAATTCTTCTGCTGAACCACGATCACTATCTTCTTCATCAAAACTCTCTACTTCTGGACGAGCAGTAGATACATTACCAAGAACATAGTTGAGTCTTGTCTTTAAGTCTTCATAAGACTTAAATTGATCAGTAGCAACGAACTCAGCAAGTGAAAATTCTTTTTTCCATAGTGCTTCAAGAGCATCGTCATCATCAAGTAATGGTGTTTGAGTAGTGAATTCAGAACTATCATAGTTTCTGTATCCTGCTACGTTCTTTGCTTTCAACTTAAAGTTAGCACCCTGCCAGAAATCGAATGGATCGATTGCTTCTTCGTCCTCAAACTCAGGTTGCATTGCTGCAGTAAGTTTGTCAAAGATTTTCTTTCCATACTTGTATAGAAATACTTTACCTTCGTTCTCAGGATTCGCAGGATCCTTTACAACATAGATGTTACTAATATAAGTAAGTTTACGTTTTTGCTTACGAGCAGCATCTTTACCTGCATCTGTTCCGTTGTTCCATAATTGTGAATTATACTCTGATACAGGGTCTTTCTGACCAAGAGTTGTCAAAGAGTTCTCAATGTACCATCCACCAGTGCCTTGAAAGGCATGAGAGTATAATTTAACAAATGGTAGATCTTCACCATTAGGTGGTGGAAGAAAACGTATTACTGCGTATCCATTACCAGATTTATCAACATCTAGTTTCCATAAACGGTCATCACCTGATGCACCGTTATTATTCATTTTCTCGACTTCTTTAACTAACTTTGCAGTTAATGAGCCTAATTTTGATTGCTTTTTTAAATTTGCAAAAGACATTTGGATTTCCTCGGATTTTTTAGATTTGGAAGATAATTAGATTATAACATATAATCATGATTTAGTCAATATCAAGTTTGTCTTGTAAAGTTTCAATTGTTTTTTCCATTTTGTCGAACAATGATTGCATACTGGTTCCTTTCGGAAAACCTAATAATGATACAGAATTTTCTAAGTTTTTTTTAGTTTTTTTAGCTTCTGGATCATCAGTTAAACATAATCTAGCATACATTATTTTTTGTTTATCCAACAATGTGAGTAAATTATCAATATGTTCTTTTTGACTCTCATGAGGCATTTTATCAAATACAAATGCATTTTCAAAACATTCTAGTTGTAACTCATGAATGCTATCAAGTTCATTTTTTATTAAATTTGAATCAAAAAATTTAGTCATCGACAATCTCTCTTAAAATTTTTTTATAAGACATCACATTAATATTTAGGAAAGGTAAATATTTTTTTAATTTTAAACTTACGGATTCCCATACAGGATCTTTTAGTTTAATATCAAATTTTTTTCCAAAAGAAAATATTTTTTCGAATATTGCGAAAGTTTCTAAACTTATTTTTCCTCCCAGATACCTTTTGAGTATTAATGGGTGTCCTTTCGAGCAGTTGAATAGTTCTTCTAATTTGCTCTCGGATAGCAATTCCTTCGATTGTTCTTTGAATAAGTAAGTCAAACTCTGCTGTCGTCTTGTCCAATCTGCGTAAATCCTTTCTCCAGAATTTATAATTTCTCCAATCCATAAATTTTTAGGGTTGTCTGTGGTAACAAAATTAGATAGTAAAAAATCAGTAATTTCCTGATCAGAGTATTTTCTTGATGTTTTTTCAAACCAATACTTATCTTTTCTCTTATTAAAAGATGTGATTGTTGCTTTAGATTTACCACCATACTTAATAAAGTCATACTTTTTATTCGTAAAATGACTTTTCATGGACAAATATGTTTGATAAGTCTCAAATGGTGTCACTTTCATTATAAAGGTAGTTTAGCACGAGAAGTCTTTTTCATAAAATTAAGTTCTTGGGCATCCCATTTTAATTTTTCTTTAAGTGGTTTAGAAATTAATTTTGACACTGATTCTATTTCAATATCATTATCCTCACAATATTGACATATAGCTTCTATATAATTAACTTTTTCCTTAGAAGCAATTGTTTCAATTTCCATAGAAAATTTTTGAGGTGTTAAAAACTTATCTTCTATTGCTTTTTCTAGTTCTTTATTTGACTCCATAGGACTCCAATTTATCGTGAACAAATTTTTTGATGTACTTATCAAGTAATTTAATATACTTGGTTTTGTCATACTCTTCATAAACTACACATTCTCCATTTTCACAGGACATAATAATTACCAACTTTTTGACAGATACTCCAGTTAATTCATAAAGCATACAACCATATGCCATAGCTTGAACAAAATAATTTTCTATCCAATCTCTCGGTTTTGGTTTTGCTGATGTTTTAAAATCTATTATTGATAATTCTCCATCATATTCTGCAATACAATCAACAGTTCCGGCAATACCTAATTGTTTACTATATAGGGAACCTTCCAGAACACGAATGTTATCTATTCTGTTAAGTTTATTTTTAGCGACATCAAAAAGAAACTTAGAAATAGGTGGAACATCAGGAAGTTTTTCATCATTTTTAAGATAATGTTCCGTTAAAGTATGCATATTAGTTCCACGAGTAGTGGCTGCTTTCGTGATACGATCTGCCTCTTCATTGCCAACTTTTTTTCTCCAATCAAGAAAAATTTGTTTATTAAAATGACTTGTAACAGATGTGATAGAAACTAACTTAATTAATGTTTCTTCATCTGGAACAGAATAATAACGAACTCCATCTATAGTCTCCCTTGATAATTTCGGAAGATTGATATCAATATGATTAAACATTAATTAAATAGATTGTTTTGCTAAAATATACTCTTTAACGAGACCAGATCGAACTATGTCTCCGACCTCAAACTCTATTATATCAAATGATTCCATTTTACGCAAGATGTTCATAAAATCATGAATTCCATTTCTCTCATTTGACTTGGTTAGATCACTTTGACTCGCATCACCACAGAACATAATTTTACTATTTTCACCCACACGAGTTATTATACTATCCAACTCATGAAAGTTTAAGTTTTGAAATTCATCAACAATAATTATCGAATTATCTAATGTGGTTCCTCTTAAAAATGAAGTGCTCCAAAATTTAATAGTATCTTGAGATCTTAAATTACCATATAACATTTCAAAATCAGCATCAGTTGGCATCTGAAACATATATTTAACCATGTGTTTATAAGGTATTTGATATATGTCTGCTTTATCTTCATGATCACCAGGTAAGAAACCAATTTCACGAGTTGAAACTAATGATCGAACAAGATATATTCTTTCATATGGTGTATTTTCATTTAAAACATCTTGAATCGCATTATATAAAGTAATAAATGTTTTACCAGTTCCAGCACATCCATATGCAATTATATTTTTTCCATCTTTATAAGATTTAAACAAAACCTTTTGATTATCAGTTAATGGTTCAATATCAATAAGATAATCTGTACTTAAGGGTTTTTTTCTCTTCATCTGCTTGACTGTCAACCCTACCCCAATTGGTTGATCTGAAGATCCTCTTTTTTTTCTAGGCATTAGAAACTGTAATCACGATTTTTACGAACATTGGCACCAGGTTGTTTTGATGCCCTGTCTAAGACTTCATTCCAACCAGAAGATTTTGCTTCTCCTGTCCATCTAAAAATTTCTTGTGATGCTGCAACTCCTGCTTGCCAATCTTTGTCCCATTCTGGATTATCCTTTCTCCACTGATCATACTCCTTCATAGTCATGGAGAGTTCTTTCTTTTCTTTTGTCTCTTTATGTATTACTGGATATGTAGGCATAATTGTTTAGTTTTGTAAAATTATTTAGACCCACTCTAGGGCTTCTGATACTGCAGGGAACTGTTCGGTAAATACCTTTCGGCATGCTTCTGCAATGACCATGTGTTCCTTCTGTGTTCCGTGTGCAGACCTTAGATTGATATAATGTATCCATGATCTACAAGAACCAGTCATATAGATCTTAGTCGGTGTACAGAGTGGTAATACCATACGAGCACATTCTTTTGCCACTCCTTCTTCAATCATTTGATTATATAGAGCTTGTGAAGAACTGAACAGAGTAATCATCTGACGATTCAGTTTATCAACAACCTTCTCATCGAGATCATCAATACTATTCTGACGATTCTTTATATCTTGTCTACGCAATTCTGGTAGTTCTATCTCACCCAATTCATTACTCTTTGCATATCGTTGAGAAAATTCTTGGAACGTAAAACTGCGATGCCTTAGAATCTGTGCTGCGATTGCACGAGTTGTTTCAATCTCAAGTGTCATTGATGATTGCTCAAACACAGACCAATGGTTGTGTTTAATGCAATACTTTAATAATCCAGAATAGTTTGGATTATCCTGATTGTCTGGATTCGAGACTCTGGCAATATGTGCCATCGTCTTTTCTGCATCAGGTGTGATGCTTATTAAGTTAACAGTCATCCAAATCCTTTTGGTTTTTGTTTTCTCTTTTCGTAGATGTCATATTCTAATATTGATAATTGTTCTCTCATATAAGAAAGTTCTTTTTCGTTGTAAAGATAATCTTGTTCGAGTGCTTTTTTTAGATTTTTTAATAGTTGTTTAGATCTCATTCGTCATCCTCATATATGTGACCATAATTCAAATCTTTTTCTTCCAGTTTTTTATAATCTTCATATGTTAGATAAGAAGTTTTATCAGAATATACCTCTGCTTTTAATTCTGCAACAGCACGTTCTAAATCACTAATAAGGACTTTAAGATTTTCTTTATTCATGAGATTTTCATTTTATTTATGATAGCATAAAAAAAGAAGGGGATCAACCCCTTCGTTTTATTTTCCATACAGAAACTGAATTTCAGCATTTATGATTGTGAGAAAGATAGCAGACGCTGCCAAAATCTCAAGAGTTACAATCACTTAACACTTGTAAGTTCTTTTTCTAATCTTACACCACGGTAAGTTAAATCGACCTTGTTAGTTTGCTGTGCTTTGTTTCTGTCAGTGTCATAAACGACACCTCTGTATGTGACTTTTGCCATTTGGTTGCTCCTGTAGTAGTAGGGGTTTTTAGTCCCGTTCCTTCAGTCGGCTTTTGCGTCCTTAGATTTAAAACATACTGGGTCAGTATGTGCCACCACAACCCTTGCTATCTCCAATTGCTCAGATTTATTAGGATTATTTCTTGTAGTGTCTATTAGTTCAGCAGCAGTCTCACAGTCAAGTGGTGCTCCAATTACTATTAAACTAAGAAGAATTTGGTACATAAGGATGAACGAACCCGTTCCGAGTCGGCTTACTTGCGT